>Ga0180432_10005687_pt1 | contig 16476 bp, 10 predicted proteins | sample SS_ome_10_FD_132414 | JGI IMG/M metagenome (GOLD analysis project Ga0180432, IMG submission 132414) | Hypersaline lake sediment archaeal communities from the Salton Sea, California, USA - SS_1_MS_2 metaG | ecosystem: Environmental > Aquatic > Non-marine Saline and Alkaline > Hypersaline >... | reverse complement strand
GGGGGATGAGAGCGGCTTGGCGTATTGTTGAGGGTAGCGGCCGTCTTCGGAAGCTGTGAATGCCCCCAGGGAAGTGCGACACCGCTCTTCTTCCCAAGTCATGACGCAACAACTGGTTGCGACGGCGTCACAGCTTCGCCATCTCGCGCCAGTCTGACCGGATGTCGGTATGGAATGCCTCAGCGAGGCGTTCGTAGGCTTCACGCTGCCTGTCGTCTCGGGGGGTTGGCACGGCGGCGAGCAAGCGCACGAGGAGATCGCCTTTCGAGCCATCCTTCTTGGGCCAGCCGAGGCCGCTCAGCCTCATCACCCGCCCGTTGGGCGTCCCCGGTGGAATTGTCAAGGTCGCCGCGCCTGTCAAGGTCGGGACATCCACTTTGGCCCCAAGCGTCAGTTCCCACGGAGCCACAGGTAGATCGAGCTCCACGTCGTATTCCACGACCCGAAACACCGGATGGGGCTTCAGGTGAATCGTGATCAGCAGATCGCCCGACGCCCCGGCGGGCCCAGCGCTTGCACCCTGGCCGGCTAGACGAATCGTCGTGCCCTCACGAACGCCGGGTGGCACGCGGATACCCAGCTCGCGAGCGCGGAGTTTGCCACCCCGACCTTGGCACGTCCGGCAAACCTGCGACCCCACGCGACCGGCGCCGTGACATTGCCCACACGGTTCCTGTGTCTGAAGGCGCACACCCTTCTGGCAGCCGTGTAGGGCTTCGGCCAGTGACAAGGCGAGGTCGCCTTGGATGTCGCGTTGGATCGGGCGGCGAGCAGCCGCCGCGCCGATGTCGTTCTCAAAGATCCCGTTGAGCATGTCGCTCAGATCTACGAACCCACCAAAGCCTCGGGGTGCGCCCCCAAAGGAGAACCCCACTTCCGGGCCGCCCGAACCGGACCACCAACGAAAGCCCGCCCCGGGGTCGACGCCGGCCGCCTCGTAGGCCTCTGCCTGCTCCCAGTTCTGGCCGTACTTGTCATACTTCCCTCGCTTGTCCGTATCGGATAGGACCTCGTAGGCCTCTTGGACTTGCTTGAATCGTTCCTCGGCTTCCTTGCTGCCCTTGTTCCTGTCTGGGTGCCACTTCTTGGCCAGTCTGCGATAGGCGCGCTTGATCTCGTCCGTGGTGGACGTGCGAGATACGCCAAGCGTCTCGTAGTAGTCGATGAGACTCGTTGTCATAGCATCACCTAACGACGCAAAGAACGCCCGGGTTAAGCGTTGCCGGGCCTTCGCAGGATTTCGGCGCGGGATGCCAAGACCTCACCAGGAGGCCCCCGCGTTAACGGCGCACCCCAGGCACCGCGTCCGACTGGATTCATTGCAGGAGATATGCCAGTCGCGTCGTGGGTAGGATGAATTCGTAAGTCTAAGGAGCAAAGCGGGATGGAGAGCTGGCCATCAGGGCCGACCCACGGTCCCTGCCAAAAGGGCATGCCGGATGACGCTTATGTCAAGCCGTCCCAGAGTCACCATCGGCCGGCGCCCCGTTCTCCGGTCCGCGTTGCGGCTCTGGTTCTGGCAAGGAGGTTGCGCTGCTAGCTCGGATCTCGTCAAAGAAGGGAGTACGTCCGTGCTCGACGCACGCAGCCGCGTAGAGGAACATGGCAGCCGACCACGTCTGCCAATCCTGGCCGGCCGGTTTGCCGTCATAGGCCTTGAACCATTCGTTGAAGCCGTACGGCACCTGCCTCTCGCGAGCAGGTTGGACCAGCTGCGTCAGCAAGGCGAGTTTGTCCTGGGCAAGCCGCGGTCGGCCGGCTGCCACCAGAGCGGCCACGTAGAAGCCGCAGATGAAGGGCCAAACACCGCCGTTGTGATACTCCCCGGGTAGATTGAACTGCTCGTATCGAGCTCGCCAATCCGGATCGCCGCGTTGCATGTATGGGATCAGGCATGGCGGCAACTCGAGCGCCAAGTCACCCGCCTTCCTGAGGTGATCACACTCCGCCTCAACCCACGTGATCATGTCCCTTGAGCGAGAGGGCGAGGCAATCCCTGACAGGATCGCCAGGCAGTTGCCCAGCAGGTCAAACCGCTCGTTGTTCTCACCCTTGTAGGCCCACAGGGCGTAGTAAGGCTTGTGTTTGACGACGAGGCCTTCGTGCACGTGTCGCTGCCTCTTACCGCCACGCACGTCGAACCGGTTCATCATCTTGCGGAGTCCCTGGGCGTGTTCGTGCCGACCGAGGAGGCGCAGGTACGTATAGACCAGCGTGTTGACGTACAGGCCGAACCCCAAGACCCAGTGCTCGTCTCGCCAATCGCTGGTCGGCTCCTGGGCGACCATGATGACGTCATCAGGGCTCTGGTAGTCCATCCACACGAGGGCCCTCTGGACCGCCTCTTCGAGGAAGTTGCCTTCGCCCGTGGCCTTGCGGAAGAGCGCCGTGCCGATCAGAAACAGGGGTGTCGTGTCGCTGGCGCCCCGGTCGCCGGGATCGTGGGCGAGCGAGGTGATATGACCACGCCTCGTCTGGCTTTTCGCCAACGCCTCCAGAATGCGCCGGAGTGCGGCGAGCAGCCGTTCGTTGCCCGAGACCAGGATACCAAGGGACGCGATCATCAAATCGCGCGTGTAGGGCTCCGGGTATCCCCAGCCGGCCGTCCGGAAGAGGCCACGATACGGACCGTGGGCGTTCTGAAGCAACACCTTGATGGCGGCCTGTTTGCCCGTTTCGATCTCATCTGTTGGCTGATGTGTCATGCGTCACTCGATCCCGAGCCGCGTCGCGACCAGCTCGATGAAACGTTTTGCCACCACACGATAATCGAACAGTTCGACCGCCCGCTTCCGCCCCGCCTCGCCCATGCGTTGGCGGAGGTCGGCGCTTTCCATCAAGTCAATTAGGTAGTTGGCGATGTCATGCACGCTGGCGCGGTAATCGGAAGTGCGGAACGTGTCGAAGACGACACGGTGCCCTTCCTCATATCCGGACTCCTCCCCGAGGGTCACCTCGCCCACGCGGATCTCTTGGGCCGCGTTCGCCAACCAAGCCGTCTCGCCGTGAACGAGCGTGTCGAGCATGGCCATGGCCTTGATGCCGATCACGGGTTTGCCGCACGCACCGGCCTCGACCTGGGGCATGCCGAAGCCTTCCAACCGGGAGGGGGCTGCGTAGATGTCGCAGGCGGCCATCAAGTACGGCATGAAGTTGCGCGATACGACGTTCGTCGTGTAGATGACGTTCCTCTCGATGCCCAACTGCGTGGCGAGCTGCAGGTCCGCCAGGTTCTGCTGAAGGGTCCTCGGTTGGGGCCAGACCTTGCACACATATTTCCAGGGCGGCGCCTTCGCGTCGTTGAGCGCCAGGGCCTGCATGACCTCCTGCGCCCCCTTGGAGGTGGCATCTCCGCCCACGGTCAAGATCATCAGGTCATCCGGCTCAACGCCCAGGGCTTCCCGCACTGGCGCCACCTTGGGGTCATTCTTGCCCCTCAGGGTGAACGAATCCGTGTCGCATCCCACCGGAAGTACCTCGATGTTCTCCTCGTCGATGCCGTCACGAACGTAGGTCTCCTTGACCCAGTTCGACGTCACCAGGACCAGCGGCAGGGCATTGAGGACCTCATGGTAGTTCGCGATGTAACCATCTGCGACCAACCACGGAATCGGCTGCACCCCGTATCGTTGGGGGTGAAGAATCAGGTGGGGCGTGTGGCCCCAATATCCCACGCCCACGACAACGTCTGGACCAAACCAGCGATAGTACCATTCCTTTTCCTGGGCGGATTCGAAATGTACGGCATGCACGTCGACCCCCAAGTGTTGCAGGCCTTTGTAGAGCAAATCTCCCTGAGTGGCCAGACCACCAGGCGACGGCGGATAGTCATACAGCACCAACGCCTTCATGGCTCAACTCCTTGCTGACTGATCCAATCCTGCGCAGCAGCGGCGGACTCAAAACACCAGAACGCCTCAGTGCGAGGCGCGACTCTAGCTTCCCAGCTTCCGGGACCGAAGCCGTACGTCTCAGTGATCAGGCGATACTTCTGTTGCCACACGTCTTCGGACAGCTTCGATTGCCGGTGGGCATTATCGCATGGTCGCGGCGTGAATGCCCCTCCGCCGTCTTCGTAAGCGAACATCCACAGGGCCTTCGCTGAGATCCTGCCCTTGGCCCAGAGCGCCACCGCAGCCCGGCACACCTCTTCGTGCCTTCGGTGTCGGGTGTACTCGCCTCTCGGCCCGTGGGTGAGCACTAGATCAAAGTCGCGTTCGGGCAGCAAGGACAGGATGGCTTCCTGCACAACACTCTTACGCAAGGGACCCTGATCTGGCCCGTCGTCCAAGTCCGCCATGGCTCCCGTGCCGCCGATGTCATCAAGGACACGGAAAAACTTGGGAGCGCGGTCTGCGTCTTTAGCACGAGAAAGGGCCGCGACAAACCAGTTCGAATCCGGTCTCGAGAGGATCGTACCACCGGCCCAGATGATCTCATCGTCCGGATGGGCAACGACAACAGCAGACGTCTTCTGCCCGACGGTCACGCGAGTTCGCAGATTCTCAGGCAACCTGTTATTCCTTCAGGGCACGTGGCCAAGCCTGTGTCCATCATCAGCAAAGGTATCATCGTCTCCTTAGACAACGGTCAGCTTGGGTAACAGGCCCGTTGCAAGGCTCAGGGCACAGAAAAAGCCGCACACGTCCGTCGCCGTAGTCGAAGCCGGCCGCGGTCCGTGCGGCCAAGGTCGAATACGAAGACATTCTCCGCTGAACCTGACCGCGATCGTCTCATCCCCGGGATCATAGGTCAACGACATGAAAGCCGCCTGAAGCCAGCATTAAACTGCCTTAATGTCACGACATGCGCAATCCCAGTGAAGGGGGTTCCGTCAAGACCGGACGATCTGACCCGCATCGTTTTCCACCTGCATAAGGCGACCGATCAGAAAACGACGAGGGGACGGCCTGAGGCAGGCAGCTACGATATTCGGCCTCACCTACAAGGGTGACGCGGCATGAACCAACGTGAGGACAGGAGCAACTACGCCGTGCGCAAAGCTCGGCATGGACTGTCATCAGATTGAGGGTTACTGATGGCCAAGGTCAGTGCCAAAACTCGCAAGAACCGCTCTGCAGAAGAACTTCAACGAGCGTCTCTCGCTGTACAATCCGGGCTATGTCTGGCCCCCCGTCCTGCGGGCCACGTACCACCATCCGCAGGCGGGGAACTTCGGTGGTGGCGTGTCGTAGAAAACAGGCGTTATTGGGCCAGAAACGGGGCTGGGTGGTGACTGCGACCCCTATTTGTGGCGTAAGAAGCGGGGTCTCGGCCGACGGGTCCTTCCTGACCGATGACGCCCCGACGAACCCGGGACCCGAGCCAGAAACGGCGCACCCAAATGCGCACCCACCCCGCCGGGTTTCGGGGCATTCTGAGGCATCTTGTGGCACCGACGCGAGCGCCGATCATGGGGTAGGCGAGAGCGCGAGACCCCTTGCTATTACAGGCGAAACCTGCGATTCTACTCGGGTAGACGGGGGTAGCGCCACCGTAGCTCAGTTGGCAGAGCAGCGGTTTTGTAAACCGCAGGTCGGCGGTTCGAGTCCGCCCGGTGGCTGTCCATAACTCACATCTCGGAACGCACTTGCGCCACCTCATGCCGGTGATGAGCAGGCGGTTGTCGCCAAGTGTGCCCCGAAGTGCGCCCCGTTTGTGCATGATTGTGTGCAGGAATCAGCTAACCGCTTGCAGTCGTCTGGGATAACGCCGTTCCTGGGCCCCTCGGAAGCGCGGGTCCCTTCGCGTAATCGCGCGAAGAAACGCGAGCGGCGGCTCTCATGGACCGCAGGTCCCCTTCCCAGTCCCGGAACGCGGCTCCAATAGTGCTGACCATGATGCGCCCGAGAATCGGACCCGTATCACGGGTTGGCGCCACCTACAGGAAGATCGAGATGAGCATGGGGTCGATGAGGATGGGCTCCATCCCCGCCTCGATCACTTCCGCTAGAACTCCGTCTTCCCAGGGAGCGATCGCTGTGGCGTGATTGTGGCGTGCCCCCGCGCGAGCAGCCAGCTTGGCGGGGGAATCGACCAGCTCGTCGGGGTCGGCCAACGGAGGTAGAACCTTTCTACACTGCCCCCCAATTCACGTCGAGAGTAGTCTGCCAAGACCGTTTCGGACGACAAATGGTTGCGTCGGCATGAGTGGACAGGTTATGGCGAGCGGCGTGGCCGCAGCTCATGGCGCATCCTCTTTCCCGATTAGCCGCCCTCGATAGGACATGCAACCTTGCTCAGCAAACAACCTAGGGAGCTTGCACCCAAGGTGGACTCCCAGGCGGACCCAGCTTGGGAGGTGGCGAGTCGGTATAGGCGGTGGTACCATCGGTACAGGAATCCAGCAGTACGAAGCATGAGGAATGGCAACCCGAATGCCTCTCAAGCGAACGAAGCTCCACCGACCTCGCGCTGCGCGGTACCACGTTTCTCGCTCTGCTCTGGTTGAGCGTCTGGACCGTGACCCGAAACCGCCGCTGACGCTGGTCTCAGCGCCGGCCGGGTACGGCAAGAGCACGCTGGTCAGTGATTGGCTCGAGATCAGCGATGCCCCGAGCGCCTGGCTGAGCCTCGACAAGACCGACAGCGACATCAAGGTGTTTCTGGACGGGTTCGTGGCCGCCGTGCACACCTTGTTTCCCGAGGCCTGTGAGGAAGCGCAAGCCCTGATCAGGGCACCCAATCTGCCGCCGATCTCGGCCTTGGCCACCTGCCTGGTCAACGAACTGGACGCGATCGAAACGCCCTTCATCCTGGCCTTGGACGACTACCACCGCGTTGGCGAACCGGCGGTACACGAGTTGCTCAGCCAGCTACTGAGCCATCCGCCCCGTCCCTTGCATTTAGTGATCGTCTCTCGGCGCGACCCGCCGTTGCCCCTGTCTACCATGCGTGCCAGAGATCAAGTGACCGAAGCGCGGGTGAAGGACCTCCAATTCACCGCAACGGAGACCAAGGCCTACCTGGCGCAGGCCACCGGTGTTTCCGTTAGCGACGGCGCGCTGGCCAACCTGCAGCAAGTAGTTGAGGGGTGGGCAGTCGGCCTTCACCTTGTCCGTCTCGCCCTGCGCCATCAAGAGGATGCGGAGAGCTTCTTGTCAGGCCTGCATGGGGGCCTGAGCTCTGTGGAGACGTACTTGGTGGAAGAGGTGCTATCCGGGCAATCACCGGCTGTGCGAGATTGGCTACTAAAGACCTCTGTGCTGAATCGTTTCTGCTCCGCGTCATGCGAGGCCGTTTGCGCGGCGGATCAGGAACCCGGGACCTCCGAGACCAGCGGAGACGGCTTCATTCAGGTCTTGGAAGAGGAAGGTCTATTCGTCATTCCTCTGGACACACGGAACGAGTGGTACCGCTATCACCATTTGTTTCAGCAGCTTCTGATGGAGCGGCTGAAGCGTGACTGCGACGCAGAAGAGATCGCCGCGCTCCATAGGCGAGCCAGCGCGTGGTTCGAAAGTCAGGGCTTGATCGAGGAAGCCATCCAGAATGCATTGGCGGCCGGGGACGTCGTGCATGCGGTTGAGATAATCGAAACGTACCGGGACGACGAGTTCAATGCGGACCGGTGGTATGTCGTTGAGCGATGGCTTGCCATGCTGCCGGCCGAGATTAAGCCGGAACGGCCGAAGCTGCTTCTGACCGAGGCGCGGATCGAGAACTACCGACATCAGTTTGTGCGCCTCCCGACGATCATCGAGCAGGTCGAATCGCTGACAGGCGGTCGGACAGTAGACCCGGAGGTGTCGGGAGAGATTGCCTTCTTCCGCGGAGTTCTCGAGTACTGGGAGGGTAACGCGAAAAGCAGTCGACGCTCCTTCGAAGCAGCAGTGGCGCAGCTGTCCGGCACGAGAAATCCCTTCGGAGCTGAGAGTGAACTCTACTTAGGGCTGGCGCACTGCATGGCCGGCAACAAGGAGCTGGCGATCCGAACTCTGCAGGATCGAATCGATCGAGTGGGCTCAGCGGATTCCTATCGCCTCTCTCGACTGATCGCCAGCCAGATCTTTGTCCACCTGATTCGCGGCGATTTGCCCGAGGCGCGCGTCGAAGCGCAACGTCTACGCCAGGTCGCGAAGAAGTTCCGTATCCGCAATACCGAGGCTTGGAGTTTGCAGCTGTGGGCGTGCACACACCTACACACGGGCGAACTCGCGTCCGCAGCGAGTCACTTCGATCAAGCCGTCGCGCTGAGATACGTGCTGGAACCCCGGGCTGCGGTCGATGCGCTAGCAGGCCTAGCGCTGACGCAGCAGCTTCTGCGATTGGATGAAAAGGCTGCCGAGACGGTCGGGCAGTTGCACGAGTTCGCCCAGGAGCTGAACGGTCGTCAGTACTTGTCCGTGGCGCATTCTTGCCGGGCTCGAATCTCCTTGTTGCGCGGGGACCTGACTGCGGCGTTTGAGTGGGCGCGGTCGGCAAGCGAACCGCCAGTCCCGCCGGAGTTGATAATGTGGGTGGAAGCTCCCTGTATCACTCAAGCAAGGGTCCTGGTCGCGGACGAATCCGAGGAGAGTCTCAAGAAGGCGACCGAGTTACTTGGCACGGTCCGCCGCCTAAGTGAATCGTGCCGGTTCACCTGTCAGACGATCGAGGTCACGGTCCTGCAGGCCCTGGCCCTTGAGAAGCAGGGGCGCACCGGCGAGGCCTTGGAAGCCCTGAAAGAGGCGATGGCCCTTGCGGAACCTGGCGGGTGGGTCCGCCCGTTTGTCGAGCTGGGGCATCCGATGGCCGAACTGCTGACGCGGCTGATCAAGCAGAACGCCGACACGGGCTTCACCCGGCAGATTCTGAGGACCCTCAGGAGTGGCGGCGAAATGGATGTCCATGAGACGTCTGAAGAAGCTGCCCGAACGGGAGCGCCGGTTTCACAGCCTCTGCTGGACCCTCTGACCCATCGTGAAGAAGAAGTCCTGAAGCTATTGGCGCAACGCCTCAGCGACAAGGAGATCGCTGGAAAGCTGTTTGTCTCGCCCGAGACGGTAAAGTCACACCTCAAGAACATTTACAGTAAGCTCCACGTCGGCAACCGCCGAGAAGCCGTTGCGAGGGCCGAGGACCTGGGCATCCTGACCGGTCGCTAGGCTTCACCGTGAGCCGATCTTCGGCGACCTGCATCCCCCGTTCCCAGCCAGAAAAATCCCCCGTTTCTCCCCCATCTTGGGTGATCACGCATCCATCCGGCCCTGGTAACCTGCCGTCTTAGTTCATAGGTCGAATCCACGCGGCCAGCAAAGACAAGGACCAGAACCTATGCCTGATACACGTCACCTAGAAGGCCTCAGATTCGAGGGATCGGCTGTCTATCAGATCGTTGTTCAGGGTCGGCTGGACGAAGGCATGTCCGATCGCCTGGGAGGCATGCGTATCGAAGTCGCAGGCGAAGGTGGGACGACGACGGTGACGACGCTGGTCGGGCAGTTGAGAGACCAAGCTGAGCTGAGCGGCGTGCTGAACACGCTCTACGAGCTGCACCTGCCCATCTTGGCGGTGGAGAACGTGAGCGATGAATGACCGGTCCGGTCAAGGGCGGCGAGATCGGGAGATAGACATGAACAACCAAACTGCGGTCGCGGCTGAAGACAAGCAGGCATCTAGTGAAGTCCATGCTGGACCGCTGGCGTTGCTGGTAGCCCGGTCATTGGACGTTGCCCACCTGGTTGGTTCATGCCTGGTGGTGATGACCATCCTGGCCGTCGGATGCAGCAGCCACCACGGCAGCATTTCGACCATAGATGACCATGAGCTAACTACCGCTCTTGGTACCTACGGTGAGCAGCGGGAGGTAGAAACATGCGCGGCACAAGACGCGCGCGCAACAGATGCGTCCTCGTCGCATCGAACGCCTACTGCTGGATCACGCACGGTCTGGGTTCCGTGCGAGGCTGACAAGCGGATCGCGTCTGGGTGTGGAGACCTGTCCCTGCATCTCGTGCCGGAGGGGGACATCGACGCGCCCATGCTGCTCAGCGAAATGCCACCAGACGAGGGCGGGGAACCGACGAGCACGGAGACCGAATCGTCCGCGCAGGAAGGTGGGAGTCTGGAGGACATCAACAACAAGCTGAACAACCCCGGTGCTGATATTACCAATCTCAACTTCAAACTGACCTGGAACCAGTTCGAGGGCGACCTGGGCGGCGGGAGGCGTCCGCGGCTGAGGGATTTTCGGCTGGGTCAGCCTCTCAGGAATCTGCGCCGACTTTCGCGCTGGCGCGGGGGCGAGGGCGCGAGTTCGCAGGATTCGCTGGCACTGAACTTCCAGCCGGTCTTCCCCTTCAAGCTGGATGATCGGGGGTCGAACTTCCTCGTCCGGCCGAGCTTCCCGCTGGTCTGGCAGCCGAGTTTCAATGCAGACAACGGTGGCTTCGACGAGGAGTTTGGCCTCGGTGACATGCAGCTCGTGATGTTCTATGCGAACACGAACAAAGACACCGGGTTCTTCTGGGGTGCCGGGCCGACCATGCAGATGCCGACGCACACCGACGACTCTCTTGGCACGAACCAATTCCAGATGGGACCGGCCGCCTACGCGGGGTTTCTCGGCAAGTGGGGCACCGTTGGCGTGTTCCCCCAACATTGGTGGAACGTCGGTGGCTCTGACGAAGGCTATACGTCTTTCACCGCGCTTCAGGCCTTCTACTGGTTCAGCGTGGGTCATGGCTGGCAAGTCGGTGGCGCACCCATCATCACGTACGACTGGGCGGCAGACGACAGCGACCAAGCGTGGACGGTTCCTGTCAACCTTGGTCTAGCCAAGACCATCAAGGTCGGCAATACGCCCGTCAAGCTGAAGCTCGAAGGGATCTACTACATCGTGCAACCGGACGCGTTCGGTCCGCACTGGGGACTCCAGTTGACCGTGACGCCGGTCATCCCGAACCCGTTCGCGGGTCTTCTCGGCAGGAGATAGCGAGTGGCGAGTGACACAACTGGCTATGGTGACCGGCCCGCCTCGAAGGCATCGTCAGAATGGGGCCGACTCGCACAGGACAAGGAATCACGACGATGAATCCCAGACATCTGCCATGGGGCTCCCTTGTATGTGTCGTGTTGCTTGCGGCCCTCACCGGTTGTGAGTTTACGTCGCCGGATCGCGAGGTCCGGATGACCCGCGGGTACATCTATTACTGCGATGGCGCCGGCGGCGGGGGCCTGCTGAACTGGTCCGGCGGGCTGAGCCGAGGACTCAAGGAAGGCGGTTACCCCGGTGACGGCGAGATCTTCGCCTGGAACACGGGGCTCGGCGTCGTGCCCGACCAGAAAGCCAGTGTGGGATACAAGCGGGGCAAGGCGCGGGAGATGGTCCAGAAGGCGGTGGCCTACTCCAGGGAGCATCCCGGCGCTCCGGTCACGTTCATGGGGTTGTCGGCGGGTACGACAGTTCTCGTTTTCGGGTTGGAGGAGATGCCGAGCGGTACACGCATCGAGGACGCGGTCCTGTTCGGCGCAAGTATCAGCTCGACGTACGACCTGACACGGGCCCTGCGGAACCTCAACGGCAGGATGTACGTCTTCACGTCAAGCACGGATCCCGTGCTCGGGTTCCTCGTGCCGATGGCGGGGACGGCCGATCGGCAGAGCGGCGATGTGCCCTCGGCCGGCCTGCGCGGCTTTCGGATGCCGTACCGGGCATCGGCTGAGACCCGTCGGCAGTACGCCAAGGTCGTGACGATCCCGTGGCGGCCGGAGTTCGCCCGGCTCGGCTATTCCGGTGGCCACACGGACGTCCTGAGCGATCGGTTCGTCGCGGCCCACATCGCGCCTCGGCTTGCGGAGAAGGTGGGGGCCGCCCCGGCGGCGCTCGCGTCCACCGCGGGCAAGGTGCGCAATCCCGACTACGAGCGCTGGGCGAAGTTCGGCGTCGGCTCGTATTCGATCGTTCACGGGTACCAGGAGCATCGGGGCGTTCGGACACCCCTGCGACTCAAGGTCACCCTCAAGAGCAAGAGTCCCGCCCGGCTGCTCGTGGATCGAGAGTTCTACCTGACCGATCGGGACGCGACGTTTCCTGCCCAGGTGCAGAGCCTGATTGCCGAGGCGTGGATCGACCCGACGCACCATCCCTCGACCCATCCCGGCTCGAAGATCAGGGATCTGCAGGCCAAGCGCGTCACCGTCAAGGGGCGGACATTCACGTGCCCTGGCCGATCGATCGTTTCCGCCGGCAGCTTTCCCCAATGGGGCTCGAATCTGGCGGCGATGGGTTATCGCTGCCCGGATCTGCCGAGCGGACTCGTTGAACTCAAGCTGAACTCCCACTTTCAGGAAGAGCCATTCACATTCGATGGGCGCGTCGTGGACTTCATGATCGTGCCCGAACGGTCGGGCAGTTAGGCCGCCGGTCACGAACTGACCTGGGTAATCTGAGACTGGAGGAAGACTAAGATGAAAGCAACACATCGTTTCGAATCATCCGTTGTACTGGTTGCGGTGCTCGTAGCGGCTAGTTCGGTGACCACAGTCTGGGCGCAGCCGCCCAAGATGAAGTACACGACAGCCACCCCGGAGTCGGTCATGACGCCGGATACGCTGAAGACGGAGCGCGGAACCTTGCGTTTCGTAGACGGTGTTCCGACCGAAGATACGGCTCAAAGGGTGTGGGATCAGCTCGATTTCCAGCGCGCCGTCGAATGCATGATCATGTGCACGCCGGCGGCCTCGCTGAACGGGTTCCGCAGGAGCATTCGTCAGTGGGGGCGTGACAACGAGACGATGATCTACTGGCACGGCCGCATGGACTCCAAGGTGCTCATCCTGACGCCCAACACGACGGTGGTCTACGCGTTCATGTGGATCGACCTGAAGGACGGCCCCATGGTCATGGAAACGCCGCCGAATGTGCTTGGGATCATCGACAACTTCTGGTTTCACTACGTCACGGACTTCGGTAATGCCGGTCCGGACAAGGGCAAGGGTGGCAAGTACCTGCTGGTGCCGCCCGGCTACGAAGGCGACATCCCGGACGGCTACATCGTCAGGAGGTCGGAGACGTACGGCCACTGGCTGGCCATGCGCGGCTTCATGAAGAACTTCGAGGCCGAGCCGGTCGTCAAGAATATGAAAGACCACTTCCGCCTCTACCCTCTAGGGCAGAAGCCGAAGGAAGTGAAGTGGGTCAACGTGTCCATGAAGGCGTTCAACACGCTACACGCCCAGGACATCACGTTCTTCGAAGAGGTCAACCAGGTCGTCCAGGAAGAGCCGAACCCGGCGTGGGATCGTGAGGTCCTCGGCATGCTCGCGTCCATCGGGATCGAGAAAGGCAAGCCGTTCGCGCCAGACGCTCGCATGAAGAAGATCCTGAGCGACGCAGCCGCGTGGGGCACCGCGGCCCAGCGCACCATTCTCTTCCGCAACCGGAACGAGAACGTCGTGATCTGGCCCGGCAGCAGGAGCTGGGAGATCGGCTTTGCCGGCGGTAGCCACGAGTTCCTCAAGGACAGCGTCAGTCTGATCAACGAACGTACCCGCTTCCACTTCTACGCGACGGGTATCACGCCGGCAATGGTCAAACCGCCGGTCGGCGGAGGATCGCAGTACGTGATCGGCCTGCGCGACTCCGAAGGTCAGCCGCTGGACGGGGACAAGACGTATCGGATTCACGTGCCGCCGAACGTTCCGGCTAGGCGGTTCTGGGATATCACGCTCTACGACAACCAGACGCGATCCCTTGTACAGACCGACCAGGCCTTCCCGGGCGTGACCAGCAGCGATCCCAAAACCGTGACGAATCCCGACGGGTCCTGCGACGTCTACATCGGCCCCCAGAAACCGAAAGGACGCGTCAACTGGATCCAGAGCATTCCCGGCAAGGGCTGGAACCTGCTGTGGCGCATCTATGGCCCGGAGCAGGAGTGGTACGACAAGAAGTGGCGTCCGAGTGAGATCGAAGAGGTGAAGTAGTTGACGCAAACGAACTGCGCGAGGATCGGGCGGCGACACCAGCCGCCTTCCCGCCAGACACTCGCTAACAAGGAACTCAACATGAAAACGAAATCGCTAACCACACTGACCCTGACCGTGCTGATGGCGGGCGGGATGGCGACGACGGGATGGGCCCAGGGCGGGGAGAAGAGCATCTTTGAGCTCGCCGGTGCGGAAGCTCAGAAGAACGGGAAGGACTTCAAGCCGGCCCCGGAGACCATGAAGACGAGGTTCGGCGCCCTGACGTTCCCCGGTGGCTATCCGACGGAAGAGACGGTGCAGAAGGTCTACGATGAGCTTGACCTGCAGCGCGCCACCCAGCTCTACCTCGATATGTACCCCGCCCTCTCCATGCACGGTCTCCTGAAGGGAATCGTGCGCGATTATGGTGTGCGCAACTGCTCAGACGTCTTCCTGACGGCGAATCGGCTGGATTCCAAGGCGCTGTTCCTGACCGGCAACACCGAGAGCCTCTATGCCTTTATCGTGGTCGACCTGAAGGCAGACGGACCGACGGTCATCGAGGTCCCGCCGGGTGTGATGGGCCCGTTCGACGATCACAACTTCCTGTTCGTCTTCGACATCGGCCCGACCGGGAAGGATCAGGGCAAGGGTGGAAAGTACCTCGTCCTGCCGCCGGACTACCAGGGCGACGTGCCGGACGGCTACTTCGTGTTCCGGTCGCCCACCTACTGCAATTTCTCGTTTATACGCGCCAATGCCGCCGTGGTCGGATTCGGCAAGAAGGCCGTGAAGTTCTACCGCGAGAACTGCAAGGTCTATCCGCTAAAGACCGGTCCCCGGCAAGGGCGCTACAAGGACGTCACCGGAATACCCATCAACACGCTGGTACCTGAGGATGCCTCCGCGTTCGCATGGATGCACGAGATCATCGAGTACGAACCGGCCGAGGCGTTCGGGAAGGAACTGCTCGGGCGACTCGCCTCGCTTGGCATCGAGAAAGGCAAGCCCTTCAAGCCCGACGCCCGCCTGCAGCGGATCTTCGCCAAGGCCGCCGAAGAGGGTGTCGCCATTTCCCGGGTGATCGCGTTTGATAGCCGCAAACCCGAGGCGCGGGTCTATACGGACCGGATGTGGGAAAGCCCCTTCATTGGCAACAGCTCGACGTTCGATCCGAAAGGCTATCGCGATCTCGAAGCGCGCACGACGTTTCACTTTACCGCCGACGGCATCACGCCTGCCATGGCCGCCCAGATGCCGGAAGGCAAAGGGTCCCGGTACCAGACGACCTACAAAGACCGGGACGGAAAGTACCTCGATGGCAGCAAGACCTACAAGCTGAACATGCGGCCGAAGGTGCCGGTCGCGCTCTTCTGGTCGGTCACGGTCTACGATCCCTGGACCCGCTGTGAGATTCAGAGTCAACCGTACCCGAGCATCAGTAGCCAGCAGAATCCGCCGCCAAAGGCCAATGCCGATGGTTCCGTAGACATTTACTTCGCGAACCGAAAGCCGGGAGGCATTCCGAAGCAGAACTGGATCCGGACCCTGCCTGATCGGGGCTTCTTCGTGTACATCCGCTACTACGGGCCGCTCAAGGCATTCAACGACAAGACATGGGTGCCCAACGACGTGGAGTTGGTGAGGTAAGAACCAGGAGACAGGTGTCCCGCCTTCGCCAAGGCTTCGGCGGGCACGCAGGTTTCGGGTGTCAGGACAAAGGCGCTGAAACCTGAACACTGAAACCTACAGAGAAGGGTACAGACAATGAGGACAAGAGAGATCATTACAGCAACATTGGCCGTGGCGCTGGCGGCCGGCATGGCGAACACGGCGATGGCCGCGCCGCGCACGTACAAGATGACGACGGATATCCCGCCGGCAATCACCACCCCGGACAAGGTCGAAACGTCCATCGGGACCCTGGTGTACTTCGATGGCGTGCCTATCGGCAAGACCACGGAGATGCTCAACGACTTTGTGGACCGGGGCCGTGCCGTGGAGGCGTTCATCAACATGACACCCGCGGCGTCCATGTACTCCCTGCGGCAGGGGCACCGCGATCTCGGCCTGACCGAGTGCCACCAGATCCTGGTCGCCGAGCAACTGGGCGATTCCAAGCCGCTGGTCCTGACCTGGAACAACACCTCGCTCTACACCTGGGGGTTCCTGGATCTCAAAAAGGATGGGCCGACGGTCATCGAGATCCCGCCGGACGTGCTCGGCATCCTGGACGACATGTACTTCCGCTACATCTCCGACATGGGCGCGGCCGGCCCCGACAAGGGGAAGGGCGGCAAGTACCTGGTGCTTCCCCCGGACTACGAGGGCGACGTGCCGGACGGCTACTACGTGGTGAAATCCAAGACCTACTGCGTGTGGAACTTCATGCGCGGCTACGTACGCGGCAACGTCCAGGACCCGTCCAACGTCAAGAAAGCGGCCGACAACATCAAGGCGAACCTGAAGGTGTACCCGCTTTCCCGGAAGGACAACCCTCCGACGATGAAGTTCATCAATGTCTCCGGGAAGTTCCACAGCACGATCCACCGCATGGATTACGGCTTCTGGGAGGAACTCAACGAG
>Ga0180432_10005686_pt1 | contig 16478 bp, 11 predicted proteins | sample SS_ome_10_FD_132414 | JGI IMG/M metagenome (GOLD analysis project Ga0180432, IMG submission 132414) | Hypersaline lake sediment archaeal communities from the Salton Sea, California, USA - SS_1_MS_2 metaG | ecosystem: Environmental > Aquatic > Non-marine Saline and Alkaline > Hypersaline >... | reverse complement strand
TGCCCACCTTGTTCAAGGCCACCTTGAGCAAATATGCGCGTGGATTGCGGATCTTTGTTAGGCCTCGTCCGCGCTCGACGAGTGCCAGGAACGCCTCCTGCATCAGGTCCTCGGCATCCTCACGGCTGGCGGTGTGCAGCAACAGAAGATGGAGTACGGCGGCCGAGTACTTCTCGTAGAGTATCTGCAAGGCCGAGGCGTCGCCGGCTGCCAGCGCCGTCAGAAGAAAGCGATCCTCTGTTGGGCCCACTGTTCTCATCCGCTTTTGTCCTGGCCGCGGGACACTGTTGCCGTGCTTTGTTTCTTAGTGCGCGATTCGGCGGCTGTTTTGTCTAATCGAAGAAGTATTATAAGCCGAACGCAGAAAAAAAGGCCGCCCATATCTCATGGCGACCTGATCACAGATGTGTGCGTCAGTTGGTGCCGAAGGCCGGATTCGAACCGGCACGGGCGTGAACCCACTGCCTCCTGAGGACAGCGTGTCTGCCAATTCCACCACTTCGGCACTCAGCGCTATCGCTATTTTATTCGTGCAGACAGATGATGTCAACAAGTCCCGGTACTACAAATAGAGGATGCCCTGCGGGAACAGGGCATCTCCATTAAGAGAAACATGGAATGAGCGCGGCGTCACGTCACCGCTCCAGGGCACCCTCCTACCCCGTGCGTCCCGACTCATCGGGACACCTTCAGTCTAGCCGGCACTCCAGCCAGCTAAACCTCACGATAGATACTTTACCACTTTTGCCGTAGAATTGCAAGCGCATTTTGCTGAGCAATCGAGCGGGAAGCGGACAATTCCGGCACATTGTCACCGCTCCTGTATGGGGAGAGGCAGCAAAGGAATCCGTCCACTATGCAGCGAACTATCTCAACTGCACCTCAATCTGACTGCCGGCTTGGACGTCCTCTATCCCGCCGGCGCTCGCGGAGAAATCATTGCAATGAAGCTATATCTCGTAAGACACGGGCAATCTATCGGCAATAAGAAGGGGTTCGTCCAGGGGCAAAAGGCGAGTGTGGACCTCGGGCTTACGGAGTTAGGTCAACTCCAGGCGCAGTTGGTCGCTGAGCGGTTCGCTGAGGCCGGCATCACCGCTCTCTACACGTCGCCTCTACCCCGCTCGGCCGAGACTGCAAACTACATCGGGCAAGCCTGCGGCCTTGAGCCTCTGTCGCGCGAGTGGCTCAAGGAAGTCTGCTACGGTATCCTCGAGGGGCTTTCACTGGCTGAGACCGCGACACACTGCCCGGGCATTTTTGACCCCCAATGGCGGCTCGATAATGACATCCCGGGTGGCGAAACGCGCCGCGATGTGTACCGTCGGGCCCGGATGGCTCTGCAGGAACTGCTCTCTGTGCACAGCGGCGATGATGCCATCTGCGCGGTCGCTCACGGCGAGTTTCTCAGCAAACTGATTGACGTCATGCTCGGCGTACCGGAAATCGGCTTCCCGCGCTACATGGTCGCCAACAGCTCGGTCACTGAGTTTGCTCACTATCCCCCTGACAGCGACGCCGCCGTCTGGGTCTGTCACTGCATCGGTGACATTAGCCACATCGAGGCTCTGAAATCGCCGGAGGGCGAGGACGGATGGTAGAGGCGCTCAGTTAGAGCTCGCGGCGTGAAGGCTTCGCCAGGCCAGACGTTGCAGCACGATGCAGACCAGATGGGAGACTGCATGATGGGACATACTCTAAGTGCCGCGCTGTACTTGGTGGCCCTGATCAACCCCATTAGCAAGGTGTTCCTTCTCTCGATGCTTGCGGACAAGGAAGAGACGGCCGCGATACGCGAGGCCTCGATCAGGGCTTCGGTTGTCGCTCTGGCTCTGCTGCTGATCCTCGCGGCAGTGGGGAACTCCATCTTCACTCTGGTCTTCCATGTGGAGCTCCACTCGTTGCGGGTGGCCGGGGGGATCGTCCTTTTTGCGATTGGGTACCAAGCTCTCACGCGAGGCGTGTTTTTCGAGACGACGGATGCTGACAAGCTGGCCGAGATTTCGCTTGTTCCTCTGGCTTCGCCGATGATCGCAGGGCCGGCAACTATCACTGCCGCCATATCCTTCCCCCCCGCTCATGGCCTGGGGCCGACGGCACTGGCGATCCTGATAGCGGTCATTGTCAATCTGGTTATCATGCTGTTCTCGCGCCATATCGGCGCCGTGTTGATGCGCTTCAATCTGATGGGTGCTCTCATTCGCATCACGGGCCTCATCGTGGCGACTATCGCTGCGGAGATGGTGCTGTCAGGGCTCGGCGAGTGGTACGCGAGTTTGGCCTCAGCGGCCTGATCCGTAAAAGCGCTCCATCCGCCGCCGGACATGGCGAGATAGCCCCATGCCCCACAAGCAGCGCGCACTTGCCGGCATCCGCCGGCAGCCGCGCTTTGCGGCTGGCAGGTGGGCGGTCATAGCGTAGGTCTCAATATCTGCTACTGCGACGGACACTGTAAGTGATGCGGAGTGTGCATTGTGGTCGGTGATAGTGAGGCCTGGGAGCACCATGCCGACTAGATAGCTTCCATCTCGCCTATTCTCTTATGGTAGGCCGCATCTGCTCACGAGCTGCGACAGTGGCGTGGTTCATCGCGGCCCGGCGACCAGAGCTAGGCGCTCAGCACGATTTAGATGCTCCGCTGAGGCCACTGGTGCAGCAAACCTCGGGGCTGTAGCCGAATCAAGCTGCGGCCCTTTGTGCTGCGGCCCCGGCGGTACAAATGCCTGTCTATGAGAGCTCTATGGAGGTCATAACCTGTGCTACGGCGCATAGGACGCTGAAATTTGACGTCATTGCAGACACGAGGGATGCCGGGGAGGCACCACTGAGGAGTGACGGAGCAATTGTCGCCATCCAGACACGGTCACAGCCAAGCCGATGTATCGCCCCGAAGCGTGCAGTGCCAGGAGTTGAAGCAGTTGCAGCCACAGCCCAAGCCGCCGCTTCCTGACCGTCCCGAGTATCCCGATCGCCCGCTTTTGCCGGTGTGTCAACGGCAAGTTACCGCTACTGGTCAGGTGCTGGATGACGCCGGCGAACCGTTGGGTGGAGTGCTGATCAGCGATGGCGAGCACGTGACGACGACCGATTCACGGGGGAAGTACCAGCTTGAGTTTGACCTGAGAGAACTGCGCATCATCTCTGTCACGCGACCCCGCGGCTATCGGCCTGGTGATTGCTGGTACCGCATCATCCCGCCTGATGAGCAGCGCAGCGAGTACCATCATGACTTCGTCTTCGCCCGTGATGCGCTGGCCGACAGAGATGCATTTAACTTCCTGTCTGCCGGCGACACGCAGTTTGCCGACCTGCTCAGCTTCGTCTATCTTCTGGAGGAGTTCGACCACTTCACTCGGATGTCGGGCGAGCCGGGCTTCTTCACCAATGCTGGCGATGTTACCATGACCGGCTGCCAGTGGGAGATGGACATGTATCGGGAGGTGCGCGCCAGGTCGCACCTGGAGGTCTATGATATCTTCGGCGGTCATGACGGCAACTACGCTCTCGATGAGAAGGGCCACGGCAGCGTCTATAATTACCAGATCAACCTTGGTCCGGCGTGGTACTCCTGGGACTATGGCCCGGTACATTTCGCCAGCTATGTCAGCGAGGAAGCGTACATAACCGAGCGCGAGCTGGCAATGCAGAGCACCTGGCTGGAAGCAGACCTGGCTGCCCAGCCAGCCGGCAAACCAATCGTTGTGACCACGCACATCCCGCCACCCAATGAGGTAATGGAGGACTGGCTGCAGCGCTACAACATCATCGGGCTGCTCTTCGGCCACTGGCACACAATTCAAACCTGTGGCTATGGAGGCGTACCCTACCTGGATACCGGGCCGATGCGTGGCCGTGACTGGGGAACATTCTCGCGGTTGTTCCGGGTCGTCAGCTACGCCGACGGAGAACTCACCAGCGAAACTCGCGTCTGCGGTCAGATGCAGAGACTGGAGATCGTTGCGCCGCAGCAAGTAGTGGGCCGCGGAACTGTGCCAGTACAAGCGAAGGCGTATGACACCATCCGCCGAGTGACTGACGTGACCTGCCATATCGCCACTGAGGGGCGAGCGGTGGAGGTGCCCCTAATCCGTTCGGGGGCATGGACATGGGAAGGCACCTGGGACAGTGCGAAGGCCGGCAGCGAGTTCGAGGTCTTCGCCACCGCGCGGGATGAAGATTGGCGCACCTGGGAGAAGACGTATATCGGGGAGGTCAGTGACCGACCCGCTGTCGAGGTGCACATCGGCGATGACTGGCCGGGTTTTTTCCGGATAGAGCATTCCCGCGTACGCGAGCAGCCGCTGGAACCGCCGCTGGAGCTTGCCTGGACGGCCAATATCGGCGGACGGAACATGAAGGCCGTCTCCCCCATCGTCTATCAGGGCCGCGTCTGTGTCGGCGTCGAGCACAAAGAGATCGGTCATCCCCACGCCGCGGTCTGTTGCCACGATCCGGCGACCGGAACTCTATTGTGGCGAACGCCTCTGGACGCCTCGATCAACTTTGGTCTCGCGGCCGGACATGGCCTCATCTACGCCATAGACACCATGGGAACATGCTATGGCATTGACGCCGAGACCGGCACAGAACGATGGCGGACCGAACCGTTCCCACTCGAATTTGGGCGGAGCGATATACGCGGCTGTCCCTTGCTGTACGGTGATCAGCTGCTCGTCGTCAGCGACTACAGCCATACGGCCTTCCTGGACCCGGTGAGCGGGGAGCAACTCCGCGCCATGCGGCCGTCAGACGAGCAGATGTACTATACGTTCGCCACGATGCACCGGGGCCAGCTGCTGGTGCCCTGCTTCTCCGGCAAGATCATCGCCTGCGATGCGCACAGCGGCGAAGAGATCTGGGTTGGTCGGACCGCTGCCAAGGCGCCCACATGTCCGGTGCCCTACCGCGGCGGCGTTTATGTCAATTGCGGGCGGCCTGGCGGCTTCAGTTGCCTCGATGAGGACACTGGCGAGAGGCGCTGGGAGGGCGAGATGCCCCGTGCACTCGTCTGCATCTCGGCGGCGGTTCCGGCAGGAGACCTCGTGCTGGCCAACAGCTCGTCATTGTGCGCCTTCGAGGCCGCGAGTGGAGAGCCGCGCTGGCGTCATGAGTTCGTCTATGATGTGGCCTCCGCCCGGCACAATCAGCGCCAGGAATTTGGCGGGATGTCAACGCCACTGGTCGCGGCTGATGTCGTCTATGTCGGCGCCGACGATGGGCACCTATACGCGTTTGCGCTCGATGACGGAGAGTTTCTCTGGCGGTGCAACCTTGGTGTGCCGCTGAAGGGGTCGCCAGTGGTCTCCGGAAATGCGCTCTTCATCTGTGACTGGGACGGTAATCTGTACTGCTTCGCCGGCATCCGCCGGCAGGAGACAGAGCGAAGATAGTTGCACCTGTAATCAGACTCAAGTAAGTGCAGGAGGTTCTAGCACATGTTGCTTTCACAGGAGCAGGAATTCGTAGCCCAGGAATGGCCGTTAGTACCCGGCGAGCGCGCGGTAAAGATGCACCTCGAGGAACCACCGAATGGCATTAACGGGAATACGGGCATGATGCTCGCGCTTCACGGTTGGGGCGGTGTCTACGACAATCCCGATATCATTGCGTTCTGCAAGTTCGCCGCCGAGCGCTACAACCTCATCGTCACCAGCGTCAACTATCTGCAGAGCGGCACGGAATGGACGGAGCACAGGGACCGGCCTTATGACCACGGCTACCTGCAGGCGATGGACGCAATCGGCGCTCTCTACACGATCCGCGAGCAACTCGGCGATCAGCAGATCGCGTTTAGTGAGCACCGCATCTATTCAGTGGGTGGCTCGGGCGGCGGCAATATCACCCAGATGGTCATGAAACTGGCACCGCACACCTTCGCCTGTGGCATTGACAAGTGCGGCATGCCCGGGCTGACTGACGGCATCGCCTATGGCACCGGCGAATATGGCAGTCACCTCGACGCGGCCTACTCACCAGACCCCGACGCCCCCAATTACCTGACCGCCGACATGCAGGAGATCCGCGACTTTGGTAATCTCGAGCACTGTCGGCTTCTCCACCAGGCCAACCCGGGGCTGCAGATAGTCATCATCCACGGTGTCGCCGATCCCACCTGCCCGGTGGTGCCAAAGATCCGCCAGTTCGCCAATATGGTCGAGGCCGGTATTGATGTGGACGCTCATTTCCTCACCGAGGTGGACATAGACGGCGAAGTGGTCGCGAACATTGAGCATAGCATCGGCAACTGGCCGGGGCTGATCGCCAGGTACGCCGATGAGTACCTGAAGGAGGACGGCAAGTTCGCCAGGCAGACCGAGGGCCCTTCCGACTTCATGCGGCGAGAGACTTTCGAGTACCCCACCACCAACGGCAAACACGTGATTGACTACTCAGGCTACCCGACCATCGCTTTCGTGTCCGCGTGACGGTCATACGGCACCACTTGACCGACAGAAGGTGACCTTTTCGACTATTGAGTCCTCGCGCGGTGAGGCCTTTACACCGGTTTCCAGCCACCCAGTGCATTGTCCCGGCCGCAAAGGTACTCTGCCCTGCTCCATCGAACTATATCCAAGGTAGTCCTCGAATCATACGTGCGGATCGGGCTCTCGGTGCGCACCGGTCAGTTCCTGGGAGTGATACACGATGGCAAAGAAGTATGTCCTGTTCTGGTTTGATGTCGAAGACTGTAGCGTCACGCAGAGCGATGACGCAGCCAAGCGCCTCTGTGAGATCCTGAGTAGTCACGGCGTCCGAGGCACTATGAAGATAGTCGGCCAGAAGGCACGCGTCATGCGCGACCGTATACGCTATGATGCCATGGATGCGCTCTCACGACATGTCATCGGCTATCACAGCAACTGGCATGGCGGCAGGCCTCAGCCAGCGGAGTACATGGCCCCTCTCGACTGGCTCGACGGCATCGCCGAGTTTGAGCAGCGGGAGCGCCAGGGCTTCGACGACATCATCAGTCTCTTCGGACAGGTCCCTGTCACCTATGGTCAGCCCGGCAGCAACTGGTCGCCCCAGGTTTTCCCTGTTCTCCGCAAGTGGGGTATCCCCACCTATGTCAGTGCTTTCGGCTATGTCGGCCTGTATTCGCAGCCGTTCTACTACGGCGGCATCATCAACACGTCGCACATGTGCGGCAAGGACCGGCGCGACCGCGATGTCTCCCACCGCTTTGTCCTCGGCTTCGACCTCGGCACCTCTGATGCCGGGGAGCAGTACCGTAAGCTCTTCGCTGATTCCTACAATGCTCTGGAGGATGGCGGCCTGATCAGCATCGCCAACCACCCCTGCCAACTCGTGCTCGAGCGCTGGTTCTCGACCGACCTCAAGCCCCGTGAGCTGACGGAGGCCGGCTACCGGCACTTCGACGAATTCGTCAGTCACGTCCTTTCCCATGATGACGTCGAGACCGTCGCCGCCGAGCAGTTGCCTGACCTTTATCCCGACCATGCCGCAGACCGCGCCTTCAGCCCCGACGAACTCCTCGCTCTAGCCCGTGCAGTTGGCGACGAAATTCACTTCCAGGAATTCGCGGGCATGGCGGTGTCGGCCGCCGAGCTCTTCGGCATGTTTCTCCGCTTCGTCGCCCGGTTTGCCGAGGCAGACTTGGTGCCACGCGGTGCAGTCGCCTCGTATCTCGACGGCCCTGCCTTACCCTCCCAGGACACCATTACCGGATTCTCCATCTCAGTAGATGAGCTTGCGTCATCTGTGCTTGCTACCGTGAGATTGCTCCGCGAATTCAAGCGCCTTCCTGACCGCGTGGCTGTCGGCAGCCGCAGCATAAGCCCGGGCGATTACTTCCTCGCCCTCGCCGACGCCACTGCACACATCATCGAAGATGAGACTCTCCCCGAGGCCGTCGCCATCCGCCCGGCTGTTAACCGGCTCAACCAGTACGTGGACGAAGATGCTGCACGTAACGCCTGGAGCAGCTTAATGATGCTCCCTGGCTTCGAGGCCCCTAAGCTTCTCGAGCAGGCCTGCCTCCAAGCCTGGACACTCAAGCCCGCGATCCTCTCACCCAGGTGAAGGTTCTTCGCTTGAACCACCAAGCCCGCCAAGCGCATCTCCTTGTCCGCGCGGCAGGTGTCCTATGACGAGCTTTGGGGCGAAGGTTCCACCCTGCGTCATCTGGAGAGTGGAATCGAAAGACTGAGGGGGCGTTTTGCTGTCCAACGTTTCTTTGTACTGCTGGCGCGCTGAATGAAGAAAGCCGCCCTCATTCCCTGAGGGCGGCTCTGTGTTTATCATTACTCAGTGTACATCTTGCAGGCTATCAGCGGCAGCCCTTATGCCTCTTCGACCACTTGCTCCATGGGCCGGTCTTATGGCTCTTGCTCTTATGGCTCTTGCCCCAACCGTTCTTATGGCCGGTGTTGCAGCCGCCCTTATGGCTCTTCCAGGACTTACTCCACTTCTTGCACTTGTCCCACCAGGTGCTACACTTGGGTACGCAGCTCCAGGTGCCGAGCAGCTTCACGGTGTCTTCGCCGCAGATTTCCTCTCCGTCAAAGGTCATGGCGGTCAGCGAGGCCGTCTCGTCGCCGTTAGACAGTTGCAGATCCTGGGCGTTGAAGAACAGCAGCAGGTCAATGTCGCCATCTGGGCCGCTAGCCGGCCCGTCCGGGTACTCCGGCGAAACCAGCACATCCTCCAGGGACCAGCGCACCGGTGAAGCCCCGGCGAAGATCACTGTCTCTGGATCAACCTGAGTCGCGTCGAAGGTGTCGGTGGTGAGGATCGCGACCGGAACCACGCCGTTCTTCTTGGAGCTGATGGGATTCGGGTTGCTGCCCGGCTTGATGTCAATGTACACGTCGGTGCACTCGTCGTCGCCGGGATCATCGGGGCCGCACGGGTCAACGCACGTCGGGTCATCTATGACCTCGATCTCATGAGTCGCGATGAACTGCTTCCCGTTACTGCCGGTCATCGAGATACTCGAATAGTAGTTCCCATTGGCGTCTTGCAGGACCATGTCAGATACGTTGAAGGACAACACCATGTCAATGTCGCCGTCCCCCTCCCAGTCTTCGGTGATTGCATCAATCGCCGACGCCTGGGCGAAGATCACGGTTGTCGGCACGACCAAAGTGGCGTCAAACGTGTCCGTCGTCAGCAGCCCCACCTCGAGGACTTCACTGCAATCGGAATTGACATTGATGATCTGACAAAAGTCAATCTCTACCTGCGTTGGGGGCGCAAATGCCGTACCGACCGCGCCATCATTGGCGGCCTGTGCACCGGCCCTCCCCATGTCCACGCCACTTGCTGCGAAGTTATCTTCCCCTGAGCAACCAACCATGAAGACTGCAACGATGATACCCACTGCCAGTGCCAGTACTGAATGTCTCATCTTGTCCACGTCCTTTCCAACGTTAGTGTTGAGAACTACTTCCGATGCCAAGAACGGGTAGCCGCAACTGCATGGTCAGCACTACTCTTTGTCAGTCCTCCGAATATCGTCTCATTGCTGCCATTGGGGGAGCTGGCATGGGGGGATTTGTTTTTCCTTTGCGCCAACTGGTTTGGGGGAACCGGCTGCGCAACTCACGCCATTTGGATGGATGATACAGCAACATGCGTTTAGCTGTCAAGGCTTTTCTCAATATTTTCTCAATTATTTTGCTCCCGCCTTGAGCTTGTCTTGAGTATCTTGCTTTGAAGTTGCTATTGGGCCAACTCCTGTCCTCAACAAATGTGGCCTCGCTCAAGTTACCTTGTTATTGATTGCCGCATTGTGCCTCGGCTCAGCCTGCTCTGCTGCCGCGATACATCAAGGCCCTCGTCGAGATGTGGCGGGCAAGCTTGGTCCTTGCGACAAGCTCCAGGGTAATGGGAACTGCTCCAGAGGGATGATAGGGGTGAGCGGCAGCGCGCCGGTCATGACTACTCACATTGAGCGTGGAGGGTATGCATCATTGCCTGTCCATGGCTTCCATGTATGCCGCCGGTCCTTGCCGTTTGCAGGGGGCGCATCCGGACGGTTTGCACATACCATGCATGGTCCGGACGGCCAAGGCTGAACGCATTCGGCCAAGCGTCTGTACGGCGACGATAGTTGAGCAATGTTGTTGTGCGCTTGGCTGCCGGGAAGCGCGCAATGCCGCTCAGTTGAACGGCTGATTGGGCTTTTCGACAGGTTCGAGCTCGGCGACATCCAGCCGCGCGAGATTCTCGATCGCCGGCACAAACGCATCCAGCGCCTGCGCGATCAGCTCTTCGCCCTGCTCGGCGCTGGCCTGCTTCGGATCGCCGATGTAACCATGTCCCCGCGTCGTATAGACCCAGTCGGGGAAAAAGCTCATCTCCCTGGCTTCACCCAGCGGCGCGCGGCGCGGCTCATTCGCAGGCGGATTGGTCTCCATCCACACATTCTGCGGGCAGAGTGCCATGTCCAGCGAGGTCTCAAACGCGCAGCCGTGTCCGGTAACCTGGCCGGCGAACATCTCGGCTATCTTCATGCCGTTGATGACAAACCAACTAAAGCAGTACAGCCCGAGCACTTCCTTCTCGATGTCCACACATGCCACCCGCAACATCGCTGTGTTGCCACCGTGCCCGTTGTAGATGACCAGTTTCTTGATGCCATCGCGTCCCAGGCAGTGGGCGATGTCCTTGAGATACGCGGTGAGCGTCTCCTCGCGGACACCGATGTTCCCCGGGTACGCCGGATTCCGCTCGAAGCCATGCTGGCAGACGACTGCATAGTGTATCATCGGCAGTATCAACACATCGGCATCAATCAGCGGTGCCGCACGCCTCAGCATCCCATCAGCCACCAGAGGATCTGCGCACAGAGAGAGATGCGGGCCATGGGTCTCAATTGAGGCCACAGGTATCACCGCCGTATCGCATTTCTTCAGGAACTCCTGCAACGCCGGGGAACTCAAGTCTTCGACAAATCTCGCCGGCATGTCAACTCACTCCTATTCATGAAAGTCGTAGTGACCTATCCTTCCTCAGCTCCGAATAACTCTCCTCTCCGGAGCGGCCCGGAAGTCACAGTTGCCATGGCCCTCTCTCCCACGGGCATTAGCATCATCTTGACCCGAATAGAGATGCAGGGAGGTGCACCGGCTCGCGGCGGGAATAATACCGCGTTAATGAATTTATCTGGCAGACACACACGTCTCACACAACCAAGCGAGGTGAAGAGAATGGCGGCAGACAAGATCCGCCTGGCGCTTATCGGTGCCGGCGGTATGGCTAATCGCGTACACTACCCGTCTCTGGCGGAAATGGATGACGTAGAGCTTGTGGGCCTGTGCGACATCGTGGAGGACAAGCTCAACGAAACCGCCGACAAGTTCGGCATCGAGAAGCGCTATAGTGACTACAAACTGATGCTGGATGAGACTGAACCAGACGGGGTCTATATCCTGATGCCGCCACATCATCTCTTTGACTTGGTCATTCACAGTCTGCAGCAGAAGCTGCACGTCTTCATCGAGAAGCCACCCGGCATTACCGCTGAACAGACCCGCCAGATGGCAAACCTGGCGGAAGAGAACGGGTGCCTGACCATGACCGGCTTCAACCGCCGCTTCATTCCCGCTTTCCGTAAGTGCCGGGACATGGTCCGTGACGTCAACCCCCTCAATCAGTGCGTCTCCACGTTCTACAAGTACCACACCGCCGGGCCGTACTACAATGGCGCGACGGAGATCCTCACGTGTGACGCAGTTCACGCCGTGGACGCCTTGCGCTTCATGGGTGGAGACGTGGTCAAGGTCGCCGCGCGCGTCCGCAACCTGGGCATGAAGTTTGATACCCGCTTCACTGCGTTGCTGGAATTCGCGAGCGGAGCCGTGGGCGTGCTGCTGGCCAACTGGCAGACCGGCGGCCGCGAGCACACCTTCGAGATGCACGCTGCCGGTATCTCCTGCTTCATTAACCCTGACGAGCAGATTATCGTCAACCGGGATGGTGAGCGCAAAGCCGAGGTCTTCACGCCGCAGGAAGTTGCCGAAAGTGATGACAATCGTATCTACTACGGCTTCTTCCACCAGAGCCGCCATTTCGTTGACTGCATCCAGAAGGGGCAGGAAGCGGAGACGTGCTTCCGCGATGCGGCTAAGACCATGGAGCTGGTGGACCGCATCTACCACAGCAGCATCTGAGGCATCCTTGGATGGGGTAGGCATAAGCAAAGGGCCGGCTCGATGCCGGCCCTTTTCCGTTCGTCCGTCAGGTTATCGCAGCTCACAGGCAACAGCTTCAATCGCGATCCCAGAGCGTTTCGTCATCTAGCGCGTTCAGCTTGAACCACTTGGCGTGTCCATCGGCCCAACCGACGTTGGCACCCTCGTTGTGGCGCGGGTCCACGTTGCCGGTGTCGTTATCATCGTACGTGCCACCGTGTATGGTCCAGGCTGACGGCGCATAGACATGAAAGTTGCCGGCGCTGCCGCTGCTATACGAATCGGTGAATATCAGCATTTCCGACGGGCTCTCGATGTCTGCGATTGATATCCCGCCGCCGCCAGTGCTACCCAGGTACATGTAGTTGTACCCGTAGGCGATGGTCGTGTAGTTGCGCGCGCTAGGGCACAACAGGACCTGGGTGTTCTTCAAGTACGGCTCCGCCTTCTCGTACCAGAATGGATGGTCGTAGGTGCTCCACCCGGTCCAGCATGTCGGCATCTTCTCGTCGTAGTCCTGCACGTACTGCATGATGGCTAACTGCAATTGCTTGACGTTGCTGAGACAGCTCGCCTGGCGAGCCTTCTCCCTGGCGCGAGCGAACACCGGGAAAAGTATCGCCGCCAGTATCGCGATGATGGCGATGACCACCAGTAACTCGATGAGCGTAAAGCCAGGGCGTCGCGACATGTCACTACCTCCTTCATCAAGTTGTGCGTATTTACCTATTATACCCTAAACAACAATAGTCTCAACCCCAGATATCATCTTTCCGCGCTACTGCACGTGAGATATAACCCGAATAATCCATACGGAAAAAAGGAATCCCGGAGAAACGCGGAAATAAGCTACACAGACTGCAGAATCTGATTGCGGAGATCGCTCCGCAAGTAACATGCGGCATGGAGGTCAGTGCCCTACACAGGCACGAGATGCCAACCTACCGGCTAACCCGTTCTGTCCGGAAGCCCCTGACGCTTGCGGGTGTGAAGGACACGAGCACTGCAGATGAACGCCTCAACTGAAGGGAGATGGTCTATGTGTTTATTGACATTCATTGCCATGCGTATCGCAAGCACCCACCGATGCTTGTCCAGTTCCCCACTCCGGAGCAGGTGATCGAGCGCTACGACGCGCTCGGGATCGAGAAGGGTGCGCTGCTGCCGATCGTCAGTCCTGAGATCTACCTCCCCCAGGCCAATGAGGATATTCTCGACATGGTCGCGGAGTACCCCGACCGCTTCATCCCGTTTTGCAACATTGACCCGCGAGCGCTGACGAACTCGGCGACTGCGCCACTGGGTGACCTGCTGCGCTATTACCGCGACCAGGGATGCAAGGGCCTCGGCGAAGTGATGCCGAACTTGCCGCTTATGGATCCCATGGTCCAGAACCTTTTCAAGCACGCTCAGGAGGTTGGATTGCCAGTCATCTTCGATGGCTCAGACCAGCTCACGGGTGACTTCGGGCTTTACGATGACCCCGGCTTGCCGCAACTGGAGCATACCTTGCAGCGCTTCCCGGATCTCATTCTCTTCGGTCACGGCCCGGTGTTCTGGTCGGAGATCAGCCGGCTGGAGACGCCGGGAGAACGGGGCTACATATTCCGCCTCGAGGGTGGTCAGGTCGGACGGCTACCGAGCGGCCCGATCAAGGAAGAAGGCGTTGTGCCGAAGCTCTTCCGCCGCTATCCGAATCTCCATGGCGACCTCTCTGACGCAACACCATGGAACGCTTTGGCGCGGGACCCTGACTACGGGCCGAAGTTTCTGACTGAGTTCCAGGATCGTCTGCTCTTCGGGACAGACATGTGCTACCACGGGATGGAAATCAAGATAGTTGACTTGCTCCTGGATTGGCGCGATACGGGGAAGATCACCGAGGCTGTCTTCAACAAGGTGGCCAGAGAAAATGCGGTGCGGGTCTTTGACCTGGACTGACAGAGCAGAGCTGCTCCCGACAGCGGGCTCATTACCTGACCGCGCGGCACTCTAGTTGTTTGCCCAACCATCAGAGTCTGCCAAGCACTCTGGCAGCCGCCTCTTCATAGACCTGCTGCCACTCGGGAGCCAGCAGGCACTCCGTCACTTCATACCCGCCCATGCTGTAGTCGCTGGCAGGCGCACCGTAGTGGATATAGCCGTTTGAGAAGGCCGCCACGAAGGTGTGCTCATGGGGCGACGCTTCCTTGACATTCAGGCCGACCTGTGTGAGCACCTCCGCCGGAGATGTTACCAGCACGCAGTCGCCGATTCGGATGCCCTGTACCTCGGCCTCGATTGTGTCCTCACCCGATTCGGCATTGAGCGCCTGATGGACTCTCAGTGTGCCCATGTCGCTCTGGATTCTTGCCAGTTGTTCCATCGCGTGGATGTTGCTGAGGTACTTGGCGATGTTCTTCCTGTTCCAGACATCCAGCTCGACAAGCTCATCAGTACCCGTCTGCTCGGCATGTAAGTACCTGTAGGAGTAGTCCGACGGGTACTCCGGACTGAGCGCATACTTGATATACAACGGGACGAAAGCCTTGAAGTTCAGACTCGTGGAACTCAAGGTGGCCAGCAACGCGGCCTGTTCCTGCTGCATCTTCTCCAGGCGCTCAGGGATATCGGTCCTCCGAGGCAGCGCTACTTTCTCGGCGGCGACACTCAGCGTCGCATCAGTGGTCTCTATGTCTCTGAGTGCTTTCAGCGTGCTCAAGCCCAGCGCTCTGCCGATCGGCTCGGAATCTCTGGGGCGGTTCACGTCCTTGTACAGTACCTCAGTCACGTCTCCGCCTGCCCCCTGCAGGAACAGGGCCATTGCATCATTGCCCAGGTTCTGCTCGATGACGCCTGAGGCAAACCCCGGGTAGTTGGCTGTGACAGCACCCCCCGGAACGCCAATCAGCGGGTGACCGGCGAAGTTATAGACCACCGCCAGCGGCGAGCCATCCATCCGGTCTATCCGCAGTATCCCTATCTCGGGATCGGTTGGGCCAAGACCCGCGACCTCTTCATCCCACGGGCAGGGATGGGCCTGGCGGATCGTCCAGCCTCTGCCGTCCTTGAGCCTGAGCGTGCGGTTGATCATGATCCGGTCTTCATAGCCGACACCAGTGCCGACCTTGACCGCTACCATCTTCTCCGTAGCCCGTCTGACCGCAGCGAACGTCCTGGCAACCTGCTCGGCATCGTCGCACAGCAGCCGACCCGGCGGATGCGTGTGCGAGGCGTTGACCAGAACATTGCCGCCCAAAATTCCCAGTTCTGCCTCGATTCGGCTGCGCAGATTCGGCAAGAAGTCGTCGGGGACATCACTGATACCACCGATCGCTACAACGTCCATGGCGATAATAACGACACTCGTCGCGCCGTCGTCCAGAACCAGAGCTTTCGCGTACAGTGGGTCATGAACTGCTGCACCCTCGGCACTGGTAGTGATATCGCTTCTGGCTACTCCGGCGCGCAAAGCTCCGACAGCAGCATCGCTCTCCACCATATGTTGATCTCCCATGGCTTCCTCCTGTTTGCTGGCAGTTTCCCATACTTGCCAGTGCCAACAAATGCCGTCCGGGGAGTCTCGTGCTCCCTCGTAATCCCTCGGACTGGAATTCAGTTCGCCATTTTGCCCGCTGATCCTCCACGACTCGGTCTTCGCTGACTGCTGAAGAGAAACCGAGGCAATACCACATTGATATGGCGGGGCATCCGAGAAGACCTAAAAAGTTGTACAGCTTTGCCATTACCGTTGATCAAAGGAAAGTTGTGCAGGGGCAGCAAAGCAGTCAGAGCAGCTTCTCTGCGATGGTCTATTTTGCATCTGGCCTACAAGTGGTTCGCAGGCCTTCAGGTTGAGGAGACCGGGGCGGATCGTGATGAGCAGAAGGAATATCACAAGTTAGAGCAGGGACTCTATTGGTTTTGGCGAAGGTGGGGATACAGGTGCTAATTGTCTGCATAGTGGTGAATCGCAGCGTAACGCGTGTGGGCACATTGTGGCTGAATGCACGCGAGGGCAGGTATCATTACCAAACGGGAAGAAAATGAACAAGATGCTCGGCTTTTCATGGCGCGAATCACGCTGAGGCCATGACGCAGGCAGTGCCAACTGAATAGTCGTCACCAGTCACCGGCTTATTATTAAATCTGCGAAGCACCCTCTGACGTAGAAGATGGAACTTTGATAACGGTCTCGCTTGTGCCATTGGTTGGGTCGCTAACCTACGATAGAGGAGGCCTTGTGATGAAGAATGGATTCACGCTTATCGAGTTGCTTGTGGTGATCGCCATTATCGCGATCCTGGCAGCCATTCTTTTCCCGGTTTTCGCCCGCGCTCG
>Ga0180432_10005685_pt1 | contig 16480 bp, 14 predicted proteins | sample SS_ome_10_FD_132414 | JGI IMG/M metagenome (GOLD analysis project Ga0180432, IMG submission 132414) | Hypersaline lake sediment archaeal communities from the Salton Sea, California, USA - SS_1_MS_2 metaG | ecosystem: Environmental > Aquatic > Non-marine Saline and Alkaline > Hypersaline >... | reverse complement strand
GCAGCGCGCCGAGGAAAAGGACATCAGCTATGTCCAGGCTTCCGGCGAGGTGCTTCCCGAGTACGAAAAGGGCATCAGGTACCGGGATGAGGCTTTTGAAAGCGCGGAAATAGGGAAACGGCAGAAGGAACTCGCCGAGCTAGCCGAACGCGAACGGAAGGCAGCGGGATAAGGAGGCTAGAATGGCTTTAGAACGGATTGCGGACAGGATTGTTGAGACAGATGTTCTGGTAGTCGGAGGAGGAATCGCCGGCTGCCCCGCAGCCGCCAAGGCGGCAGAAAACGGCTTGAAGGTTACACTGGCGGAGAAATCGAAACTTGACCGGAGTGGTAGCGCGGCACAGGGCATTGACGGTTACATGGGGCCCTTTGCGCGTGGTATAACGCCGAAGGATTTTCAAAAAATATTGGATGATCTTGGGGCGAGAGCTTTCTTCGGGGGGGTGCCCTATGCGGACCCGACCATGCTGTACAAGATCTGGGCTAACTGGGAGTGGACGGTAGAGGAACTGGAGAAGCTTGGCGTGACTATGAAATGGGACGACGGCAAATTGCTTGTCTTCGATGTTTCTGCCCATGGCAGTGGCAAGGGCCTCCGGGTGCACTGGATGAGAGTTAAGCCGCAGATGGCAGCCGGGGTGAGGAAGAGGGGGGTAAATGTCCTGGAGCGGACGATGATCATTGACCTGCTCACCAGTAATGGTACCGTTGTGGGCGCTACCGCACTTGACACCCGCACCGGCGAATTCATCGTCATTAAGGCGAAGGCCACGATAATGGCCACCGCCTCTTTTTCCCGCTGTTATACTCCGGAAACGCCCATGCCCTGGAAGTATAAATTCAACTATCACTGGTGCCCGGCGTCGGTCTCCGGTGATGGCTGGGCGATGGTCTACCGGGCTGGCGCGGAACTGGCCAGTATGGAACAGGCTGGCCGGGGATACCGTTTTCGCGATGATATGGTCCTTTCCTACGGCAATGTCCGCGGGCATGGCGTCGAGGCGGCGCTATATACCTGGGATGGAGAGGAGATCGGTTCGCCGGGAAGCGCCGCACCCTCGCCAAGGGGCAAGCTTGCCCAGCTGGAAGATGAAGGCAGGGAACCATTCTACTACAGCCTTAACCATCTGCCTGACGATTTCCAGAAGAGGGTGGAGTCAGCATATGTCGACGAACGGCTGGTGTCCTTCAAGATAGCCGAGGACAGGGGCTTTAACCCCAAAACACACTGGTATGAGATGATAGATTCCAGGCCTAACCAGGTACACACGCCTCCAGGTATAAATGCCGACGGCGACTTCAGGGCTACGTTGAAGGGGCTTTACGCTATCGGGGACTGCGTCGCTGGTATTCATAGCGTCGCTGAGGCTGCGGCTTGTGGATTCCTGGTTGCGGAAAGTATGCCCGGCTTTGTCAGTGAGGCTGCCGAGCCGGCGATTAGTGAAGCCCAGGTAGAGAGCCAGAAGCAGGCGGCACTGGCGCCCCTGAAAGCGAAGGGCGACACCGAGTCCATAGAGCTGGAGAGTACCATTCGCTATATATGCGATCGGTATGTTGGCTTGTTTAAATCAGAAGGCAAACTCCGTGAAGGACTTAGGCGGATTGGCTCACTGAGAAGAGAATTCCTGCCCAGGCTAATAGCTAAGAATCCCCATCAGCTGATGAGGTGCCTGGAGGTAAGAAATATAATGGACGCTGCTGAGCTGCATATACAGTCCTCTCTGGAAAGGAACGAGACGCGGGGTATGCACGTCAGGCTCGATTGCTTGGATCAGGATCCCTCGTTAGAAGACAAGCTGCTATATCAGAGACTGGAAGACGGCAAGCAAGTGGTTGAGTTTAGAAAGCGAGCGCCAATGACATTAGCCGAAGATCACAAGGAGGATAGATAAGATGCCGGCCAAGATTGAATATAAGAAATGTATCGGCTGCGGGAGATGTTATGACCTTTGCCCCCTTGATGTATTTGCCTGGGATGAGGAGATGAATATGCCGGTAGTGGCTTATGAGGAAGAGTGCTGGCACTGCGGCATTTGCTGGATGGAGTGCCCCAAGCGGGCGATAGATATCACCTACCCGGCCTCGTTCTGGTAATAGTTAATTAAGGGATAATAATAGATTAAAAGACTTTTTTACGGCGCCACTGCTTGGGACGGTCGCCGGGGAGCATGAGCCCGCTGGCATCAACTCCCAGGTCGACCATAGTTTTGGCTAGTGTTATGGTGCAGGCGTAGGCATCGAGAACGGGTATATCCCATCCCATCTCGTTAAGCCGTTTTTGCATAAAAGGTTGTAGCCAGAAGGTGCCTGAGCACCCGAAGGTTATTACTTCGGCACCGTCCTCATTGATGGCAGCAACGGCTTCATTGACCGCACGGTCAACTGCCGCAGATGGTTCACCGCGTATTGCCTTGGCTTTCTCTTCACGGAGAGAGTGTTCGCTTGCGTATCCCGGTCTGGGGAGCGGATAGTTCAGGTTCCTTATTGAGGCGCACCTGTTGGCGAAACCGTGCTGGACTATCAGGTTATAGTAGTACATATTGTGTGACTCCGCTAAATCGATCACGCTGAATTTGTTGCCCAGCATGGCGGCTATATGAATTTGGGAGAAAGCGCAGGAAGTCACCGGTATGTTGTACTTTCTGGCTATCTCCCTGGACTCAAAGATGCCTGGCTCACCCCCGCCGAGCAGGATGATAGCATTATACTTGCCGCTCTCGCACACCTCACGGATAATCGGCAAGCGGGCGGCAGCCGCGAAACAAAACTCTTCGCGGTTCTCAACCGGCCAGTCTCCGTATGGGGCCATGGCGCCTTCGTGCAGGTCCCAGTCCACGTCGGCTAACAAATGCTTAAGGTCGTTATAATTGAAGTTGATGCTTTCGGCCAGTTGCTCCTTGGGTAGAGACAAGTCCATCTCGGGTAACCTGAAGGCGGGTACGAGCACAAATCTGTACTTCTTTTCCTCTTCCGACATAATTTGTTGCTCCCTCTAATATATACTTTATATACTTATCGACTATTAAAATTATTGGTCGCATATGCGTCAGTACCATTTACTACAGTACCGCGGATAGCATTGACTTTAATGTGTTAAGCCGGATTTGTCAAGGTACCCGCGATTGCTATTACTAATAAGGGCTGCTAATATTTTAGGAAAGCCCAGGTAATTAAATGAGCCCGGGGCAAACTATATGAAAGGGTTGGGTATTAACCGGTAGATGATTATTATTGTTACTGGTGCCGTGGGTATTGGCAAGACTACTGTTTGCCGGAAGGTTGTCGAAACTCTGCGAGGTCGAGGTTATGCCTGCGCCGGTATTTTGACCGATAAAGATGCGGGTGAAGACCTTTTTGTCGAAGATGTGCAGTCGGGCAGGAAGGAAATACTAGCCAGTGCCAGTTCTGTCTATGATGGTCCGTCTACTCCCAAGTATTCCTTTAATCCTGAGGGAATCTCTTTTGGAGTTGAGGCAATAGACAGGGGTACCGCCGCGGAAGTCCTGATAGTTGATGAGCTTGGTCTTTTGGAACTTGAAGGAGAAGGCTTTGTCAAAGTTATTGAACTGGTCCGGAGCGGGAGTGTTGCCAACTGTATCCTGGTTATCCGCAGGGAACTCCTGGCCGCGTTTTTGCCCCGGTTAGACGCTGAGCCATTTATCTTTCGGGCTACACTGGATAACCGTGACCGGCTGCCTCCGGAGATAGAGACATTAATGGCAGAAAAGCTGAGTTGATACGGGTCAATTTGATTTTAAGTAATCGTGACTAAATTAGCGCACCGGTAAAAGGTGCTTACAGTGGCTATACCCTGGCTGTCTGATGAGGTTGACAAACCGTATTCCTTTAAGTATTCTGTTTAGGCTGATTATTGTGTTAGCTCTCTTGTCTCCTCATCATAGCCGGTTTGACCAGTCTGGTTGTCTTTTACAGAATGGTTTATACTTGTAAGTACTTTCAAAAACGGGATACATAGCGGGACTGTGCTTGGAAGCGAAGGGTACTTGATAGCTTTGCGGGTATTCGGTTAATTCTGGTATACTGGGTAACAATAATGATCATACAGTGTGACTTTGACGGTACCATCACCCGCAATAACTCGAGTGTTTTACTGAGGGAGAAGTTTGCCCGCGGGGACTGGCACAGAATTGAAACCGAGTTTCTTCAGGGTCTGCTTACGGTTGAGCAGAGCAATATTTTACAGTACACGTTTATTAAAGAACCCAAAGAAAAACTCCAGCAATTTGTCTGTCAGCACGTTGAGGTAAGGCCGGGTTTTCTGGAATTTGTGAGCTATTGCCAGCAGAACGCCATTCAATTTGTTATCGTGAGCAGTGGTCTTGATTTCTATATTGATGCGGTGTTAGCCCATATCGGGATTACTGACCTGGAAATGTACTGCGGGCGGGCTGTCTTTGGCAACGATGGCGTTTCCGTGTATTATACCTCTCCAGAGGGTATCAAGATCAACGAAGGCTTCAAATATCAGTACCTGAACTGCCTTAAGAAAAGGGGTAGCCCTGTTATCTACATCGGAGACGGGCTCTCTGACTTTCAGGCGGCAAGGGAGGCTAGTTACGTCTTCGCTACCGGTCACCTGCTGGAACTGCTCCGCGCTGAATCAGTGCCTTGCAGCCGTTTTATTGACTTTCATGACCTTGCCCGGCAGCTTCAGCGTCTTCCCTGTCTGATGAGTGAACTCGACGACGTTTACGACGTTAGTCCCTCTCCACAATAACGGCGATACCCTGCCCCCCACCGCCACAGATGGTCTCCAGGCCGTATCGGGCGTTGCGCCTTTTCATCTCATGGAGGAGGGTGACCATTCTTATGGTGCCGGTAGCGGCGATGGGATGGCCGAGTGAAATCCCGGAACCGTTAACATTTATCTTTTTATCCTGGTCTTCTTCAGGTATGCCCATCAATCTGGCGTCGGCCAGCGCCTGGCAGGCAAATGCCTCCTGTATCTCAATAAGCTCTATCTGGCCCAGGGTTAGCCCGGCTTTCTTCAGCGCCTTGTTGACCGCTGCCGGTACCGAGGGATAAGTGAGTGTGGGGTCTGCGCCGGCTACGGCAAAGGATTTCAGATAGGCCATTGGCTCCACGCCCAGTTCGCCGGCTTTTGTCTCCGTGGTTAGCACCACAGCTGCCGCGCCGTCATTCTCCGATGATGAATTACCGGCAGTGCAGATGCCATCTTCATAGATGGTGGGTAACTTGGCCAGACTTTCCCGGGATGTATCACGCCGGGGGGTCTCATCAGTATCAACTATCAGTGGCTCTTTCCCTCGCCGGGGCACGGGAACCGGAGCAATTTCCTCCTTGAATTTCCCCGAATCTATGGCGGCAATGGCTTTTTGGTGACTGCGCAATGACCATCTGTCAGCCTCCTCGCGGGAGATGCCTTCCTCCCTGGCGGCCGCTTCCGCCCAGGACATCATGGAGTTAAGCTCACCGAATCTATCTATCGGCTGTGACATGACCCGGCACCGTTGTATGCGGTCGTAAAACGGTAGCCCCCACATTTGCAGGCTGCCGTGCCCCCTGGGCATGACGCCCCACTTCGGGTCAATATTCCCGCCGATGCCCCACTTTATATAGCCGGGGATATAAAACTCGGCACTGCTCATCGTTTCTACCCCACCGGTAACAATGATGTCGGCATTGCCGGTCTGGATTTTCATAGCGCCGAAGCAAACAGTATCCAGGCCGGTGCAGCAGCGACGGTCAAGGGTGATGCCGGGGATTTCAACCGGCCAGCCGGCAGTAAGCAGGGACATGCGGGCGATATTTACGTATTCACCGCTCTGGTAGGATTGCCCCATAATCACATCATCAACCCGGGCAGGTTCTACCCGTGTCCTCTTCACCACCTCATTCAGCACCAGGGCGCCCAGGTCATAGGCTGGTATATCACGCAGGACACCGAGGTAGCGTCCGATAGGAGTCCGCACCCCCCCAATAATAGCAACCCTTTCCATCATACCTTCCTTCAATCTTTTGATAATATCGGTAAAGCCGGAGTTTTTCTATAATACAGGGCCGGTTATCTCTGTTTCCTGCAGTACTTTTAATAGCTTGAGCAAACGGATGTCCCGGTCGTGGCATAACTCAGCCTCGCCTTTACCCTTATAGTCGTAGAAGCCCTTGCCTGCCTTGACGCCGGTATAGCCCTGCTTCACCAGTTCCAGGAGCTTCCTGGGCTGATAATCCAGCGGGGTGGATTCAGTCGCAGACCTCTGTATGTTCCGGGCGCTTAAGTCCAGCCCGCCGAAGTCAAAGCGCTGTACTATGCCGATTATCATCATGCGGAGGGCCAGCCCCCATATCGCTGCGTCATCCAGGTCCTCCGCGGATAGATAGTCGTTATCCAGTAGATAGTGCACTTCACGCTGGAGCGCAATCTGGATGCGGCTGATCGCGTAACCGGCCACCGGCCGGTTAAAAACCACCGGCTTTTTACCCATCTTCCTTAATACCTGAACCACCATCTGTATATTAGCTTCATCAGTCGAGGGTCCTTTAACCACGTCGACCAGGGGGATTATTTGCGGTGGGGTATACCAGTGCGTGATGAGGACTTTATCCGGGCGGGAAGTCTCCACAAAGTCGAAGATGTTGAGGAAGGTTGTATTGCTCGCCAGCAGCGTTTGCGGCGGGCAAATATTATCTAATCGGGTGAAGATTTCCTTCTTGGCCTCCCTGTCCTCCACCACGGTCTCTATCGCCATATCAGCTTCCGCTACTGCCTCTTCCAGAGAGGTGGTGGGACTGATTCTACCGATTGTAGCCTGGATTTGTTCCTTATCCACCACTCCGGCTTCCCGCATAGTATCTAGGCTGGAACTTATCAAAACCGAGGCTCTGTCCAGAGTCTTCTGGGTACGGGAGTAGAGAGCTACCTGGTATCCTCCCTGGGCAAAAGCCTGGGCTAGCCCGTGGCCCATTGTCCCGGCCCCCACTACACAAATCTTCCTGAAATCTTTTTCCATTCCTTCTTATTCTCCTGAACCCGGTCCACTTCCAAGTGATAGGGAATGACACCAGAACATTCCCTGCTGCTGCGCAAGTTATTCCCGCTTACATAGCTATCCGGAGATAGGATGCTTAAACAACAGCAGTGGCTCCACCGTCAAGGTAAATGATTTGACCGGTAATAAAATCTGAGGCGGGTGAGGCTAGAAAAACAGTCAGTCCGACCACGTCCTCAGGTTGCCCGACCCGCTTCAGCGGGACATTGGCCAGACCTCTCTGGAGACGCTCCGGGTCTTTCAGAGTCTGTTCAGCGAGTTTGGTGGCTATCCAGGAGGGAGCAATAGCATTGACGTTAATATTATTAGGTGCCCACTCGGAAGCCAGTGCTCTGGTAATCATGTCTACCGCACCCTTGGTAGCGCAGTAAGCTTCATTGCCACCCCAGAGGGTAGCCCGCGCTCCTCTAACTGACGAGAAATTGATGACCTTTCCCTTATTTTTCTCCACCATCACTTTGCCAAATTCCCGGCAGGTCAGCATGATGCCGGTGACATTGACACCAAACATTTGCCCCCATTCGTTGATAGGGAACTCGGTCGCCGGTTTTTTAATATTCAGTCCCTGTGAGTTCACCAGTATGTCCACCGTTCCAAACCTGGCCATGACCTGTTCCGCCAGCTGGGTGACACTCTTTTCATCGGTGACATCAACCTGAAAAGCCGCCGCCTCTGTCGAATGCTTCGTCTGAATCTGACGGGCTACCTCTTGCAGGCTGGATAAATTGCGGCTGGCGACAACTACCTTCGCGCCATACTGCGCCAGTCCGTCGGCTACGGCTTCACCGATGCCGCCGGCCCCTCCGATAACTACCGCTACTTTACCATCAACACGGAATAAATCGTCCATAATCTCACACTCCACGCTTAATTCTTCAGTGGCTTGAGTCCAAGTATTTCCCTGGCCTCATCAGGTGTGGCTGGTTCCTTGCCCAGCTCCCGGGCAATCCTGACTATACGCGCTACTAGCTGGGCATTGCTTTTAGCCAGTTCTCCCTTACGGTAATAGATATTATCCTCCATCCCCACCCGCACGCACCCGCCAAGGATCATCCCCATGGTGGTGACCGGGGTTTGCGCTGCCCCTATACCCAGGGTATTAAAGAGGGTATCGGCAGGGAGGAACTGCAAATACACCGGGAGATAAAGGGGGTTAGCCTCCAGTGCCCCCTGATATGCCATGCCCAGTATCAGATCCACGTAGTAGGGCTTTTCCACCAGGTTCTTGTTAATTAGATTGTTAACATCGCGGAACATGGCGAGGTTATATACTTCCATCTCCGGCTTGACCCCGAACTCTTTCATGCGGGTAACGAAGGCTTCGATATCGCTGGTGGTGTTGGCAAAAGGAGTGCCGGCATACTGACCCACGGTGCGCATCATGGTACCCATGTTCAGTGAGGCCATCTCTGGCCTGGCTTCCAGGCACTCCGTTCTCTGTTCTACGGTGAGATTGGCGCCACCGCCGGTGGAATCCTGGATAATGACATCACATCTCTTCCGTATTCGCTCGTGTATATCCCTGAAGACATCGGCGCTTCCCGTGGTCTTGCCGTCTTTATCACGCGCATGGATATGGACGATAGCCGCTCCTTCGTTATAGCAGTCATAGGCAGACGCCGCGATTTCCTCAGGTTGCTCCGGGAGATTGGGGTTCTGCGCTTTGGTAACCAGCGCACCAGTCTGCGCCACCGTGATAATTACTTTACCATCAGGCAGTTTCATTATAAGTTTATCTCCACACTTTATTTATTTTTCAACAATAGCCACCAGGCGGACCAGGGATGCTTCGCCTCCTTCATAGCGGACGGGGAAGCAGGCCAGGGTGCAGCGCATTCCGGTGACCTCATCAATCTGGCCTCCGCAAACCTCGATACCCGGTATACCCGCCTTGGCCAGAGCCAGATGACACGGTTCATAGATGGGGAATTCCTCGTTGGCGTCTTTCCCCGTCTCCTCCATGTATTCCTGGTATAACCAGGACGCATACTTGTCCAGGGGGCGGTGGGCCAGGGGACTGTCCATGGCCCCGCCGTCTATGGCAACGGCTTTAACCTTCTTTTCCACAAACCACTTTCCGGCTGACTCGTAAAAGCTGGGGAAGTGGTTCATAAATACGTAATGCTGGGTAAGGAAATATTTATGCCAGCCGGTGTTGACAACGACGAAATCACCCTCTTCAATCTTTGGCTTGGCATTCTCCAGGTCATCGGCGGTTATTATGTCCCATTTACCCTTGTGGCGCATGTCCACGATGACGCCGGTGCCGTAGCAGTTCTCCAGAGGAATCTGGTCAACATTCATACCGCCGTCTAATACGTGAGACGGGGCATCCATATGGGTGGAAGCGTGAAATTTGGTGGTGATAACCGTGGTGAGTTTGTTAACGCCACCGGGGAACCTGTCTCGTTCCGGGTAGGACACCCGCTGGATGTTAATATCCGTCATAGTGGGCCAGGGCCATAGTGGAATGCCCTGCCGGAAGGGTTGGGATAGATCATAAAACTTTGTGGCCATTTCTTCTTACTTCCTTTCTCTTTTTGTTTTGTAATTAAATTATAAGAACGTGTTAGCCGGCATAAATGAGATGAGATGTCTTAACTGTGGGCAAATTCATACGCCGCTAGATTATGATAGTGAAATCAGGTCATTCTTTGAACCTCTTGGTGCATCTTTACCATTTATAGACGGCAACCTTCACTTTATGTTACTAAGACTTTTTTGTCAAGCACACCGAACTGAGCTAATGACAAAGTGTTCAAACCGGAGTCTCTTTATATTAAACCACGCAGAGGCAGGATTGAACCCTGATATGGCAAATGTTATAATCAATCGCTGGTAAGCAGTATCACCTTCAAGGGTTATTATCGGTCAAGCTAATAACAAGAAATCCTCATTGGCTGATGAAATGCCTGTAAGTCTGTAACATTATGGATTTAGCCGAGGCGCACATCAATGCTACTCCGGGAAGAAAAGGAGACAATGGGTAAACACATCAGGCTTGATTATCCTGAGACAGACCCATCGTTGGATTATATTATGCATAATCCGACTCAAAGACGGAAAATCGGCACTTGAGATGAAGAAGGCGCCAGAACTGAAGCTGGAATATGTCAGGGAAGGATAGCAGCGCTAAAGCTTTTGGGGTGGTAGATACAGGGTTACAACCATGACGATGATGACTGGTAAAGAAGCACTACTGGAGCTGTTAAGCCGTAAGGGAGTAGAGTACGTCTTCGGTATTCCGGGGGCAACTGAAGTAATGTTCATGGATGCCCTGGAAAAGCATCTGGAGATGAAGTATATTCTCGGACTCCATGAAGTTGTTGTTGCCGGTATGGCTGAGGGCTATGCCCGGATGTCAGGCAAACCGGGTTTTCTCAACCTGCATACCGGTACCGGACTGGGGGCGGCTATACCCATGCTGCTAAATGCCCGTGCCGGTGGTGTACCGCTGGTAGTAACTGCCGGTCAGCAGGATAAGCGTCTGTTGCTTAAAGACCCGCATCTGGCCGGTGACCTTGTAGCAACGGCAGGTCTTTTTGCCAAGTGGTCTGCCGAGGTAGTCTATGCTGAGGAAATTCCCGTGGTGATGCAGCGTGCCTTCAAAATGGCGCTACAGCCGCCTGCCGGTCCGGTCTTTATATCTTTGCCACAGAACATTATGAGCCAGAACATCGATTTTGAATATATAGCGGATAAAACGCCTCTAATGGCATTACGTCCTGACCGGGAAGCCATTGACCAGGCGGTGAACTTATTAATTAATCCCGCTGCTCCGGTTATTCTTGTGGAAAGCGGTGTGGCCAGGGATGGTGCTCTGGCTTTGGTGGTAAAGTTAGCCGAAATAATCGGGGCGCGTGTCTACCAGCCTTGGATGGCGGACATTAATTTCCCGGTTCAGCATCCCCAGTATATGGGTGATGCCAATTATTCCAGTCCTGAAATCAGGGAGACACTGGAATCAGCTGACGTAGTGATGCTAATAGGCTGCCCTCAATTCAGCACACCCTCTTATCAGCCCGTTCCCATTATACCCAAGCGGACTAAAATAATTCAGATAGATGACAACCCCTGGGAAATAGCCAAAAACTTTCCGGTTACCGTTGGTATTCAAGGTAATGTCAAGACATCGCTGGGGGAGTTAATCAGTGTTCTGGAAAGGAAAATACCGGATGAGGCTGGAGCAGCGGTAAGAACCCGGGCGAGGGAGATTGCTCGAGAGAAAGAAGCAAGAACCAAGACTCTCCTGGAGCAGGACGAAGCCGAAAAAGATAATGTTCCTGTGTCCGTTTCACGATTGATGCGGGAATTAAGGGATGCTATCAAACCTGGCACAGTAATCGTGGATGATTGCTGGTCATCATCGGAGACACTGCGTCGAATCTTGAATCTTGCCGAACCCGGGAGCTATCACCGTGCCCGCCGCGGGGGGAGTATCGGCTGGGGACTGCCCGGCGCCCTCGGTATTAAGCTGGCTGCTCCTGGCCGTCCGGTAGTGGCGGTTAGCGGGGACGGCAGCGCCATGTGGTCGATTCAGTCTCTATGGACAGCCGCTCACTACAGGATACCGGTTACCTTCATCGTCACAGCTAATGCTGCCTATCGTCAGGTCAAGATAATGAGACAGATGCTGCTGGGCGGAGAACTTAACGGAAAGCATGCCGGTATGGATCTGGATGACCCAGTTATTGACCTCTGTCAGCTGGCTGAGTCAATGGGTGTCCATGGAGATAGGGTGGAGCGACCTGACGAATTGGGGGGAACCTTAAGGGCTGCCTTTGATTCTAATGAACCCTGTCTTGTTGAAGTAAGGGTTGAGAATAAATAGCCCAGCAGGTTTAATAGTAATGGTTAGCGAATGGTTGAGAGTATTTTACCTTTGGCGGTCGCTTGTCGACTGTTGATTATATGGTGGGCAGTGCGTTGGGATGTTATCTTATTATAGAGGGGGTTAACCATGCCAGGAGGTTATGCCGGCAAAATAATATTTGTTGACCTGACAGCAGGGACTATCAAAGAGGAAACGCCGCCGGAGGGTCTATATCGTGATTTTATCGGGGGTACCGGTCTGGGGGTCAGGATACTCTATGAGCGTATTAAGCCCAAGTCAGACCCTCTGGGACCGGGGAATATGCTGGGCTTTGTTACCGGATCTCTGACGGCGACACCGACACCGGGGAGTGGCAGGTTTATGGTAGTTTGTAAATCTCCCCTGACAGGCGGCTGGGCTGACTCAAACTGCGGCGGTTCACTGGGCCCCGAGTTAAAAGCGGCTGGCTATGACGCCGTATTTTTCTCAGGCATTGCTCCTGAGCCGGTCTATCTCTCGATATCTTCCGGAAAAGCCGAACTCAGGGACGCTTCACACCTGTGGGGTAAGGATACCTACGAAACTGATGACCTGCTTCGCCAGGAACTTGGTGAGGCTCGGGTAAAAGTTGCCTGTATTGGTCCGGCAGGCGAGATGTGTTCTTTGATAGCATCAATAATTCATGACCAGGGTAGGGCTGCCGGACGCTCTGGTGTAGGCGCGGTGATGGGTTCCAAAAGGTTGAAGGCAATAGCGGTAAGTGGTAATCAAAAAGTACCTGTGGCTGATGCGGAGAGGCTGAGGACGGTGAGCAGGGACTTTGCGGCGTCGCTCCGGGAGAGTAGTTTTCAGCAGGGCCTGGCCAAAGCGGGTACGGGTGCTGACCTGAGTTTCCTGGTCAGCATTCATGACTCCCCCGTCAAGAATTGGAACTTGAGCGGTTTGGAGGCAATGCCTACCTGTGAGAATCTGGATGGTGCCAATATGGACGGGTATAAGCTGGAGAGTTACGGATGTCAGTCCTGTCCGGTGCGGTGCGGCGCTGTCGTTCAGATAAAGGATGGCCCGTTTGCGACTACCGGCAAAGTACACCGGCCCGAATATGAGACTCTGGCCGCCCTCGGTAACCTCTGCTTGATTGATAATGTGGAGTCAGTGATTAAAGCCAATGATATATGTAATCGCTATGGTCTGGATACTATAGCGGCGGGTAATGTTATCGCCTTTGCCATGGAATGCTACGAGAAGGGGCTGATTGGCAAAGAGACTACTGATGGTATCGAACTTACCTGGGGCAATGCCGAGGCACTAATCGCGTTACTGGAAAAGATAGTCAGAAGGGAAGGGTTTGGTGCCGTGCTTGCTGATGGCTCCGAGAAAGCGGCGGCGCGTATCGGCAAAGGTGCTGAGCAATATGCCATGCACGTGCACGGTCAGGGATTGCCCTATCACGACCCGCGCAGCAATCCCGCGCAGGGTACCGGTTACATGGCGGATGCTAATCCCAGCTGCCATATGGGAACAAACGCGACAATATCATTGGAGCGTGGCAGGGCTCTGGCCCCGGATCCGGCACTACAGGTGCCCAAGCTGGAAGTTTACGGTGATTATGACGGTAAAGGGCCGATGTATGCCATCGGGGCTGAGTATTATCAGTTGTTCAGTTCTTGCGGGCTGTGTGCTCTGTTATTGATAAACACCACGCCACTGGCTGAGCTGGTCAGTGCTGTGACGGGGTGGGACTTTAGCTGGGTGGAGGGGCTCAAGGCAGGGCGCCGGATTTTAACCTTGCGGCAGGCATTTAATGCGCGTGAAGGCTTGCTGCCTCAGGATTTTCAGTTGCCGGAGAGAGTTACGCGGGCACGGTCAGTTGGCACGGCTCTAGAGATTAAAATTGATTTTGATGCTTTGAAGAACGGCTATTTTGCCGCGATGCGATGGGACCTTACCAGTGGCAAACCCTATCGCCAGACACTTGTTGAACTGGGTCTGGATGAATTGACTGGTGATCTCTGGAAGGAGGCGACCTGATTATGGCAAACCTTATTCGGTTACCCCAGTTTCCCTGGGATGGCCCCAGCGAGCTTGAGCTACCCGTACCCGATAAATGGCAGGTTGAGGTCTGCAACATTGCCGGTTATGACCGCCCGGCCCTGAATGATGAGCAAATTAAGGCTTCAGTAACCGGTTTAATCGGCTCGCCACCCATCCGGGAACAGGCCAGGGGGAAGAATGAGGTAGCCATCATCTTTGATGATACGTCCCGCATTACCAGAGTGGACAGGATAGTTCCCTTCGTAATAGAAGAACTTGCTCAGGCAGGTATTCCTGATAACAGGGTTAGATTTGTCGTTGCTCTGGGCGGTCATGCGCCTCTGGAGAGGCCCGACCTGGTGAAAAAGCTGGGTGAGGCGACTGTCATTAGATTTCCCGTCTACAATCACAATGCTTTTGATTATTGCGCTTATGCCGGCACTACCAGCCGGGGTACTGAAGTGGTAGTTAATTCGGAAGTTATGCGCTGCGATTTCAAGATTGCCATTGGCTCCGTGGTGCCTCATGGGTTGGCTACGTTTAGTGGCGGTGGCAAAAAGATTGTGCCGGGGGTGGCTGCTGCCGAAACCATTATTGCCAATCATAGCTTACCACACACTGCGGACTATGACACCAACCCGCTACGGCTTGACATGGAGGAGGCGGCCGAACTGGTCGGCTTGGATGTGGCTATCGAGTGCATAGTCAATATGTGGGGAGAAACGGTAGCTATTTTCGCCGGTGCTGAAAATCTGGCCCATGCTGCCAGCGTTGCGGAAGCCAGAACTCACTATCTCGCTCCCAGGGCAGAGGGAAAAGACATTGTTATTGCCAATGCCTATGCCACGGCAACTGAAGCTACGAAACCGATCCGGTGCCTCACCTCAGTAAGCCAGAAGGGCGGTGATATGGTGATTGTCAGCAATACTCCCCGGGGGCAGGTCAGTCATTACCTGATGGGTTGGTGGGGACGAAATATCGGTGGTAAATTAAAGCCCAAGACCGAAGTCCCCCCGAATGTTAACAGGCTGATTTTATATACGGAATATCCGAGTAAGGCTGATCTGGAGTGGTTTGAGTGCTCACCCAGGGTAATGCTCATGAGCAAGTGGGATGATGTTCTGCAAACTCTTGTGGATGCTCATGGAGATACAGCCACGGTGGCGGTATACCCCAATGCCGATATCCTGTACTTCGGGTGAAGTTATATCGTGGTGGTGAAGAAAATGTGCGGATGGCGTGCCAGCCGGGGCATGCTGGTAAAATATCATTATTTGCGCTATGATACGTATAATTTCATATTCATTGCCAGTCATATCAGGGAAGATATGGAGGTGTCTGGCGGTACATAGCAGGATGCCGGGGTATATATAGCGCCATGTTGCTCAACCGGAGTTTTTCTTATTTATATTTGGCAGGTTAAGTATAAAAACATTAAGGAGGACTGGCCGGATGTCATTTTACGGGAAAAACAATGTTGACTGGCAGCAGAGGATCGATTTTCAGCGTCTCCGAGAAGAAAGGCTGGACAGGTCACATAAAATGCTGCACAAGCATGGAATTGGAGCGGCGATCGTTTTTAACTGGGATAGCGGACGGTACCTTTCCAATCCCTGGAGTCATCCGTACACCCGGCACATACCCTGGCGTTTCATCTTGCTGGTCAGGGATGCAGGTTATCCCTATGTATCTGCTATAAAGAATTTTGATGACCAGCAGATAATTGATGATTGCCCCTGGCTTAAGGACAGGATAGTCACTGATGACGTTTTATTGCAGCCTGAGGTAATTAAATTCCGCGCCAGTGATGACGCTGCCCAGCGTTGGGCCCGGGCAGCCCAGCAAATAAAAAGCTTGATGAAGGAACATGGCGTCGGTGATTTGCCCTGTAGCCTGGACTATGGCCCTCCGCATCTGACCAGGGCGTTACAGGATGCCGGCTTAAATATCGTTGATGGCAACGCCTGGATACTGGAAGCCGACATGATAAAGACGGATGCCGAGATAGAGCTTATGAAGATGGCCGCTTCCTGCAATGAGGCAGGCTACGCCGCGGTGGTCAGGGAGTTTAAGCCGGGGATGAGGGAGAATGATGCGCAGGCGATCATGGCCAGGGGTATCTACGGAGCGGGGGCGGAATATATTGAGGGGTGGGTCGTCAATTCCGGCCCTAGGACCTCCCCCCGCCAGTTTAACTGGTCGGATAGAACAGTCAGACCCGGTGAATTGATGTCTCTGGAGGCATGTCATGTTACCTTCTGCGGCTATAAAGTATGCTATGACCGCACTTTTCTGGTAGGTGGCAAGCCCACTGAGCTTCAGCAAGAGGTCTATAACCTTACCGCCGAGCTGCACCACAGGGTTCAGGACTTGCTGCGCCCCGGCATTACCAGTCTTGATATTGACCGAAGCCGTCCGTTCCCGCCCAAATCATTTAAGTCCCTGGAGGACTTGAGCGAGTTCCGCACTACCTGGTACACCAATCATTTCGGCGGTATGGGTATCCGCTGGGATGATGCCCCAACCTGCACCGGGAGTGAGGCCGAAAGAGTTATCGAGAAGAACATGTGTCTTGCTTACCACTCCATATTTTGTATCAAGG
>Ga0180432_10005684_pt1 | contig 16481 bp, 9 predicted proteins | sample SS_ome_10_FD_132414 | JGI IMG/M metagenome (GOLD analysis project Ga0180432, IMG submission 132414) | Hypersaline lake sediment archaeal communities from the Salton Sea, California, USA - SS_1_MS_2 metaG | ecosystem: Environmental > Aquatic > Non-marine Saline and Alkaline > Hypersaline >... | reverse complement strand
GAAACGGCACTCCGGCAGACCTACGTGCCTCACTACGAACAAGGCGGGTCAATGAACACGGGCGGCATGCAGTTCAGAGAAACGGCACTCCGGCAGACCTACGTGCCTCACTACGAACAAGGCAGGTCAATGAACACGGGCGGCATGCAGTTCAGAGAAACGGCACTCCGGCAGACCTACGTGCCTCACTACGAACAAGGCGGGTCAATGAACACGGGCGGCCTGTAGTTCAGAGAAGCGGCCCATCAGGTGACGGGGTATGCCGCCCAAGATGCGCGTCCCCGCATCTGTGTGCTCTTCTTTCTCAATCAGCCCTCGCCGATGAAACAGGTCCACCAGTTCCCCCAGATCGTAGGGGATGAGTACGTCGAGCCACACCATCTCGGCCTCCAGAACACCCTCGACGCGGGCTAACAACGCCTCTACCCCGCTCCCAGTGAGGGCCGAGACGGCGACGCCGTCTTCGAAGGTCCGCGTGAGCGGTGAGATCGCGTCAAGAGCCGGCAGGCGGTCTATCTTGTTCAGCACGGCGATGCCAGGTTTGCCCGCAGCACCGAGTTCCTCCAGCGTCTCGCGCACGACATCAGCCTGTCGCATCACCTGCGGATGGGTGACGTCCATCACGTGCAGCAAGAGATCTGCCTCCGCAACTTCCTCCAGCGTGGCCCGGAAAGCGGCCACCAACTCGGTGGGCAGTTTCTGGATGAAGCCAACGGTATCGGTGAAGAGGGCCACCCCTCCGCCGGGCAACGCGACGCGGCGGGTGGTCGGATCAAGCGTGGCGAAGAGCTTGTCCTCGACCAGCACGCCAGCGCCAGCCAGCCGATTGAGCAGGGTGGACTTGCCCGCGTTGGTATAGCCAACGATCGCGACAACGGGGACGCCCTCGCGGCGACGTCTGGCCCGATAGCGGCCCCGGTGCGCGCGGACTTTCCCCAGGTCCTCCTTGAGCCTCGCGATGCGCCTGCCGATCACCCGCCGATCGGTCTCCAACTGGGTCTCGCCAGGCCCACGCACGCCGACACCGCCTGTGGCCCCACCGGCCCGCCCACCGGCCTGCCGGGCCAAGTGGGTCCAGGCCCGTGTGAGACGCGGCAGCCGGTATTCGTACTGCGCCAGCTCTACCTGTAACGCTCCCTCGCGGGTGTGGGCGTGCTGGGCAAAGATGTCCAGGATCAGCGCGGTGCGGTCAAGCAGCTTGACGCTCTCTCCCAGCGCGTTCTCCAGTTCCCGCTGGTGGCGCGGCGACAACTCATCGTCGAAGACAAGCACATCGGCCGCCGTCTCCGCTACCCGCGCGGCCACCTGTTTGACCTTGCCAGGGCCGATGAAGGTGGCCGGATGCGGATGCTCGAAGCGCTGCACAGCCTGCCCAACCACCGCCAGGCCGGCCGTACGCGCCAGTTGGGCCAATTCATCCAGCGATTCCTCGACCGGCCACTGCCCATCACCGGAGCGCGCCGCAGGTCCCTTTAGCTCGACCCCCACCAGGAAAGCCCGCTCCTGCGGAGGGCCGGTCGGCTCAGTTGGTCTCGCGATAGTCCACCTCGGATAAGAGAAATGCACACCCCATGCCAATTATGAGCTAGTATACCACAAAAAGGGAGGAGAAAGAAACCAGGTTTTTTCTGAAAAACCTGGTTTCTAATAGTAGTCCAGCTCCCAGCGGTCGAGCTGCTCGCTGGTCACACTCGCCAGCCGCCAGCCCGGCTCCGTGAGCACAGCCACCCACTTGACGTCCCAAAGCGTGGCCACAATACGCCCGTCCACGTTGTCGTAGGCACGTACGTGCCCGGCAACAGAGGCGGTCTCGCCGTCGCGAGCGATCTCGTGCACCGAGCCCACCTCCGCCGCGACAGTGGTGGCGAAGCCGGCCGCCCATGCTTCGTAGGGCTGAGCCGCCTGAGCAGGACCGCTCAGCAGGCCGTAGGCCCCCGGCAGGTCGCGGTCGTCCACGGCCAGGTAGAAAGATATGACAGCGTGCTCTGAGGTTTCGCTAGGGTAGGCGTGGGGACGGCTGAGATAGAACCAGTCATAGCGCTCCCACGTCCAGCCGTAGTTGGCCCCATCCCACGTGTAGACCGCCTCCCACACCAGATCGGTGCCGGCATCGTAGCCGACGACGACCTCGTCTGCCAGGTCACCGTCCTTGTTCTCAAGTCGCACCCCGGCCTCCCCCTCGAAGGGAGCCAGCAAGACGTAGGCCGAACCATCCCAGGCAAAGATATGGAGCAGGTCAACGCCCGAATCGGCGTGGCCCCAGACGAGGATTTCGACGCGCCCATCGGCGTTGACGTCGTGCACCGCCATTTCGCAGGTCGGGTATGCGCCCAGGCCGTGTTTCTCCTTCTCCAGCGGCAGGAGTTCGTGCCATACATCGCCATCAAGGACGAAGGCCCTCAGTTGAGGTGGATCGCCGGGCCGGTGATACAGCCCCACCCACTCCGATTCCCCGTCGCCGTCCGCGTCCTCCCAGTTGAGACACAGCGGTTCGACACCTTGCGCCTCCAGCCGCGCCCGCCCTTGGGCGACGATGTTCGCCACGAGGTTGGCGGGTGGAGGTTGGAGACTAGAGGCTGGAGTTTGCAGGTTGGCGGTTGACGGATGGGGGGTGGGGGTTGGCGGGTGGAGGTTGGAGAGTGGAGGTTGGAGAGTGGAAGTTGGAGGTTGGAGGGTGGAGGTCGGAGGTTGGAGGCTGGGGGTTGGAGGAGGGAGAGTAGAGGTCGGAGGTTGGAGGGTGGAGGTCGGAGGTTGGAGGGTGGCAGGCGCGGGAGCAGGTACACACGACACAAGGAACAGCATGCAGAGAGGCAGTAGCAGGCGAGAAGGGAGGTGGGGGCGCGGATTCTGGACTTGGAATGTGACTACCGGCGCGCCCACCCGCCTCGCGTTCTGACCGTCCATCTGACCGTCCATCTGACCGTCCAGGCCCCTGTCCTCTCCTGGGATTTCGGAACTGTGAATCGGGACTTGGGACTTGGGATGTGACCGCCGTCCCCCCTCACTCGGCATCCAAAGCCTTGCGGACAACCTGGGCCAGGGTATCTATGTCAAAAGGCTTCTGGACAATGTCCATGAGCCCTTCCTTCCTCAACTCCTCCACGCCCTCTGTCAGCGCGTAGCCGGTGATGGCCAACCCCTTGAGGTGGGGATTCTCGCGCCTGAGCGTGCGCATCAATTCCCGCCCGCCCATCTCCGGCATCACCAGATCTGTCAACACCAGATCCACTTTGCCCGACGTGGAGACAGCCTGCTGGCGGTAGAGACGCAATGCCTCCACCCCGTGTCCCGCCGCCAGCACCCGGTAGCCCAGCGACTCCAGTATCTCGCACCCCGCTTCGCGCACCTTCTCCTCGTCCTCCACCAACAAGACTGTCTCACCGCGTCCTGCCGGGACGACTCGGGCCACTTCCCTTAGCAGATCCTCAGCCTCTCCCTCCGTGTGCGCCGGCAGGTAGACCCAGAACGTGGTACCTTGCCCTACCTCCGTCTCCACCCCGACGTGCCCACCGTGCTGCTTCACGATTCCGTGCACCTGAGCCAATCCCAGTCCCGTGCCCTTACCCGGTCCCTTCGTCGTGAAGAACGGCTCGAATAGATGCGCGCGCACGTCGTCCGTCATGCCTGTTCCCATATCCGAAACAGTCATGCACACCCACTCCCCGGCGGGCATCTCCTCAATCACCAGTCCGTCGTCCTGCGACCCCAGCCCCGCCGGAACATCGCCGGGTCGCACCTGTACACGGGACAAGGAGAGTCGCAACTCCCCGCCGTCGGGCATGGCGTCCCGCGCGTTGGTCACCAGGTTCATGACAACCTGGTGGATGCGGGTCGGGTCAACCTTGACGACATACTCATCGGGCTCGATCCCTATCAGGAGACGGATGTTCTCGGGGAGCGTGCGGTGCAAGATCGCAACCGCCTCGTCAACCAGGGAGGTGAGGTCCACCGGCATCGTCTCCATCATCGAACGGCGGCTGAAGTCCAGGATCTGACGCACAAGCTGTGCCGCCCGCCGCGATTCGTCCAGGATAACCTGCAAACCGTGTGCCATGCCCGAAGGCAGATCTGGTCTACCCTGGAGCATCTGGGCGTACAGGATGATGGATGTCAAGAGGTTGTTGAAGTCGTGAGCGATGCCGCCCGCCAGTTGTCCGATGGCCGCCAACTGCTCCTGCTGCCGCATCTGCCGTTCAAGGCGTTTCCGCTCGGTGATATCGCGCACTACAGCGACCCACCCGGACGGCGCGGACGCAGACATCCGTTCGGCGGACCTAGGTGCCTCACTACGAACGGGCTCGCCGCCTTCACTCTCAAGCGGTGTCACGGTGTAGTCTGTGAAGAAGACATCCCCGTTTCTGCGCCTCATCTTGAAGTCAGGCAAGAACAGGAAGCCCTCCTCCTGCACGGCGGAGACCAGGCCCTGTCTGAACCGTGCGCTCGCTTCCTCGCCGGCGTGGAGCGAGCTCAACCGACGGCCCAGCAGATCCTCGTGGCCGTGGCCGAATACCTCGCTGGCAGCAGGGTTGCAGTCCAAGATCTGATCCTCGTCGTCCACGATGAACACCGCATCACGCAAGCTGAAGAACGTCTTCTCTAGCAACTGCTGCGACTGCCGCAGCGCCGCCTCCGCACGCTTGAGATCCGCCAGGCGCTGTTCGAGGTCTTCGAGCGACTGCCTCAACTGGGCCGTCATATCGTTGAAGGCGTCCGCCAGATCGGCGATCTCATCACGGCCAACCACCTCCGCCCGCCTCGATAGATCGCCCGCCCTGATCGCCCGGGCGACCGCCGCCAACGCTTCAACCGGCCGGACGATCTGGCGCACAGCCAGTATCCCCAGCCCCGTAGCGACAAGCAGGGCCAGCAAGATCACGCCGGAAATCACGTATATCGTGCTGGTGAGCAAAGCAAACGCCTGGGAAGTAGACTCCTCGGCGACGACGGCCAACTCCTGCTCGCCCAAGCGTATCCTGGACACCGCCAGGACGGCATCCTGCCCGGACAATCCAGGCTGAACCCCCTCCTCCTCGGGAAGATCGAAGCGCGTTCCGGCAAGCACAACCGAAGGATTGCGATGGGCGATTACCCGCCCCTGCTTGTCTACCACATAGACGGTCTCTTCACTACCTGCTTCTACTTCCGCAATCAGGTCCCAGACCGTCTTGAAGCGAAAATCCGCCACGAGGATGCCGCTTACAGCGCCGGTCTGCAGATCGAAGAAGGGCATGGCAAGCGTCATGAACGGCTCACCAGTGACCTCGTCAATCCATACCGGGCCGTAGTAGGTTTCTCCGCTCGACTCGGGGACAAGGAACTCCGCCTCCCCAGACCGATCGCCCAGATCACCGGCTGTCACCGTCTCCAGCCGAGACACGCGGGCCTCCTCCCGCCCGTCGGCGTCCAGCAACACCAGTTCCTCGTACACGTCCTGATAGGAAAGCAGTCCAGATAGCAGGCTGATCTGCTGCTCACGATCCAGCCCTGACAGACCCCACATCTCGCTGGTCACGCGCAGTTCACTCTCGCGCTTGCGGATGAAGGCATCTATCTCTGTGGCGATGCGCTGGCCTACCTGACGCTGCAAGCTGAGCGACTGCGAGCGCTGGACAGTGATCGTGCGTTGGCTGAGAACAGCGCCTACGATCAACAGCGGAAGCACGGCCAACGCAATGAAAAGCGCTGTCAGCCGAAACCTCAGGCTTCTCCTCATAATAAGTCCTCCCCTACACCAGTTCTGACCAGACCACCCGGCTAGCGGATGATGTTATCCGCCTGCCTCAGCATATCCTCTGGAATGGCAAGGCCCAGAGGATGGGCCGTCCTGAGGTTAATGTCAAATACAAGTGGACTTGTCTCAACCGGCAATTCCCCCGGTTCACTCGCCCCTTTCAGGATCTGGTCGGCCAGCCTGGCCGCCTGCTTACCGCCCTCGTATTGATCGGCTCCATACGTGAACAAGGCCCCATCGGTCACGCTGTCTCGACTCGGACCAGAAAGCGGCAGCCCGCGCTCAAGACACGCCACCACCCAGTCCGCCATCCGACTGGTCACCACGGCATCGGGCATAAGGAAGACCGCATCCACATCACCGGGAATGGCAGCTATTGCAGCGCCAACCTCACCGTCACTGCGGGCTTCGTGGAGCACAAGCTCAAGGCCCAACTTGGCGGCCGTCTCGCGCACCGCCCCCAGTGCGTTAACCGGATCCGGATCATCCGGGTTGTACGGGACGAATATGCGTCTCACGTGCGGAGCCGCCTGCAACAACAGCTCCAGCCGCCGGCCATCCGCCGGTTCGTTGCGCGTCCCGGTCATGTTGCCGCCCGGGTGGCGTAGGTCCGACACGATGCCGGCAGATATCGGATCATGGGACAGAAACACGACTGCCACTCCCGTCCCGGAAGTGGCCTGCTTGACGGCCAGGGTAGCAGGTGCGCCCAGGGACAAGACCAGATCCAGGCTGCCTTGCATCAGTTCCTCGACGCGCGGTTGGATCTCGTCAGCCCTTGTTCCGGATAGATTGGCGTAGACATACACGAGACTGTTGCCCTCGGTGTAGCCCAGCTCGGCCATGCCATCCCTGAAGCCATACAGCACGGGATCCAAGGAGGACGCCGTCTTGACCACGCCAATCGTATGGATCGGTGGCTGTGTCCCGTTTGGTTCCGTCTCATCACAAGCCAGCGCGCTCAAGCAGACGAACACGAGTGTAACCAGCACGAACATACCCGATAGTCTGCTACGCATACGTCTCATGGTCAAAGCCCGCCTCCTGCGTGCTTGCCCATCGCAGCCTGAAGGATCCTAGAGAGACTCTCCCCGCTATCCAAACAAACGCTTCCCTACAGCCATCGCTTTGAACACCCATGACTTAAGCCGCTTTGCCCGTCGTGCTGAGACCCTCTCGTCCTCGGGCAAGTAGGACGGGTCGTTCAGGATAAGGTACAACGCCCGCTCCACACCGTGGGGGACGATATCGCCCGCCATCCCGTACCCGATGCAATCGTAGCCCACCAGGTACAGGTTCTCGATGGGCGATCGGGGGTCGAGCCGGTCCGCACCGCTCTGCCCCATCCGGTGAGCCATCTCCGCCGTCCACAGCCCGGTGAAGAACATCGGCACCTGCACCTCCACCACCTGGTCAAAGTTGGGAAAGACGTCGTGGAGTTGGGCAAACACGGATTCCAGTTCATACCGCTCGTCGAAGGGTGGCTCCATCACCCAGAACACATCGAGGACATGCCGTCCCTCTGGAGCCAAGCCTGGATCGAAGAAGGTGGGAGCGTAGCAGTTTAGCGTCCGCTCCCATCCCATGGTATGAAGCAGCGAGTGGTCCTCACCCAGCAGTGACTCGGTCGTGCCCAGAATGATGCATGCCACGTTGGCCGGTATCACCGACCGCAGGCGGGCCACGTAATCGGCGGGCAGGTTGTCCTCCCCCACCAGCGTCATGAAGCGATTCAGGCCGGCGTTGTGCACCACCACGTCCGCGGCGACGGTCCGCCCGTCGCCCAACGTCACCCCGCACGCTTTCCCATCCCGAACATCGATGGATGCCACCCGGGTGCGCGTGGCGATCTGCCCACCGTGGTCTCGGATGACCTTGGCCACGCCATGCACCAGGGTTGCGGTCCCTCCCCGTGCCGTGCCCCAATCGGCCATCTGCTCAATCGAGTCCACGATGGCCCGCTTAGTCTCCATGGCAGAGAAGGTGTCCACAGTCTGAGACGCAAAGCAGTAGGTGATAATGGTCTCGACGTACTTGATATACGCCTCATTACCGGGAAAATACCGCTCGATGTACTGGCGGGCGCTCGTGCTGTCGGGATAGCTCACGCGGGGATCGTACATGTCGGCGATCCAATCGTAAACCCGCGCCATTCCCTGTGCGCCACCCACCAGCGTCTCCTGGGCCTCGTCCAGCGACGTGAAGCGACGCCCATCCTTTGTCACCACCCAATGATCGCCCATCGAGCCGACGTCGTGGATGGTGATCCACTCAACGTCTGCCCCCAACTTGGTACAGAGCCGCCCGATGCGGCTGTTGGGGCCAGGGCACGTCCAGGCCGCCGTGGTGATCGCGTAGCCCTTGTGCATCAAGTGGGTGTACTTCCCACCGATGAATGACAACTGCTCAAGGACGAGGACCCGCTTGCCGGCCTTGGCCAGCCCGGCGGCCGTCATCAACCCGCCGATGCCCGCACCAACGAGCACGACGTCGTAGCGCTCATCAAGCGCCACAGGCGCATGCCCCAACCCTGGCGCAGAGAACACGTTGTTCGGGCAGACATAGACACACTCCCCACACTCACTACAGCGGTGCGCATCGATGGTCGGCCGGGGGTCGGCCTCGATCTCAAGCGTGATCGCCTCTTCGGGACAGACGATCGTGCAGTAGCTACACCCCGTGCAGCGCGGCGCGTCAATCGAGATGGTCACAAGCGACTCCTTGAGTAGATCGGCGTTTGGTTGGCATACAGGCTACTTTCGAATCCAGAGGACACGGAGGATAATCAGCATGACTTGAAACTTATACCACGAATGTCAAGAATAGACAAGCACCGTGAATCACCAGAGGTCAAGCAGCCTGGTTCCTGCTGCTTGGTGACGCCTAGTCGCTATCCAGGGCCCGGCGCACGGCTGTCTCCAGCGTATCCACGTCAAAGGGCTTGTAGACTACCTCCGTGATGCCCTCCTCCCTCAACTCACGAAGGTCCTCGTTCAACGCATATCCGGTGACGATCACGCCCTTCAGTTGCTGATCTGTTTTCCTCAGCTCCCGCATCAACTCGCGCCCGCCCATGCCCGGCATCGCCACGTCCGTGATCACCAAGACCACACGATCCGCGGAGCGATACACCTCCAACGCTTCCTGCCCGTCCGCGGCCGTCAAGACACGGAAGCCCAGGGACTCCAGGACCCTGCGCCCCAACCTGCGCACCCTCTCCTCGTCGTCAACCAGCAGAATGGTCGCCGCATCTGCCTCCAAGTCGGGGGAGGCTGTCTCACGTCCGTCCGCGCCATCCTGGGCCGGCAGGTATATGCGGATCGTCGTCCCGCGCCCCACTTCCGTCTCCACACCGATGTACCCCCCATGCTGGGTCACAATCCCGTGCACCTGAGCCAACCCCAGGCCCGTACCCTGCCCCACGGGCTTCGTCGTGAAGAAAGGCTCGAAGAGATGTGAGACCACGTCGGGTTGCATTCCCACACCTGTGTCCGACACGGCCAGGCACACCCAGTCGCCCGCGGGCATCTCGTCAACCGGGGGCTTGCTGCCAGGGCCGACCCACACCCTGGACAAAGCAACGCGGAACTCGCCGCCCTCCGGCATGGCGTCCCGGGCATTGGCGGCCAGGTTCAGCAGCACCTGCTGGAGACGGTCCGAGTCGGCGTTCACGACGTACTCACCCCTGCCCACCTCAAGCAAAATGTGAATCGTCGTCGGCAGGGTCTGTCGCAGCATGTCGGCGGTCTCACGGACGAGGTCCATCAAGTCGACGGGGCGAGTCTCGAAAAAGGAACGGCGGCTGAAGTCCAGTATCTGCTCCACCAGGTGGGCAGCTCGCCGCGCGTCGCCCAGGATGTTCTTCAGGTCGGCGCTCAGGTCCCGTGGCAGGCGGCCGTCGGTCAACAGCATCTGCGTCGAGAGCGTGATACCCGTCAGGATATTGTTGAAATCGTGAGCGATCCCGCCTGCCAACTGGCCCAACGCCGCCATTCGATCCTGGCGCAGCATCCGTTCCTCGATACGCTTCCACTCTGTGATGTCGCGCGCTATGCCAACGAGGCCGCCTACCTGTCCAGTCTCGTCCGTGAAGGGTATCTTGCTCTCTGACACCCAGCGCATCTCGCCATCCCCACCACGGATCTCTAGCTCTCTGGAGATCATCGGCTGGCCGGATTCCATGATCTGCTGCTCTGCGTCGTACATCTCTTGCGCAACCGCCGGCGGGAAGAAGTCGAAGTCGGTCTTGCCGACGGCTTGCTGTGGACCGGCGAGGCCCAGGAACTCCACGTGTGCCTTGTTGGTTCTGATGACGCGCGACTGCCGATCCTTGAAGAAGATATGATCGGGCATGTTGTTCATCAAGATGTGCAACAGATCCCGCTCGTGAGCCAATGCTTCTTCCGCCCGCTGCTTCTCCTCAACCATGCGCTGCTGCTGGAGCACCCGCTCGATCACGGAAGGCAGCAACTCCAGATAGCGCTGATCCGCGTCCTTGACGAGATAGTCACGGGCGCCCAGCTTCATAGCCTCCACAGCAACCACCTCATCGCCGGTGCCGGTGACCATGATCGTAGGCAGCAGCGGGCCTTGTGAGGCCAGGATACGGATCACCTCCAGTCCATCGCGACCCGGCATCGTCTGATCCACAGCCACGACGTCGTAGGCCCCCGACTCGCACATGGCCAGGCCCTCTGTACCATCGCGGGCCAGATCCACCACATAGCCGGCCCGCGTCAGCCGCTTCTGGAAGAGGCGGGCCAAACCGAGGTCGTCCTCCATATACAAAATACGAATCGGCTTACTCTCGTTCATGATACCCTCATATCAAAGTGTGAAGTAGAAAGTCGCCCCCTGCTCGACCGCTCCCTCGGCCCACACACGACCGCCGTGACGGTGAACGATGCGCTGTACGGTCGCCAGGCCAATGCCTGTACCATCGAACTCCGTCCTCGAGTGCAAGCGCTGGAAGGCACCGAACAACCGTTCCGTGTACGCCGCGTCGAAACCAGCGCCGTCGTCCCGCACGAAATACACCCTCGTGCCATCCTGCTGCGTGGTTCCGAACTCTATTTGAGCGCGTGCGCGCTTGGAGGTGAATTTCCACGCATTGCCCAACAGATTCTCCAACAGCACACGCAGCAGTCCATCGCTCCCGTTCACAGCCACGTCTTCCTCGATCAGGAAGTCCACCTGGCGATCCAGATCGCGCTGCTTGAGTTCCGCTGCGATACCCCGCGCCAATGCAGTCATGTCAACCGTCCTGCGGTGGATATCACAGCGCGTAATCCGGGACAGCGTCAACAGGTCCTGAATGAGCTGTTCCATGCGTTGACTCGCCGCCCGTACCCGACACAGACTGTCCCGCCCTTCTGCATCTAGCTTGCCTGCGTAGTCCTCCAGCAAGATCTGGCTGAAGCCATCTATTGTACGCAGAGGAGCGCGCAAGTCGTGAGACACAGAATACGAGAATGCCTCGAGCTCCTTGTTGATCGCCTCAAGCTGCAGTGTGCGCTCGCGCAGTGTATCCTCCACACGCCGGCGTTCGACCAGTTCCTGCTGCGCCTGCTCGTACAACCGGGCGTTCTCAATGGCAATGGCCGCCTGAGTGGCCAGGTTGTGCGCCAAGCGTATCTCGTCCGGGGTATAGTCCTTCTCCTCCGTCCACAGCTCCACCAGGCCCAAGACCTGGTCACGCGCTACCATGGGCAACATCAGCAGGATCACTGCCTGCCCGGTGCCTCTCATCCCCGGTCTGGCCTGATAGGCCGTCAACTCCGCACCCTGGAGCACGACAGGTTGCCGGGTCTCCAGCACGTGGTGCGCCGCAGTGTAGTCGCTCAGGCCGTACGTCGTGCACACCGCATCTGTCTCCTCCGGCCAGACCACACTGTAGTCAATCAGAGTCACGATGCGGTCATCCTGACGATCCCAGAGATACAGCGCACACTCGCTTGAATCCAATGCCTGGGTCATCTGCTCGGCAACCGTCCTCAGGACACGGTCCAAGAGGGGAGACGAGCTGATGGCGGTGGCTGCTTCGTACAGCGTGGTCAGCTCGCGGTTACGCTGCTGCAACGCGTCCTCAGCCCGTTGGCGCTCAGTGGTGTCGCGGGAAACGACAACGGCATGCGTGACGTTTCCTGCGCTGTCGCAATATGGATAGTACGTGACGTCCATGCATCGCAGGCCAAGCGCAGAGAACTCGAACCACCGCGTATAGCTCACCACCTCGCCCGCGAAACACCTGTTGAAATATGACATCACGATTGCGTCGAAAACCTCCTGGCCCCAGAGTTCGGCCACCGTCTTGCCAAGAATCTCATCCCGCGCCTTGTTGTGAGCCGTGCAGTACGATTCATTCACCGCCTCGTACACGTAGTCCCTGTTGACGAGAGCCATGAACTCGCTGGAGGTATTGACGATAAACTCGTACCGGCCCCACATGTTCTCCACAGCCCTGCGCTCGGTGATATCGCGCAGCACAATCAAGCGACCAGTCGGGTGAGCGTGCCGGTCGTGCAGAGCCGATACGCGCAGATCAAAAGTGCGCCGCGCCTCCGCCTCGCCGAGGACGACTTCCGAATGGGTCCCCACATCGTCGCGGCAGCATTCAGCCAGGTCAGACCAACGAGCGAACACCTCGGCTACCGGCCGCCCAACGGCCTCCTGGGCCGCACGCTGGATGATCCGCTCCGCGGCGGGGTTGAGATCCACGACACGGTTCTGCATGTCTAGCACGATCACGATGTCACTCATGCTCTCGACGACGGCATCGCGGGCCACCGGAACGATGTCGAACAGCCGGAAGCGAAGGAGGGCCCACGTGACCGCCAGGCCGGTCAGCGCGAAAGCGAAAGGCGTCAGGTCAAGACTAGGCAGAGGACCCGCACCGGAGAGATAGAGTGCATTCCCCACCCACGGCGCAGAAGCGCCCACCAACATGGCGGCGGCCTGCCCACGGAAGAGATGGGGCGAGCGCAGCAACGCCCGGACGAGTAGAATCGTACTGACCAGAAGGGCACCATATGAAAACACTGTGTGGGTCCAGAACCCCGCACCGTAGGTCATACTCAACGCTGGGAACGGCGCGGCATTGTCCAAGCGAATCGTGCGCCAGATCAGTCCATGGACGTCGTTGGTCCACACCATCAGCAACACAATGGCGGGGCAGATCGCCAACCGGGATAAGTTGCGCCGCGTCAACCAGTGCCCCTGCCCGGTGTAGTGCAGCACGAAAGCCAACCACAACACCGGCACAGTGACGATGCCCAGATACTCAACCTTAACCCACAGAACCTTTGCGCGCACGCCGACGGCGCTCAGTTCCAGCGCGTATGCCAGCGACCACTCAGCCACGGCCAACATCAGCAACGCGAACCACGTGGCACCGCTCGACAGGCGGCGTCGCCGCACATAGAACGCCATACCGGTCACCACGGCTACTGTGGCGATCAGTGGCACCGCGTAGGGATTGTACTGCCAGTGCACTCTCTCTCCCCAGTCTCCATCACGGCTAGATCGCGAGCATCCAGAACCTGGCGGATCACGGACGACAGCGTGCTCACGTCGAGGGGCTTGCAGATCACCTCCAGGGGTCCCGTCGCTTTCAACTGCCGCAGGGCATCGGCCAGCACGTAGCCAGTCATAGCCACCACTCTTAGGTGAGGAGCCACTTCCCGCAGGTTCTCGATCAATTCCTTGCCGCCCATACCGGGCATGACCATATCCGTGAGCACCAGGTCGATCTTCTCGCCCGAACGGCAGACCTCCAGCGCCTGGTGGCCATCGCAGGTCTCCAAGACGCGGTAGTTCAATTGCTGCAAGCTGTTCCGCAATGCCTCTCGAATCGCCGCGTCATCCTCCACCACCAGGATGGCCTCACCGTGCCCCGCGACCAGCACCGGGTCTTCTTGAGCGTAGCTCGACGACTGGAGCTGGGACAGGACTGGCAGGTAGATCGAGAACACCGTTCCCCGCCCCATCTGGCTCTCTACCCGCACGTACCCGCCGTGCTGTTCAACGACGCCGTGCACCTGGGCAAGCCCCAAGCCGGTCCCCTGGCCATCCGGCTTGGTGGTGAAAAAGGGCTCGAAGATGTGCGGCAATACGTCCGCCGAGATGCCGGCCCCCGTGTCGGCGATGGCCATGCGCACCCACTCACCGGCGGCCATGCTGTGACAAGGGGGGCCATCACCGGGTCCCAGCCGGAGGCGAGACAGTTCAAAACGCAGATCACCGCCATCCGGCATGGCATCTCTGGCATTGAGAGCCAGATTCATGATCACCTGTTGCATACAGGTCGGGTCAGCGTTCACGAAATAGCTGCCTGAGTCGCAACTGAGATGGATATGAACGTTCTCCGGCAGGACGCGCGCCAGCATTCCCTCCATCTCCCTCACAAATGACAACAGATTCAAGCACCGCCGCTCCATCACAGACTGACGACTGAAATCAAGGATCTGCCGAATCAGGGCGGTAGCCCGGTTCCCCTGTTGGCAAATGGTGTCGAGGCGCTTCCGATACTGCGGCGGCATGTCGGGCGCTTTGGCCAGCAGGTCAGAATAGAGGAGGATGGGCGTCAGGACGTTCCGGAAGTCGTGGGCAATCCCAGCCGCCAATTGCCCTACAGCCGCCAGACGCTCCTGACGCTGAATGGACTGCTGGACTTCGCGTGCTTCGGTCACATCCCGAATCACCACCACCCAGCCTTCCCCCCTCGCATTGGAACCCACTGGCCGGGCAATCAGCTCGAAAGTCCAGTGTCGTCCGGCGTCATCCACCTCCACCTCGTGCCAGAGTCCCCTGGGAGGCGGAACCAGCACGTCCGCAAGGGGCCGGTTGCCGAGGGCGCTGAGGGTATCACCCACCTGCGCGTCGGCGAACACAGGCAGGTATTCCCGGGCCACGGAGTTGGCCAGCAGGATGTGCAGGTCAGCGTCCAGCAGTAGCACACCTTCCGGCACAGTGCCGATGATCTGCTGCATCTGGTGGACTTGTTCGCAGTACCTCTCTTCGCTGGCGCGCAAGGCTTTCTCGGCGCGTCTGCGCTGGCGGCGCACCTCCGCGTCACCCAACTCCCGCTCGATGGCAGGCACAAGCCGCGCCAGATTGCCTTTCTTGACGTAGTCGTTTGCACCGGCCCTCATCGCTTCCACGGCAGTTTCCTCGCCGACGGCACCGGACACGATGACGAACGGCAGATCAAGGCCGCTTTCCTGCAACACAGCCAACGCGGCCGGTGCATCGAAGCTGGGCATGTAGTAGTCGGACAAGACCACGTCCCACTTCCGCTGCTCCAGCATAAGCTTCATCGCTGCGGCTGTCTCAACGCGCTCAAAAGCCGGGTCATAGCCGCCACACCGCAGCGCCCGAAGCACCAGCAGCGCGTCGTCCTCCGAATCCTCGACCAACAACACACGTAAAGGCATACTCACTGCAATACAAACACCATTCCTATTCAATTCAGAACACAGTCAAGAGACCAGGTTCGTCGCCATCGAACCGCGGATACTGGCACATCGTGCAGCGCTCAGGGGGGTTCTTTCGCAAGACAGGGCCTACAAGACTGATTTCTGCTACCGCTCTACGTCGGGGCGTCCGACGGTGTCCTCGATGCCTCAATGGCAGACCTCACCCAAGGCGCCGACCGCACCGTCCGCGATCTGCACCATGGCGTAACCGCGCTCCGCAGCCTCACGCAAAGCCACGACGGCATACATCCGCTGCAGAATCACGCTGGCCACATTCAGGTAGACATCGACCACGCCAATCGTCTCGATATCAAGCTTCTGACCGGGATGTAGCCAGACCGCGCCGACCACAAGCCGGTTCGGCTCACGGATACAGGAGAGGAGATAGCACGTTGCCCCCTTCACACCGCTGAATACACCGATCACGGAGTCTGGAAGCAAGGCCCTCAGACCTCCCCCGCCTTCCTCACATTCTCGCACACGCTCGGTGCCGAGCGCGTCCATCACGCCGGCAGGAACGTCGACTGTGACCCCAAGACACTCCTCGGCGGATGAGCACTCTTCCCCCGGCTCCACGTCCACAGCCTTCAGCATCAACGTGCCCGAAACCGGCTCGTAGGATGCCAGGACCGCGCCTGCGGCACCGGATATCCTGCGCAGATTGCTGCACAGGATAGAGAAGGTCTCTTGCTCCGTCGCGCGCTCAACCTGTAGAATCGTGTCACATAAGACACGGAAGGCCCTGTCGCGCCGTTCCAGGACCTCCAAAGCGGGGCACTCCCCCACTCGCTCCTTCACATTGCTCATTCCATTCGTTTCCAACTCTCAACAGCCTCCCACCGTCAGTCTTGGCGAAAGGGATTCCCAAGGCGCTACCCATACCCATCACACACACAGCGCGCCACGTGTAGCCACGGCTACAGATTGCAGACGCATCACAAACCTACCTAGCAATCCGCAGACATAGGCACGTTCCCTCTGCATTGAAAACAGCGGTGTTCGAGCCAATGATAACAGATACCACAGGGTTTGTCTATAGTACTGTTGTCCCCCTTCCTGCTCTTTTCTACTCCTTCCTGCCCCTTCTTGCCATACAGTCAACACACCCCCAGGACAGGTCAATCACAGTTGCCAACACCATGTAGATTTCAGGCAACCGTTCAGGTGACCGGCACTTGAACGCAGTTTGGGTGATGATGGTTGATGTTCCACCGCTGAGAAATCACATTGGGACGAAGTTCTTCAAGTGCCGGTCACCTCACGTGCTGTCTTTTCCT
>Ga0180432_10005683_pt1 | contig 16481 bp, 13 predicted proteins | sample SS_ome_10_FD_132414 | JGI IMG/M metagenome (GOLD analysis project Ga0180432, IMG submission 132414) | Hypersaline lake sediment archaeal communities from the Salton Sea, California, USA - SS_1_MS_2 metaG | ecosystem: Environmental > Aquatic > Non-marine Saline and Alkaline > Hypersaline >... | reverse complement strand
TGGGGGCAGGTTTTGCTGGCAGTGTTTCCAGGTCGAGCCTCTCTTTGGAGGCCTGGTGGTCTGCTGGTTTTTGTCCGTCTCCCCGCAATTCCTTTTTTTTGTGAAACCAAGTTAACAGTGTTAGAGACTCTGATTCTTACAGCACATTTGGATCCCGGGACCAACGTAGGCAGCTTTTTATCGCAGAGAGCTATAGAGATATGCGATAAACATGCCAAGATATCTGTACGCTGACTCGACTGAATTCCAACTGCAGCGGGATTTCATCGACATCCTCGAGAGGTTCTCGGATGCCGCCCTAGAGGCAATTCCGACTCAGGAGGAGATCATAGACCTGAAGAGGAATATCTCCAAGACCGAGTCGAATATGAAGTCCAGCCTGTCCGAGATCGAATCCTTCGGCAAGGAGCTCGAATCCGCCATCGGCGACGTGACATCGAGGTTCGGAGAGGAGAGGTTTGGCGAGCTCTCTGAGAGCGTGAAGGAGGATGCCAGGGGACACGTGACCCAGTTCAGGGAATCGGAGGAGAAACGGTTCAAGGAGGAGGTCAAGAACATGAGAAAGGCCCTGGAGAAGAAGCAGGCCGGCCTTCTCCAGGTTCTGGGGGAGTTTCTTTACTATGACCCGCTGGAGATCGCGACTCTCAAGATCACGGTGGGGCTTGAGGAGGACAAGTACCTTTCCGTCGCGAAGGTCTTCTGCGAGAGCGGCATCTACTACGAATTCGGCCTCAGCTTCTTCGACAGGAAGATGGAGGTAAAGGACCTGATAGAGAAGCCGATAGAGGTCCCGGCCGCCATGAAGAAACCGATAATGGCGAAGGAGAAGAAGCCCCGTTTCGTGTCGATAAATGACTGGACCCTGACCTCCGCCGAGTACGAATCCAACGGTGAGACGCTGCTCAAGGTGACCGTGACCAGGGACGATGGGGATGAGGATTCACCTCGCGCAGTGCTGACCGTGAAGCCCGGCGAGGAGCGGCTGGAATCGCTTGTATACAGGGACGAGGACGGCACCACCAAGGACGTTCTGAAGGACGCCGCCCTGAAACAACACATCGATGAGGATATCGAGGAGTACTGCAAGTTCCTCCTAGGACATTTCTACTCCCTCCTCAACAAGAAGGAGAAGATCGAAGAGGTGAAGATCGAAGGGGACGACGTGGTTCCCGGCGATCTGGCCGAGGAGTTCATCATGAGGTGTGCAAGGGAGTATGGCCCCATAGTCAAGACGATCAAGGAAAGGGGCCTCGTGGAGGGGGAACTTAATCTGAAGGCCGAGGATCTGGAGGGAAAGAGAACGGAGCTATACCTGAAGATCGACGAGTACAGGTCGAAGATGTCGACGATACCTCAGGGCAAAGAGATCTGCTCCATCATGAATCTGTAGAGGCTAGACCAGATGTCTTCACGGTACTACGAGATCTGGAGACGGCAATCCCGGGAGAAGTTGGCCCAGGTGAGGTCGGAGAGGGAGTCCCTGGAGTCGTTGATGGGGAAGAGCAAGAGCCCCGAAGAGGGGGTGGAGGAGAAGCTTGATCTGGTATCCAAGCTGGAGAGCGACGCCCAGGGGCTTCACGAGAAACTCGACTATGTCAAATCGATAGAGAAGAGCAGGGAGGCGCTGAAGGTCCTGAAGGAACTCAGCTACCTTGCGCTGGCCTCAAGGGAGTGATCTCTCCGCCCGGGGTTTTCGTTTATAAGAGCCGGGCATCAAACCCGCTCCGGAGATACAGGTTGGTTCCAAAGAAGGTGTTCTTCACCAAGGGTACCGGGCAACACAGGAACGAGTTGGCGAGCTTCGAACAGGCGCTCAGGGATGCCGGCCTGGACAGGTGCAACCTGGTTCACGTGTCGAGCATCCTGCCCGCGGGGTGCGAGATAATCGATAGGGACCGTGGCGTGGAACTCCTGGAGACGGGTCAGATCACCTTCGTTGTGATGGCGAGATCCTCCTCGAATACTCCTGGAGCCGGGGTGTCATCCGCAATCGGGCTGGCGGAGCCTGCGGATGAGAGCGGGTACGGGTATCTCGCCGAGTACAGGGAGGTAGACGGGGATCCGGGCTCGGCTGGCGATCACGCGGAGGACCTCGCGGCCACCATGCTGGCGACCAGCCTGGGTATCGAGTTCGATTCCGAAAGCGCCTGGAACGAGAGAAGGGAGGCGTACCGCGCATCGGGCAAGATAATCAAGACCTCCAACATTAGCGAGTCCGCCGAGGTGGACGATGGGGGGCTCTGGACCACCGTACTGGCGGCGGCGGTCTTTCTCGTCTAGATTCAACCGGTTGCTCTGGTCTCGATCCAGCGATTATATATTAGGGCGTGCCCCAAACCCCAGTCGACCGACAAAGATCTCATCTAGGCGTTCAACTTGGCTTCGATAAAGGCGATCGTATCCGTCATGATCCTGGTGACGACGATCGGGGTTGCCACCGTGGGATTTCATCACTTCGAGAGGGCTCAGGAACTGACCTGGACGGAATCCCTATACTTCACCGTGGTCACCATAACCACCGTGGGCTACGGGGAGATCCACCCTCAGACGCCCGCGGGCCAGCTGTTCGCCATACCAGTTATCATAATCGGGGTATCTTCGGGTCTCTCGACCCTGACATTCGTGTTCGGTCCGCTTCTCGAGGAACGGGTCAGGATAGCGGTGACGGGTCTGACCAGGCCGCGGGAACGGAAGGACCACGTGATACTCTGCGGCTCGGGGGATCTTGCGGATATTGTGGCAAAGGAGCTGAGCCTGAGCAACGTTCCGTACGTGAGGGCGAACAGGGAGCAGATCCCGGGGGAGGAGGACATGGTTATCGGGGACCCCAGCGAGGAGTCGACGCTGAGGGCGGCGGGGATCGACCGGGCCATATCGCTTGTGACAGTGCTGGATGACAGGGAGGGCTTCTTCGTGGTTCTCGAGGCCAAGAGGCTCCGGAAGGACCTCAGGGTCATAGCCGCGGTCAGAAACCCCGAGAACCAGGGGAGGCTGGAGGAGGTGGGAGCTGACATGGTCGTTGCCTGCGACACCATCTCCTCAAGGCTGCTGACCGTGGCCTCGGAGAGGCACTTCTCGATGGGTTTCTTCGATACGCAGCTCTCAACCAGGCCGATCGCGCTGAGCGAGATCTCGATACCAGAATCCAGCCCCACGGTCGGCAAGACGCTACAGGAACTCTCGATACCCCAGAGGTTCGCGCTGTCTGTTGTTGCGATCACCAGGGGGAACAAACTCCATCCCAACCCCGATCCGTCGGAGAAACTGGAGGCCGGCGGGCAGATAGTGGTGTTCGGCGAGAGGAAGAACGCTTCGAAGCTGAGAAACCATGTCTCAGGGGGAAAGGAGGCACCGACTCACCTGGAGGTTCCAAAGATGCCGATGAGGAAGCATCTGCCCAGCGAACTCAGATCCCGGGGGCCTCGAATAGTGACCAACCTATTCCTCATAATCCTGATCATGGTATTCTACCAGCTCGTCTCCCCGATATTCTCCGCAGCGGGCCTGACCCTCAACTTGCAGGAGGTTTTCAGCCTAGCCATCTTCTTCGTGGTATTCGCCGCCATCGGGTACCTGCTCTTCTCGATTCTCTCGGATTTCAGGGTTCTAGTTGATGCCGGTTTCCTGAGAGCGAGCGAGCTCGATGCCCTGATAGATGGCAAGGGTCCCAGGAGGATAGTGAGAAACATCGCATTCATCGTCGTCATCGTGGTGCTCGGGCTCGTCGTCACGCCCATACTAGGGGCCATGGGCGGTCTCGCATCTTGGATAGGGAAGGCTATCCCTTGGATATGCCTGGGTCTGTTGGTGGCCGTGCTCTACGACATAGGTTCATTCCTGCACGGCGCGCTGACTCAGTTCGTGAGGAGGATCGTGGACGGCTTCGCGAGAACCCTGGAGGAGGGTGATTGATGGCAGACGGGATCATGATATGCGGTGACGGGCCACTGATACCTCGCGTTGCCAGCTATGTACTCGCCTCTCACAGGGCGGTGACTATAGTGAGCAAGGATGCAGGCCTGCGCGTCGAGGGCGCCGACTTCATCGAGTCGGATCCCACGGATGCCGGAGAGTTGGCCAAAACCCGCGTCGGTGAGGTCTCCGACCTCCTCGTGATATGCAGGGAGGACTGGGACGCGGCAGTCGTGGTGATGAACTCGAGGAAGCTTAACCCCGAGGTCACGATAATCGCCAACGTCAACCGGGAGAACAGCGCCGAGAAGCTCTACTCGCTGGGGGCCTCGAGGGTGGTCTTTCCGCTATCCGTGAGCGGAAACCTGATAGCCAGCGCGGCCACCTCCCCGGTCCTGGCCGAGTTCATGGACAGGATCATCCTGACCCAGGACATAGAGATCGGTCACCTGGAGATAGAGGAGAAGAGCGGGATGGTCGGGAGGCAGCTGGAGGAGCTGGAGATAAGGCAGAGGACCGGATGCTGGATACTGGGCATACTGAAGCCCGACGAGACCTTCGTTCCCAACCCCGGCCCCCAGGCCACCATCGAGGCGGGCCAGACCCTGATCTGTCTCGGGACCTCGGAGGGCCTGAGGGATTTCTTCGAATCCGCAAAACCCTCTTATCGGCAGAAGAGGGAGGGCGAGGAGTCCATCTAGGTACGGTTGCCGCTCTCCCAGCGGTATCCTGCACAGTTCGTCGAAACACTCCCACAATCTCAGGGGGGAATCATCCGTGAGGTCGATCTCCTCGAGTTGGACCTTGAAAACGAGACCGAGGTCGGGGAACTGGGTTGATGCCTTTAGTGCCACGCCGGTTCAGGCTCTCGAGAGATCCATCTCTACCGATAGCAGTCCTCTTGAGCGAGGGGGGTCTGGATGGGGACGGTTGCCGAGGTCGAGAAGAACAGATCGGACCCCGAAATGCTGTATGGTTTGGGCTCGAAGCGTTTCGCCGGGTTCACCCTCCCACGCTTGATTGGGAGGATGTACTTGGTCTTTCGGTCCCCGGAGCTTATGCCCCAGAGCAGGGATGCGTCCGAGATTTGTATCAGCCTCGCCTTGTATATCTCCCTGTGGGAGTACCAGTCCGCGATTCCTATCACCGTGCCCCGTCTGGACCTGGAGTTAAGGACCATCTCGGAGAATACCGGGACGTGTCCGGCCTCCCCCAGATCCACGGCGATGTCGGAGAGGCTGTACTCCAGGGCCAGAAATCCCCGCGGACCTCCCTGGGTGCGAAGCTCCCTCATCACTCCGAGGACCGTCCCCGCCCCCATGTGCTCCCTCGGGTTGACCACGTACCTGATGTCGGCGTCACGGTGCCTTGAGGGTAAGCCGAACAGGTCCAGCCTGCTCGAGTAGCAGTCGACGAAGTGTAGCCTGGAGTCCATGGAGGCGAGGTGGGTCGAGCAGCTGGGATCGATGTGGCTCAGCATCTCCAGGAGTCCGTCTATCGTCGATCGGGTTGACAGAACAACCAGGTCGGCCTCCCGCGTATTCTCCATTATCCAGCTCGATATGAAGGTGAACGGGTCTAGCCATGTTTCCGGCATGACCCAGAAGATCGTGTAGCCGGGAGACGGTATCCTGAACCAGCTGTCGAATCTATCCACGCCCGATCTAGAGTGATCCTTCATTCCTGGAACTGAGCGCCGAAAGAATGCTTTAGGCTGTTCCCGGCAATTCCATCCATATTGATAAAATCATTGGGTCCAACGGACACACCACCCGGGGGCGATCGTCGGATCAGGTTCCCAGTTCCCAGCTCCTGATGTACCTCTCCTGCTCCTCGGTCATCTCGTCGATCTCGATACCCATCGTCTCCAGCTTCCTCCTGGCTACCTCCTCGTCTATCTCGGCCGGTACCGGGTGTACCCTGTCTCTCTCGATCTCGTCGTGGTTGTCCGTCAACCATCGGGCGGTCAGGGCGTGGACCGCGAAGCTCATGTCCATCACCTCGCTCGGGTGGCCGTAGGCAAGTGCCAGGTTCACCAGTCTCCCCTCGGCGAGAAGCAGGATCTTTCGTCCGTTGCAGAGCGTCCTCTCCTCCACCATATCCTGTATCTCGCGGCTGCCCTCGGTGACCGAGTCGAGATCCTCGAGGGATATCTCCACGTTGAAGTGTCCGGCGTTGCACAGTATCGCCCCGTTCTTCATGCGCTCCATGTGCTCCTTCCGGATCACGGACTTGTTCCCGGTGGCGGTGATGAACACGTCGCCTACCGGGGCTGCCTCGGACAGCGATGCGACCCGGAAACCCTCCATGGTGGCGGTGAGCGCCCGGTGGGGGTCAACCTCGGTCACAACCACGTGGGCCCCGAGACCCCTGGCCCTCATGGCTATCCCCCTGCCACAGTGCCCGTAGCCGCACACCACGATCGTCTTTCCTGCGATCAGGATCTTGGTCCCGTTCATTATGCCGTGTAGCGAGGACTGTCCGGTGCCGAAGACGTTGTCCATCTCCCACTTCACCTTGGCGTCGTTGACCGCCACCACCGGGAACTTGAGAACGCCGTCGTTCTCCATGGCCCTGAACCTTATCACCCCGGTGGTTGTCTCCTCCTGTCCACCCATGACATCGTCGATCCACTTCGGGTTCTCCTTGTGGATGTGGGAGATCAGGTCGGCGCCGTCGTCCATCAGAATCTGGGGCTGGATCCCGGCGACCTGCTCTATGCACCAGTAGTAGTCCTCAGTGTTCAGGCCCCGCCATCCGTACACCTCTATGCCCCTGTTGGCGAGGGAAGCTGCGACATCGTCCTGGGTGCTGAGCGGGTTGGATGGGCAGAGGGCCACCCTCGCCCCGCCCTCCCTGAGGGCGAGGATCAGGCTGGCGGTCTCCTTGGTGATGTGAAGACAGGCCCCGATCCTTATCCCTTCGAGCCGGGAATGGGACCGGAAATCCTCCGTGATCTGGCCCAGCACCGGCATGTTGGTCTGTGCCCACTCTATCGACATGTCGCCCTCCGATGAGAGGGCGATGTCCTTGACCTTGTAGTCCATTTCAACCGTACCGACAGGGTTGTGCATATTCATTAATATTGCTATTCAAATTGAGACAAATGTAACATTATTCAATTCACAGCGATCATCAATACCGTTGAGAGGGCAGGAACTCGGCATCTTGGATATCATGGAGCGCGACTACCGGGTCCCGGTGACCGAGGTCGCAGATACCCTGGGCATTTCGAGAGCCACCGTCAAGAGGAGGCTTCGCTCGATGTACGACAGCGGCGTGTTCCAGGGATACCAGGTCGAGGTGGACAGGCATTCGCTGGGACTGGAGCGGATGGTCTACATCGAGGTGAAGACCAACCCCAAGGAGGACTGGCTGCCCCGGGCGATAGAGACCATGAGTTGTTGCGTGGAATCCCACGGGGTGATCGGCGAGTTTGGCCTGATATTCAAGATGATGTTCGAGACCGGGGAGGCACTGGCCGGACGGCTCACTGCCCTGGACTCCCTGATATCCTCCACCCAGTCGAAGAGGTACGAGATACTGGACGTGATAGATACATACAAGGAGCGGGGATCGCGCCATCGTCCCTGCGATGCACACCCGGACAATATCGGGGTGTCAGTTCTACGTGCGATCCGCTCCCAGGAATCCGCCTCCCCGCTGACCGTCAGTGAGATAGCGGGGCGAGTTCGCGCCGATCTTGGCAGAGGCGTCTCAAAGTCAACGGTGCAGAGGAGGCTCTCAAGAATGGAGGAGCTGGGGATCATCAGGCAGTTCACTGTCAAGCCCAGAGTCTGGCGCCGTGGCGCCGGTGTGCGGTGCTTCATCCGGGTCAAGACGGAGCCGGCGGAGACGGATGAGACCGCGAGGGACCTGGCCTCCAGGGATGAGTTCATCTCGCTGTACAGGACCGGCGAGGACTACTGTCTCTTCGGTGATATTCTCCTCGCCTCGATGGATTCCTTGGACAGCTTCGTCAAGGGGCTCTACGCACGCCCCGGGGTCAGGGATACCGTGACCACCATCATACTGGAGACGAGGAAGGAGATCCCGTTTCCCGTCGGTTCACTGGCGGCTGGCTCAGGTTAGCGATCAATTAACGGAATCCCCCTGAAAACCCATTTTTATGTCCCGTCACGAAGAGGGGGCTGGTTTCAGATGGTGATTTGATGGATAGCGAGCTTCCCTGGATCGAGAAATACAGACCCCACGAGCTCGCCGAAGTAGCAGGTCAAGAGGGAATCATGCGGATCCTCTCATCCTTCGTGAATCAGAAACGTATGTCTCACCTCATATTCGCCGGCCCGGCGGGCGTGGGAAAGACCACATGCGCCCTGATACTGGCCCGAAAGATACTTGGGGAGGATTGGGACAGCAACTTCCTCGAGCTCAACGCCTCCGACGAGAGGGGCATCGACGTGGTGAGGACGAAGATAAAGTCCTTCTGCCGCTCGATGGTCCTCGGCGATGCCCCGTTCAGGATAGTGTTCCTGGACGAAGTGGACAATACCACCAAGGACAGCCAGCACGCGCTGCGCCGGGAGATGGAGAAGTACACCTCGACCAGCAGGTTCATCCTCTCGTGCAACTACTCGAGCAAGTTGATCTCGCCGATCCAGTCCAGGTGCGTGGTGCTCAGGTTCGCGCCACTGAAGAGGGAGGAAGTCATGGCCGGCCTGAGACGGATCGTCGAGGACGAAGGGCTCGACGTGGATGATTCGGCCTACGACGCGATATACTACGTCTCCCAGGGCGATATGAGGCAGGCGACCAACATCCTGCAGGCGGCTCACTCCTTCGGAGGCAGGATCACAAACGAGATGATCTACAAGATCTCCGGCGAGGCGAACCCGGGGGATATCAGGCGCCTCCTGGCCCTCAGCCTTCAGGGGAATTTCGATACCGCCCGTGAGAACCTGCGAAACATAATCTTCGATCAGGGGCTTTCGGGGCTGGATCTTGTGACACAGATGCACAGGGAAGCATCCAACATGGAAATCGACCGCAGAAAGCTGGCCAGGCTCCTGCGTCTGCTGGCGGACTACGAGTTCCGTCTGGTCGAGGGCAGCAATGACGTCATCCAGTGCGAGAGTTTGATAGCCGAGATCTGCGCCCAGGAGTGAACCGTCGTTGTGGACCGAGGATCACAGACCGAGAAGGCTGTCCGATATAGTTGGGCAGGACGCGGCCGTATCCCAGATGAGGGGATGGGCCAAATCCTGGGGGCGGGGGAATGCGAAGCGCAAGGCGCTGCTTCTATACGGGCCCGCGGGAACCGGGAAGACGACCGCTGCCCTGGCCCTGGGAGAGGAGATGGGCTGGGACGTGGTCGAGGTCAACGCCAGCGACAACAGGTCCAGGACCTCGCTGGAGGAGCTCTCCAGGTCGGTCGGAACCAGGTATAGCCTGCTCTCTGGAGTTTGCCTGAAGCTGATAATACTCGATGAGGTGGATGGCCTTAGCGGTACCCAGGATCGCGGGGGAGCGAGGGTCATAAACAAGATGATAAGGGTGGCCATCAATCCAGTCATACTCACATGCAACGATTACTACTCCCGAAAACTGAGGAACACGCGCAGGCTGGCCAAGGGGATAGAGTTCAAGAGGCCCGGCACCAGGGAGATCCAGTCCGTACTCAGCGATATCTGTCGCAAGGAGGGAATCCCGGTCGACCTGCTCGCCCTGAGGACCATCGCGGAGAGGTCTGATGGCGACCTGAGGTCCGCGATCAACGACCTCGAGGCCTTGACGGTCGATGGGAAGCTCTCGCGGGAGAGTATACGCACGCCGGCGTCAAGGAAGTCGGAGACCTACATCTACAGGGTCCTGGACCTCATATTCAGGGGGGACCCCGATGCATTGAGGGAGGCGCGGGATCTCGACATGACTCCCGACGAGCTTCTGCGCTGGATAGCGGAGAACGTCCACTTCAGGTTTCGCGACCCCCGGGAGAGGGCGAATGCCTACGAGATGCTATCCATGGCCGATATCTACCTTTCTTGGGTGGGTCGCGAGATGCACTGGGGCTTCTGGGGTTACGCCACCGAGATGATGACACGGGGGCTCGGTTCGCTTATGGGCAACCGCCTCTCGCCCTTCAGGAGGAACTACCGCTACAAGTACCCATCAACCTACCTTCGGCACAGGGTCATGACCAGGAGCATCGAGAGGGCGGGCGACGAGGAGACGAGGAGCCGGGGCGAGCTCGGTGACGAGCTGGAGGTAGCGAGGTTGATAGGGAAGAGATGCCACATGTCCGCGAACTCCGCATACAAGGAGTTCCTGCCCTATCTCAGGATCATACAGGAGAACGACCCCGAGATGGCCGAGGCGTTGCTGAGGTCTACGGGGGTCAGCGAGGATGAGCTGTGCGAACTGCCCTATGGCTAGGTGGTAACCGTGGAAGTCAAGGAGATAAAGATACAGGGCCACATCATAGACAGCTGGATACTGCCCAAGGTACTGGACCTGATCATGGACCTGGACGGGGACTTCGAGTTCCTGGATTTTCAGGTCGGCAAGAAGAAGACCGAACAGTCCGTCGTCAGCATGCTGATCAAGGGGAGGGACCAGGCCCACCTCGACAGGCTGCTCAACGAGCTCAGGGAGCTGGGCGCAACCCTCCCCGAGGCTGAGCCGCTGAGGACGGAGGCCGCGCCCGAGGACGGGGTTCTTCCCCGTGGTTTCTATTCCACCACAAACCACCCCACCTTCGTGAACATAGACGGGGCCTGGGTGGCGACAAGCAGGAGCGAGATGGATTGCGTGATCGTCATCGGTGACGGAGGGGCAGACTGCGTCCCCATGAATAACGTGCGCAGGGGAGACCGGGTGGTCGTCGGCAGCGAGGGCGTCAGGGTGGTTCCCCCGGAGAGGCCGAGGGAGTCTACGGGGATATTCGAGTTCATGACCAGCATGGCTAGCTCGGAGAAGCCGGTGGGGACGGTGGTCTCGAGGCTAGCCCGCGAGATCCATCGCCTCCGCGAGCAGGGCGCCAAGGTGATCGCAGTTGCCGGTCCCGCAGTGGTACACACCGGGGCGGGCCCCTCGATGGCATGGATGATCAGGAACGGATACCTGAGCGGTCTCCTGGCCGGAAATGCGCTGGCGGTACATGACGTGGAGAGTGCGCTATACGGCACCTCCCTTGGAACCGAGATAGCCTCCGCCGAGAGATATGAGGGCGGTCACAAACACCACCTGATGGCGATCAACGAGATAAGGAAGGCGGGGGGTCTGGCCTCCGCGGTTCAGTCGGGGGTGCTGAAGGAGGGGATCATGTACGAGTGTGTGAGGAACCGGGTGCCGTTCGTCCTCGCGGGCTCCATCAGGGATGATGGCCCTCTCCCGGAGGTGGTAGTGGACGTCATGGAGGCCCAGCAGAGGATGCGCGACGAACTCGAGGGGGCGGAGCTGGTGCTGATGTTCTCCACCATGCTGCACTCGATCGCGGTGGGAAACCTGTTGCCGTCGTCGGTGAAGACGGTCTGCGTTGACATAAGCAACTCGGCGGTCACCAAGCTCCTGGACCGGGGATCGGCTCAGGTACTGGGAGTGGTGTCCGATGTCGGGGTCTTCCTGCCCATGCTGGAGGATCAACTGCGCAAACTGGAAGGCTGAATATGAGGATCGTGATGAAGTTCGGCGGGGGGCTTCTCACATCCGGGCCGAGGATAGCCCACTCCGCAGGACTGGTGAGTGACGAGATCGAGAGGGGCGGTGAGGTTGTCGTCGTGGTTTCCGCGATGGGCGGGGTGACGGACAGACTTCTCCGCGCAATCGAGCTACTGCGGGCACGGGACCAGGATTTCGATATCGACGGGTTCTGCGAGGAGATGCGTGTTGCCCACGGCGAAGCCGCTCGGTCTTCCGTGTCGGGGGATGAACTGAAGGGCGCTATGGAGGATCTCGATGAACTGATAGCCATGCTCGGCGAGACCCTGGAGGGATACGCCGAGAGCTCCTCGGACCTCCTCGCGGATGAGATCGTCTCGATGGGGGAGCGCCTCTGCGCATCGATCTTCTCCCGGACACTTCGTTCCGTCGGGCTGGACTCCAGGCCTCTGCTAGGGGGGGAGGCCGGGGTGATCACCGATTCAAATCACCCGGGGGCGAGCCCCAGGATGGATATCTGCAGGATGACCGTCATGGAACGTACCGGAAGCCTGCTCGAGGCGGGCGTGACGCCGGTCGTGACGGGGTTCGTGGGGGAGGATGAGCGCGGTCACACCACCACCCTGGGCAGGGGAGGGTCCGACTTCAGCGCATCTATAATCGGCTCCTGTCTGGGGGCGGATGAGATCTGGATCTGGAAATCTGTGGGCGGGATCATGACCGCGAATCCCGAAATGGTTCCCGAGGCCCGGACCATTCCGGGTTTGTCATATGTCGAGGCGGCCGAACTCGCCCATTTCGGCGCCAAGGTACTTCACCCCAAGACGATGGGCCCTGCGCTCGAGAACCATATCCCGATCAGGGTCAAGGATGCTAACAGGCCGCTGGACGACGGAACCCTGATAACCGAGAGGACGACATCCGTCCCCGGGACGGTAAAGGCGGTGACCAGCGTCGAGAGCGTGGGCCTGATCTCCGTCTATGGGACCGAGATGGCCGGCGTGCCGGGGGTTGCCGCCAGGATCTTCGACGCACTGGCCGCAGCAAGGGTCAACGTGATGATGATATCCCAGAGCTCGTCGGAGACCAACATAACGATAGTGGTCCCGGAGGATGACCTGCCGATCTGCCGGGAGTCCCTCGGGAGGGAGTTCAGGGGCAATGACCTCGTGAGCGACATCTCCTATGACGAGGAGATATCGATAGTCTCGGTGGTGGGCTCGGGGATGAGGGGGACGCCGGGGGTGGCGGCCAAGGTATTCCAGTCCGTCGCCGAGGCGGGGGTTAACGTGGTGATGATAGCCCAGGGCTCATCGGAGGTCAACATCTCCTTCGTGGTCGAGCGACGCGATGCCGAGAGAGCGGTCAGCAGCATTCACCGGCACTTCGACCTGGGCGGGCGCCTCGGCGGCTAGCCTTCCCGGTTCTGACAGCGGAATCATTGGGCCAAGGGGCGGAGACTGGGGGATCTGATGCGAAGGGTCTTTATCTCCCTGGGGGAGAGTCTCTCCGGACGGGAATCTATCCGGGTCCTCTCGCACATGTCGATCTCCTCCACTCCGTCCCACTCTATCTCAGAGCTCAGGCCGATATCCTCGATCTCCGAACCCTCGGTCTCGTAGACGCGCAGCACGAGATCGCCTGAATCCTCATGCAACTTTAAACATGAGACAACGGCACTGGGAGCACCGAGGGAGAGGAACGAGAACGAGCCGGGCAACACGCCTTCGTGCACGCTGTCAACATGGGCGATGAGCGGATTGTTGAATTCCAGCCCCTGCCTCACCACCGCCGATTCCCAGTTCCCGTGGTGCGGGTGTAGAGCCACCGAGGTCTCGTGATGGCCGGTGTCGGTGCCCCCCGACGATAGATGCCCCCTGACGTTCCGGAGCAGGGTTATCCTCAGGGCACCGTCCTCCACGTCGTAGGCATACCTCCCGTCATTGATAAGCGAGAGGCCCCTCCGCTCATCGGAGAGATCGGTCCAGTTCTGAGCCGGCCTGTCCAGCTGGGCGTCCCTCTCGAGGGAGGCGAACGGGATCTCGTAGGTGGTGGCGTAGTCACCGAGGTCGGGCTTGACGCCCAGCTTGAACATGACATCGAGTTCTGAACAGTCCATCGCGACCCGGCAGTTCAACCTAGGGACCCCCCTGATGACGGAGATGTCCTGGACCATGCGGGTTCCCCCCGATCTTCTCCTCACCCGAATCGTCTTCCTGACCGGCCCGCTCTCCACCAGCTCGACGGACTCCGCCTCGGTGAGCTCCACCGATCGGTCGGTATCGGTGTGCCACGCATCACCGCGGTCAGCGATCCTGTGGACCAGCAGCCCCCTTCCCGGACTGTCCAGGAATTGTTCCCCGTCAGCCTCGAGGGATTCAAGGAGTCCGGTCCGCGTGTCTATCCCGGCGCGGAGGAACTCGTTCTCCAGGAACATGGTTCCCTCGTCGAGCTTGGCGTGATCCCTGGCCTCCGGCCTCTCCCCCAGCTGGAGGTGATAGGTCCTGTAGCCGAGTGAGGGAACCGATTCCGCCAGAAATATGAACCTGAGGTTCCTGTTCGTCTTGTCGTAGGTCCCCCTGGTGTCCTCGATGATCTGGCACTCGACCTCCTGTCCCTCGGAGTCGAGGAGGCGGGGATAACCGCGGTATGACTGCTCCAGTGTCACCACCACCTCCGCCAGGTCGGTTCTCTCCCAGCTGAGGGGGTTGAAGACGACGATCGGTATCCCCGGCCCGTTGGTGTCGATGGAGCATGATATTGCCTTCAGCGAGTCGTCTATGGCCCGGCTCGCGGCATCCTCGGCCCAGTCGTACCGTCTGTGTGCCTCGTCGTAGGCCTCCGCTATGGCGGTCCCGGGGAGTATGTCATGCATCTGGTTCAGCAGGACCCTCTCCCACGCACGCTTCAGCTCCAGTTTTGGGTATTCGTATCCCGTGAGTGCGGCTACTGAGCCGAATCTCTCCGCGGTTAGGAGGAGACACTCACACCTCCTGTTCCTGGTCTTGCTCTCTGCGTGGGTGGTGTAACAGCCGACATTGTTCTTTCCGCCGGGGTCCAGGGTCTGTGGAAGCTCGCCCCGGAAGACCGGTATGCCGCCCAGGTCCTCGCCCTCAAGATCCTCGAAGAAACGACGGGAGGTGGAGAAGAATATCCGTGGCGCGCAACCAAGATCGTTGAACCACGAGACGCCCTCGACGCTGGCCTCGGATGGAGGCGTCAGGTCGTCCCCGTCCAGCAACATGAACCTCTTGAAGCTGGACCTCGAGGCATATCCGGCGTAGCTCCTGAGGATCTTGTCCTGCTCCATCAGCTGCGCGCTGTCGTAGTGGCACGGGAGGTGGTAGGCAAGAACCCGGGAGCCGTCCGGCCCCTCCCACCAGAACTCGACATCGGGAACCAGGTTTCCCCAGTTGGCGAATGTGTAGTACCGCACCCCGCACTTCTTCAGTATCTGGGGAAGCGTGAAGGAGTGGCCGCTGAACGAATCGAGGTTCCAGCAACCGAGGGGCTCCACGCCGAACCTCTCGGAGAAGTACCTCTTCGCCAGCACAACCTGCCGGATCAGGGACTCGCCGCAGGGCATATTGGTCTCCGGCTCCGAGTACATCGCCCCGCAGGGGTCTATCCTGCCCTCCTCGACATAACTGGATATCCGGTTCCAGAGTTCACTCCCCTCCAGATGGCTGTATGTCGGCGGCTGGTCCTGGGCGAAGGTATATTCCGGGTATCTTTCCATCAGATCGGTGGCCCTGTCGAATATGGTCCTCATCATTCTCTTGGTCTGTTCGTATGTCCATCCCCAGGCAAGGTCCACGTGCGAGTGGGGAACGATGTGGAGCTCGTACTTCTTCAGGACGGGATCGAGCTCTCCCAGAGAACGCCTGGCCTCCCTCAGTGAGGAGAGGAACCCGCCCACGTCGCCCCGGGAGAGGGCCTCTTGGTTCACACAGGAGAGGAAGGAGCTCAGGCAATCCTCGATCACCTCCCTCCTCGCCTCCTCGATCCTGTGCAGCGAGAGGATGAATGAGATCTCCTGGTAGAGGCCTCGCAGCAAACGACATCTGTCACAGTCCAACCTGGCAGGGGCCGGGTTCTCCGGGCTCATCCAGCCCTCCCTGCTCTCGATGGCGATCGTGAGACTGGATCCGGATTCAAGCACCGGGGTGTCGATTCCGACGACCTGTGGTAATTCCTCAGGGGGATTGCCATCGAAGCTGACCAGGTTCCGACCGCCCAGAACGGGAATCAGTCGCAGGCGACATCCAGCAAGCAGGCGGGGGACGACGATCTCAACCTTGAAACGGGCCTTCCCCCAGCTCTCTCCCCGCAGATCGGCCCAGGGATACCACTCGCTTTCGGGCGCCTCCTCGGATGCCGGATCGAGGTCCCCCACCTGACAAACCCACTCGAGGTCGTCGAGAAGGCTGGGGCCAAGCTCCTTGTGAAGTGATTCGATTTCAGAGAGACAGCTCATGGGAGGGGGAGATCGGGTTTCGCTCTTAAGTATCAGGTACGCGGCGTTCATGTGACGCTGATGCTAATGGTTCAGAATATGCGGGAAAGGAAGGGGTTCCGTAATGCGGTTACTCAGGCGGTGGCCTTCTGCTCCGGCTTCAGGCCGAGGTAGCTCGCCACCTCGTCCGCCCTGGGCGGGAGAACGTCCGGCTCCTCGATCAGGTTGATTGCCATATCAGGGTCCTTGAGCCCGTGTCCCGTCAGTATGCAGACCACGGTGTCGCCGCTCTCGACCTCGCCGCGTTCCAGGGCCTTGGCCAGCCCCGCCACCGAGGCCGCTGAAGCGGGTTCCACGAAGATGCCCTCCCTAGATGCCAGGGCCCTGTACGCCTTGGTGATCTCCTCGTCGGTGACCGCGGTTATCGAACCCTCGGATTCATCAGCCGCCTTAACCGCCCTCTTCCAGCTGGCGGGGTTGCCGATCCGTATGGCGG
>Ga0180432_10005681_pt1 | contig 16483 bp, 16 predicted proteins | sample SS_ome_10_FD_132414 | JGI IMG/M metagenome (GOLD analysis project Ga0180432, IMG submission 132414) | Hypersaline lake sediment archaeal communities from the Salton Sea, California, USA - SS_1_MS_2 metaG | ecosystem: Environmental > Aquatic > Non-marine Saline and Alkaline > Hypersaline >... | reverse complement strand
GGATCTTCTGGATAGGACCGATATCCAGACCCATTGCATTTTCAAGGGCATCGAGAAGCTTCGTGTTGTCTGCCCCTGGCGCCATACGACCCATACATTCCCTTAAGAGGGCCTCCGTTATCATGCCATAATGCTTGTTGCCGAGGTCTCCCATTTCATTTTTTAGCCGCCCCGAATCAATGAACCCATCCAGAAACCTCTGCAACAGTCCCCTTACTTTCCCCTCGGCCTCCTTCTTTCGGAACCTCTCTTTCTCTTCTTTGGTCACTGTAAGTCCCTTGGTCTTTTCCATAATGATGTCCAGGGTGCTTTTGATCTCTCCCATGATAAATCACCTCATTCCTGAATCTTGACGGCTTCGTAAAAAGTCTCCCGATTTAGTCCATCGGGACGTTGCGCTTCATCTTTAGTCATTCCGACGTACTTAACCGTACGCCTCATTCCTAAAGATTCGCGCGCCTTACATCTGGCGCTTTTTAATGTGCCGCCTAAATAATGACTTTTTACGAGGCCGCCAAACTTGGATTACTTTAAGAAATCTTTTAATGCACTTTGGGCACTCAAATGACCCCCAATTTCTCCATAAGCAAATTATGGAGCCTGGGTCTGAATGCCTTTATCTTTTCATTATTCCGGGTTGGATGAATTCGGTTTGTCAGAAAAATAACCACCACATCGCGCTCGAGATCTATCCATATTGATGTACCCGTGAAACCGAGATGTCCTACACTTTTCTTTGAAAAGTATTTTCCGGAACTGGAATTTTCAGGAGACGGGGTATCCCAACCCAGAGCCCATGTGCTGCCCACTGCAAGACCCTGTAGGGTGAAAAACTCCCGGACCGTTTCCGGGTTGAGATAATCTGACCTCTCCCCAAAAAAATGTCTCATCAACAAGTCCACCAGGGTGTAGACCTCTCCTGCTGTTCCGAACAATCCCGCATGACCTGAATAGCCGCCCACAGCATAGGCATTCTCATCATGGACATCCCTAAGAAGAGTTCTTTTACGCCAAGGACAGTCTTCTGTAGCAGCAAATTCCTCCTCCTTAAATCTGTTTTTTAAGGATTTATGACAAAGAAAGGTCTTCTTTAGGGCAAGTGGACCATAAAAATGGCGATCCAGAAACAGGTGCATTGGAATCCCTGCCCTCACCTCAACAACCCATTCCAGCAACATGAACCCCAAATCACTGTATACCGTTTCTTCCCCAGGGGTGTAAACCAGTGGCATATTCAACAAACGCTCTCTTAAAACGGCCTTTTTCTTTTCAGGCTCAATACTATCAAGCGCCAGATACAAGGGTTTCCAATCTGGAAAACCCGCCGAATGTGCCAAAAGCAACCGTGGCGTCAGGGACCGCTTATCTCCTGGCATGGGACCCGGCAGCAGGGCTATTAGGGTTTCGTCCAGATGGAGACCCCCCTGATCAACCAGTTTCATAATGGCCAGGGTAGTCGCCAAGGGCTTGGTCAATGATGCCAGATCAAATATGGTGTCCTTGTGCATTGGCTCTGTATGGGGTATCAACAAACGATGACCCGCTTCCCGCAAAAACACAACCCTGCCTCCCTGAGCGACTAAAAGCACGGCTCCGGGATATACGCCATCCTTAACGCCCTCAGAAAGCAGTGCTTGTATTCGATCCTGTGTTTCCATATCCCTATATTCCCTTACATGAAGCCTAAAGGCCGACGTTTTCTGGTTTGTCCAGGCCTGTTTGAAAATCGAAACAAATCTTTCCGCTATCAGAATGTGTGGTCGAGGAGCTAAGACACCCCCTTGCTGCTTTTCTGCGTTACATTATTATAGACCACTACCCGTTGTCCAGAACGAACCCAGGAGAACTTCCTACACATGAAAATCAAACGGTGTATATGTGGTCTCTTTCTATTCTCCCATCATTCTGGCTTGACTTGGACATTTTTATGCCTAATTTATGCCTAATTTAAAATCGATTGTGAAAACCATTTCTTGACATACCAAAGACAGCACCCATGAAAGAGAACGTGCAGCACCATATTTACGAGTATGAGCTTCCAGGCGACTGGGAGGTGCTTGCAGGCAAGACCGATGTGGACAACGACTTCCTGAGCCTCAAGATAGCAAATTCAAATGACTACTGGTTTCATGTGCGCGGTATGCCCGGGAGCCACGTGATCCTCAGGGCAAAGCCGAATGAAGATCCAGACCGCGAGACCCTCAAGCGGGCGGCCGCCGTCGCCGCCTTTCACAGTAAGGCTCGAAATGGGGGAATCGTGGCCGTCTCATGCACAATGGCCCGATACGTCACCAAGCCCAAGGGCGCGAAGCCAGGGTGTGTCCGGATACGAAAAGAGTCTGTCTTCAAGGTTCGGCCGGCCCTGTTTGAGAACTGAGGGAGAGTCGAGGATTTTAGAAAAAACCGTTCTGAATGACATGAACACTATCGCCTTAAAAAGGCAAAAAAACCAGTCAGAGAATGAACTCATAGATGAATCTTATGATTTTTCAGCCAAATACCTGGCTGTCTGGCATCTTCATCATCTCATTGAAACCAGCCCCCATATTATTGATTTCGGTACCATATCCATCCTCAAAAATTGCTTGAAAGATTCCTTAATCACACGTCAAACACAGGCCTACTTTATGTACAAACACATAGCAGGTGCACTCTGCTCCGTGATTATCCATGCAGAGCACCTTGCCGATCAGGCACTTTCCGCCCTGCTTAGTCTGCTTGCCACGACGAGCGGATACCCCCACAGGGCAGTTGCAGAGGCGCTGGGAGATCTTCCTCTTTCAATTAACGGCCCCAGGATAAGCAAGCACTCTAATGAAAAAGTACCTCATATAAGCCTGCATGAGATACTCAATGAATCATCCATTTCTATCTCTACCCCCCCTACCTTTATAGGAAGAAGTCTCGTAGCGGTTGTTGACCACGAAAATAAGTTACTCGTCATCAAGCTGGCCCGAATCGATGAACCCCGTCATGTGCTTTACAAAGAGCCACTCTGGATGCACCACCTCCGATCCCGACACTATTCATTTCCTGTGAGATTTAATATCCCAAAGCCAATTAAAATTCATGGGAGCTATACATTCAAATTGAGAGACATACCCCTTAAGATGCCTCCAAAAATGGACCTTGATCCCGAACATTATGCAATCGGTTTTATTGCGGACAAAGACTATTTTGTTTATCCAAATGATAAAATTAAAGAGAAGCCGCCGAGCTTTGACGCATTGAGGGAGATGCTCACCAGAAACGCCTGGTTACTTGGGAAGATGAGCGCTGAAGGGATTATCCATTCCGCTCCGATACCCCTTTTTCACAACAGGGTCCAGAGGCAAAGAAGAAACGACCACGGCCTTTATGAATGGCGGCGGGCAGGGAGACTTGATCGATGGCTTGAATCATGTTCATATCCGAATCTTGGTCTATCAGGAATCAGGGACTTTGAGCATCTCATCTGTTTCAGGGGAATGAGCGGGGATATTTACAGCCATATCGGTGTTCATATCCTGAGCCTCCTTCTGATTGCCGGCAGTTGCTTTCGGAATCAAGACAAGAGCAGGGTCGGAATTGACAGACATGGAAAGCTGGTTGATGCCAGAGACCTGTTTGATGAACAACTCCTAAAGGAACTGGTAAAGGATATCTTTCACAGTTATTATCATGGTTTTGTGGGGATGAAATTCAGGGGGAAAATACCCATTGACCTGGAGAATCTCACCCGCCGGATGATTGAAGAGATGGGTATTGACCGCTATATGGAAGAGATATTTAGAATTGCAGACCAGAATGAAATAACTGATGAAGAATTTACCGATTATCTGAAGGGAAAGGCGTATTCTCAAAGCCAAATAAATAACCTTGAAAAAGGGTCACAAGATATCGTCATAGAAAGCGGTCCGCATCTCGGAGAATTTAATCACGACATATCACTGCCTGAAATTATTGAGGCAGTAGAAACGATATCTGCATTATCTATTGTCGGCAGGTACTTATCTAAATCAGCGTGTCAAAGCCCCACGCAAAAATAATTTCACATGGACATCCGCTTTCCTTTTCCCTTATCTCTTGAAAGGGTGGACAGACGCCAACAACCACTTCACCCCTAAAAATTATATGGCCGAGATCCGGATTCACCCTCATAAAACCCTGTTGTCTCGTCTCCAAGAGATTCAAGATAATCATTTAATTCGTTTTCGCTGTCAAAGCTGAGTATATTTACATGACCGGTTACCCGTTCTGTTTTGGCATCCGGCCCCGAACGACATATTGCCTTTAAGAATTCATCGGGGTCATTATTGTATTTTTCGGTCAATTCCTTTTCACTTATGACATTTCCTAAATGCCCATAACCGTCAAAATAAACGTAATATCTCATCTAATTCTCCTTTCAGAGCTCTCTCAACGATCCGATTTTTTAGCGTCCATACGGTGTAGTGACTGCTCAACGTGTTTGGGCAATACATTCAAATAATCCGAATCATGGCAAACAATACTGCTTGGAAAAAACCATTGAGTATGGTATGAGGCAAAGCCTGATTGTAAATTGAACATCCCTTCATCCTTCTCCCGTTCCCGAGGCGGCTGTGCCGAAAGTTGGAGGTTTAGTACTTTAGAGGAAATATACACCCAATAGATATGACAGACAACGACAATATACATCGATTAACATTTGAAGACAGGGAAATTGCCCTTATAGGTACTGCCCATGTGTCGAGAGAAAGCGCAGACCTTGTGGTCAAGGTCATTGAAGCGGAAAAACCGGATACGGTATGTGTTGAACTCTGTGAGTCCAGATACAAGGCCATCAAGCAGAAAAATCGATGGCAGAATACGGATCTTATTAAGGTGATTAGGGAAAAAAAATCATTTCTTCTCTTATCAAATCTTTTGCTTACATCTTTTCAGAAAAAAATTGGACAGAAATTGGGGATCAAACCAGGGGAGGAAATGATACGCGCCATGGAGGCTGCAGATTCTGTTGGTGCGAATACTCACCTGGCAGACAGAGATATTCGGATTACCCTTTCAAGAACCTGGCGGCTTATGGGTCTTTGGACAAAGGTGAAGCTGCTTGCGCAACTTGTCACTTCCATGGGAGAGGTGGACTCTGTAAAAGAAGAGGATATTGAAAAGATGAAGAATAAAGACGTCCTTGAAACACTGCTTTCAGAAATCGGACAAACCCTACCTGAACTCAGGCGCATCTTGATCGACGAAAGAGATCAGTACCTCACCGAAAAAATCAGATCCGCACCGGGCAAAAGGATAGTCGCTGTTGTGGGGGCCGGACATGTCCCGGGTATTAAGAGGGACTGGAATGAAACGATAGATCTCAATGCCCTAAATGAACTACCCCCAAAGGGCAAAATATTCTCCTTTTTGAAATGGGGGATTCCCGCTTTGGTTGTAGGGCTAATCGTACTGGGATTTTTCTACGCAGGAACCTCTGCTGGAACCCATATGATCAAATGGTGGGTTTTAGCCAATGCAGTCTTTGCAGGCATTGGAGCATCCATCGCATTAGCCCATCCCCTGACCGTCCTGTCCGCAATCGTGGCATCCCCTATCACCTCCCTTAATCCTATGATTGCGGCCGGATGGGTTGCCGGGCTGGTAGAGGCCTTCATAGGAAAACCAAAAGTTAAGGACTTTGAAAACCTGCCTTCAGATATTTTGTCCCTGAAAGGATTCTGGAAAAACAAAATCACGCGCATATTGTTGATCGTTGTATTTACAAATTTAGGCAGTTCGCTGGGCGCCTTTGTAGCCATACCTTTGATGGCCAGAGTTTTTGCATAAAGTTCAATAATAAAGTTTTCCGGACCTTGCACCTGTCATTGCATCTGTCATTTGATACTTTTTATCATTGCCGTCCAAAATAAAATTGATTTGTGATTTGGGTCCCAATAATCCAATTACTTAAGGCCCCGAAAACCTTATTTTGAGATACAGGTTGCCATCTTTGATTGGCACTGTCCAAAACCTGGCAACGATAACACATACTGGACAGGCTGGGGTTTTATTGGCAATATTTCAAATGGATTATCGATCCATTCCCATAGATCCCGGTATGTAAATAGATTCCAACGGAGAAATGCTACCAAAAAAGTGTCCAGCCAAACTTGGATTTGAACTAAAGGCACTTAATGAGCAGCATCGCAACAAAGTGACCCCAGGAGCTGAATCCTTTTGAATAACGTTCAGCGCCATGTTCTTAACCATTCCATAGGATTGTCGATGACTGAAAAGAGCAACCAGTTGACTAAACAGACTTGCACGACGTACCATAACCTTGTCCTCCCCGCTGTGGTTTACCGCATACTTCGGGTTAGTTTACGGTGCCCCACTTGGAGGACATTTCAATCGATTTTTCCTAAAACCGTTTTTGGAAAAGAGTGGATTTACAGATTGAAATATCTCGCAGAGCCCTCGACTAATGGAAACCTCTGAATGGATTTTTTCGCTCAGATACGGCTTCAACGTGTTCTGCGGGTCATGATTTCCAACTCTGTTGCATCGAAGGAGCTTTACCATGCTTTACGATCTCGTGTTAAAAGGCGGAACCCTCATCGACCCGGCCCGGGAAATCCATGCCGTAAAAGATTTGGCGTTCACGGAGGGCAGGGTTTCGGATATCGGCCACGACCTGTCGACAGCGGATGCCGATCAGGTGATCGATTGCACCGGCTACCTGGTGATCCCGGGTCTGATCGATTTTCATGTGCATGTGTTTTGGGGCTGCGGTCATTACGGCATGGAACCGGATCCCCATTGTATCGCCAGGGGGGCGACCACCGTGGTGGATGCCGGCTCGGCCGGGGCCGACAACTTTGAAGGGTTTCGAAAATATGTCATGGATGCCAGCACTACCCGGATTTTCGCGTTCTTGCATCTATCCTCTCAAGGGCTCCTGACCCCCGATATCGGGGAACTGGAAAATATCCGGTATGCGAACGTGGCCCGGTGCGTGGACATGATTGAAAAACACAGGGACCGGCTGTTCGGGGTCAAGGTCCGGTTGACCAACAAACTGATACAACCGTCGGCCGGCGTTCAGCCCCTGTTTCTGGCAAGGGAAGCAGCCGATGCGGTCGGATTGCCCCTTATGGTGCATCCAAACAATGCCTGGTGTGAGAGCATCGATGAGATTTTGACCGTGATGAGAACGGGGGATATTTTGACGCATTGCTTTCACGGAGGCGGCTGCGGGGTCCTCGATGAAAAGGGATGCATCAGGAAGTCGGTTCGCGACGCAATGGAACGGGATGTTCTCTTTGATGTCGGCCACGGGCAGAAAAGCTTTAAATGGGAAGTGGTCGAAACCGCCCTGGAACAAGGACTTATTCCTTATACCATCTCCAGTGACCTGCACAGGCACAATATCGACGGCCCGGTCTATGATCTTGCCACAACGATCAGCAAATTCCTGTATCTGGGTATGTCACTGGACGACGCCGTTTCAAGGAGCACGGCGCACCCAGCGCGCCTGCTCGGTATGGCCGACGAGATCGGTACGCTGAAAACCGGTGCCTGCGGTGACGCGGTGCTGATGAAGATGGAAACCGGGTCGTTCGAGTTTTTCGATGCGGACGGCACCTGCCGGGTGGGGCGCCAGCGGTTGATACCGGCAAAGGCTGTAAAGGATGGTAAAGAATTTCAATACCCGGGGTAATCCTCTTTTTTTCTGTAAACCGTTGTTTTTGTGCAGACGGTCTTTGTCTCAATGCCCGCGCCGGGTCCGGGCCCCGGTTTCTCAATTGCGAATTCCGACCGCAGCCTTCTGCGGTCGAAGTATTTTCTTGACATCCAAAACCGCCTGTGAGAGATTCCGGGCAGAATTCTGGGCTCGAATATCACCTTGCCTTTGGAATCGAGAAATCGGGGCAACTCCCCTTGCAGTTGATATGAACTTTTTTTCCAACATTGCAGTGACTTAGCCCGGCAAAGATGAAACCACCCCCTTACAAATATATACACAGGATCCACCCCACTATTGCCCTTAACTGCTTTCACCTGATGTTCGGGAGCCGCTTTTTTGATCCAGTCTCCCTGCCGAAGCCTCATTTCATCTCTCAAAACCGGCTGGCCCTATTTGATCTCCCATACAGAGTCATCTTGAACATCTCTAACCGCATGTGCCCACCGCCCGGGACGGCCCTCTTTCGTTTTCTCATCCGCCAAGTCGATTTTTTGAGAACATTATCCTTTCGGCGATCCGGGGTGGAGAAATATTTGCCGAATACTTTTGGCACGAAAAGACGGAGGTTTAGGGTCAGGCCTTTTTAAAATGACCAACCCTAAGGTGCCTTTTATCATTCATAGGTCTGACAACGCATAAAGAATGGGGGAACTAAAAATGGGAGCCACAGGGAAGAGCAAGAGGACGGAAGAACTCATAAACGCCGATATAGCGCACATTGTGCATCCGATGGCCACTGTCGGCGAGCATATGGGCGTTGTCTTCGAGAGGACGCGTGACAGAATCTATATTGTTGATACCGAGGGCAAAGCGTATATTGATCTTACCGCCGGTTTAATGTGTTGCAATCTCGGGCACCAGCAGAAAGCAATACAGGACGCGATTGTGGAGGCCATACGAAGAACCGATTACACAACGTGCTATTACGGCTTCGGCAATACGGATGTCATTAAATGCGCGCAATTGCTCGCCGAAATCACGCCGGGAGATCTTAACCACTTTCACTTTGTAACGGGGGGCTCTGAGGTTTCGGATACCGCGACGAAGATCGCCCGGTTGTACTGGCATTACAAAGGAAAAGGTACCAAACAGAAAATTATCTCTCTCTATAACTCCTATCATGGGCTGGCGGGCATTTCCACTTATCTTACACGCATGTTACAAGGGGCACCGCAGAGGGGCTTCGGTACGGAGCCCGGCGGCTACCTCCGCATACCGAGCTATTATTGCTATCGCTGTTTGTTCGGGGCGAGCTATCCGGATTGCGATATGCTTTGCGCCCGCTACCTCAAGAGCGTTATTGAAGGCGAGGGTCCGGACAGTATAGCCGCCTTTTTTGCCGAGCCGATACAAGGCTCGGGCGGCGTTATCGATCCCCCGCCCGAGTACTGGCCACTCATAAGGAAGATATGCCAGGACTATGATATCCTGCTGATCGTTGATGAAGTAATGACCGGTTTTACCCGAACGGCCAAGATGTTTGCGGTGGAACACTGGAATGTCGTACCCGATATGATGCTTATGGCAAAGGGAATCACGAGCGCCTACCTTCCTTTCGGGGCTTTGGCTTTTAACGACAGGGTTTACGAGGCGTTGAAAGGATCCTTGTTCGTGCACGGCATGACTTACAGCGGACACCCCATCCCGTCCGCGGCATCCGTAGCGACCCTGCAGCTCTATGAAAAACAGAAGGTGGTCGAGAATGCAGCTAAAGTAGGCCGGTACATACGGAAACGCCTTGAGGATGAGGTTTTACCGTTACCATGTGTGGGGAATATCGGCGGGAAAGGTATGTTTCAGGGAATCGAACTGATTAACGACAAGGAATCCAAGACGGTCATCGATCCTAACGTCAAACTGGATCTCTTTAGAAACATGCTGGATAACGGCCTCTATGGTCGAATTACGGGGGCACTGGGGAACAGACTGTTTATCAGCCCACCCTGCACAATGACCCTCGAAGAGGCCGGAAAAGCCCTTGATATTTTAGTGCCTTTGCTCGCGGCATTAAAGCCGAAGTAAGGGAAAGCAATTTCGGGCGCTTCCGACATCCTTATTTCGGTCAAGAGGCGGACACATTTAATCTCACTAAAAATTACGAAGACCGTTTATGCCATGGTTGTTGAGGTTATGGCGTATCATCTCAATAAGCCGGGGCCGGGGGGGCTTTGATCCAGGTCATGACCTGCAGGTTCTTACACCCCATTTATTGAGATGATACGTTATGGCAAGAAATCTTGATGTAAAATGGGTAATACTTGCCATTGTTTGGATCCGGGAAATATTCGGGAAGCGTATGGGAAAGTATGCCGAGTGGGAGAAAAGGAAGGAGGTGAAAACCCGTTGGATTAAATTGGAAGGAATTTGCTCTTCATCATAACCTTTGTCACCGGGAAGTTAATTGGAAAGGAGGGGAAAAATGAAAGTTGCAAGAAAAACAACCATAATGTTCATCTTAAGTGTGACAGTAGTGGCCCTGTCGGCGCTGGCTATTTGTACAGCATCAGCAAAAGAATTGCCCAAAATCCACTGGAGGATTCAAGTTGCTTTCCCTGCCGGCGATCATGAGGCAGACATTGCGGTGCCGGAACGGATCAAATACATCGAAGAGCGTACCAAGGGCAGATTCACGCTCACCCGTTTTTATGCCGGCGAAATCATGCCGCCTGAAGAGATGATTACCGGGATAGGCGCGGGACTTGCCGAGATGGGTGAAGGCGCCGCCACCTATTGGTCCGGGTTGGAGAAGGCACTCGACCTCAGTTTTGGTCTGCCCGGGACCAATAGAAAACCATTAGGCGATGCATGGGCTCTTCAGAACGGGAGCAAATGGTCTCATATGGTATCTGAAATCTTTGCCGAACACGGGTGCCACTATATCGGGTGGCATGATTACGGCCCCTACCCCATCTTTTGCTCAAACAAACCTATCCGGAAAATCGAGGACTGGAAGGGCGTTAAGGTAAGGATTTCCGGTTACAGCGCCAAATTGCTTGAAGCGATGGGTGCCTCTACCACCTATATCCCCGGGGCGGAGATTGCTCAGGCGCTCACCACCGGCGCCATCGATGTGGGAACCTGGACGGCGGAAGCCATCAAGGATATGGGTTTTGGCTCTGTGATGGATTACTTGATTCTCCCGCCTTTCATGGACCATGGTGGCGGTGTGCTGTTTGCAAATAAGAAAGCCTGGGACGCACTGCCTGAAGAGTACAAGACGATTGTAAAAGAGTCTGAGATCATTGCCCACCTGAACGCCTACAAATTCTGGCAGAAATACATGTCGGACAACATAAATCTGGCAAAAGGCGTTGGAAAGGGTCCTTATGGCTATGAAGTCATCCGTTTGCCCGAAAAGGATGTGGCTGAAATGAATAAACTGGCTGAAAAAGTGGTCTGGGCTGAGTGGGCCAAGAACTCTCCCAGGTGCGCTCGCGCGGTTGAAATTTTAAAAGAATGGTATTCCGAGTACCGGGAATAGGATTCCGGTTCTGAAAAGCAAGCGGGGCCGGCATGCAGTGATCAGGGGAAAAGAACTACGTGCCTGCCCCATGTTGCATTATGGAAAGCCTTGCTTTGAGGGAGCATTATGTTGCGACTTTGCAAAGTTATTGATCGCATCAATCACTTGGCCGGAAATGTCTTCTGCTACCTCATCCTCTTTATGATGCTGACCGGGGTGTATGAGGTAGCCATGCGGTATTTTTTTAATCGTCCCACCATATGGGTTTGGGAGATGAACGGTCTTATGTTATGCGTTCTGGTCGCCCTGGGGGGCGGATTCGTCCTTCTTAAACAATCCCATGTGAGAGTCGACATCCTCTATGACCGCTTTTCGGAACGAAAGAAAGCGGTTGTCGATCTGGTCACGTCATTTTTCACCTTTCTTTTTCTGATTTGCCTTTTCTGGCAAACGGTTAAGTTCAGTCGGCTGTCCTTCCTGCAGTCCGAACACAGCCAGACGATATTCCGCCCTCCCATCTATCCGTTTAAAATCATACTGGCCTTTGGAATTTTTTTGTTTCTGTTGCAATGCCTTTCGGATTTCATACGTAATCTCTATATCCTGTCCGGGGGAGAGGAAAAATGAGGGAATTCAAATGAGCGTTGGAATAGGGACCGTCATTCTATTTGCCGCACTGCTTATCCTCCTCATAACAGGGTTGCCCGTGGTCTTTGTCCTGGGGGGCATTGCAACCCTATTCACCATCTTGTTATACGGCTTCAATGCGACCATCGGTCTTTACATGACCACATGGTCGCTGTTTAACACTCAAATGCTGCTGGCTATTCCTCTCTTCCTTCTGATGGCAAGTGTGATGCAACACTCGGGAATTGCCGACGACGCCTATGACATGTTCCATAAGTGGATGGGGGGTCTAAACGGCGGGCTGGCCATGGGCACCGTGCTGATATGCCTCATTTTCGCGGCAATCACGGGGACGAGTGGCGCGGCAACCGTCTCCATGGGATTGATAGCCTTGCCCTCTATGATCAAGCGTGGTTACAACAAACAAATGGCCGTCGGTGCTATAGCGGCGGGCGGGGTGATAGGGATTATTATACCGCCGAGCATCATCATGATTATTTATGCTTTGATCGCCCATATCCCGATAGCCAAGATGTTCATGGGGGGGGTATTTCCGGGGGCTATCGGGGCCCCGTTATTCTGTATTTATATCGCGATCAAATGCTGGGCCAATCCAAAAAACGGCCCGGCGTTACCGCCTGACGAGAGGGCCACGTGGAGAGAGAAGTTCCTATCGCTCAGGGCATTGGTTTTACCCATCTTTCTCATTATTGTTGTTTTAGGGTCGATTTGGGGAGGGGTGGCCACGCCCACGGAAGCGTCGGCTGTCGGTGCATTCGGCGCCTTCATTTGTGCCGGCATCTACCGCCGCCTTAATTGGAACCTGTTTAAAACCTCGGTGATCCAGGCCCTGACCCTTACAACGATGATTTTCTGGATTTTGGCAGGGGCCACCGCTTTCAGCAACCTGTATACCCAAATGGGGGCGCGCCGGCTCATTGAAAGTGTCGTAAGCGGCCTTGATCTCAGCCCATGGACGGTCATTAATCTGATGCAGGTTTCTCTGCTTATTTTGGGCACCATCATGGATGATTATGCTATCGTTATGCTGGCCGGACCCATATATGTTCCCATAATCACCAGCTTGGGGTTCGATCCGTTGTGGTTCGGAATTCTTTTCATCCTAAATCTGAGCATCGCTTATCTCACTCCTCCTTATGGTTTTAATTTGTTTTATCTCAGGTCGCTTGCACCTTTTATCAGCGAACAAACCGGGGAAGGATTAACCATGGGTGACATATACCGGGGAGTTACACCTTTCATTATTCTTAAGATTATTAATTTGATCATCGTGATGATCTTTCCCCTGACAGTGACCTGGCTTCCTAACCTGCTTTATGGTCAATAGATTTTCCTGTCGGTCCATTATTGTCGGGCCGTTAAGTCTTCTTTTCCGATGGTCCGGGTGCCCCCAAACCCCTGACGTCACCCCTGAAAGAAACAGCGGTAAATGTGTCGCTGCGAAAGGGGGAATTTGATATGGCGAGCTTCGAAGCCTATTCAAAAGCTTGAAGGCCGTTCGGAAGAAAAGCTATTTTGGACAAGAATGACTTTTTATAATACTTTTGTATGAAAGTTTGATTTAATACAAAATATATGTTATAAGATGTATAAATAAGTTAATTCCTATTATACTTGGAGTAAGATAATGAAATGCCCAAAATGTAATTATGTCAGCTTTGACTATAACCACGTCTGCCCAAAATGCAACAAAGATATCAGCGCAGAACAACTAAGGATGAACCTCCCTGCCTACAGGCCTTCACCCCTGTCCCTATTGGGGTCGCTTACAGGAGAGGCTGGCCAAGGTGATGATTCGGTGTTTGATGAAGGACAGAACCTGGATATGGATTTTGAAATTACCGGGAATGGGGAGGCTGAAAAACCAGAAGAATCGAGTTTGTCCTCTGATTTTTTGGAATCAAATCTGTTGGAGGAAGAAGAAATTGAGAATCTGGAGCCCCTGTCTGATTTTGAAGAAGATGAAGATGAAAAAATTTCCCCAGAAGCGATTGAGATTTCCCTGGAGGATTCTGAAAGGACATTAGCCCATTCGGATACGGGGGAAATGGAAAAGATTATTTCTCTGGACTCAGATGAGCTTTCCTTAGAGGAACCTGAATCCGAACAAGAAGCTCCCGGGGAGTCCGCCCCGGCAAAAGAAAGGGAATTGGGGATAGACCTTGAGGATTTATCCCTCGATGAAATCGCGCCTCCAGCCACAGGACCAGAAAAAGAGGACTCCCTTAATGAGGCTGAAATGGTCACTCTGGTTATTGAAAAGAAGGACTCAAAAATCTCTCAGGGTTTGGAGGATACAGAATTAGATTTAGAGTTGGATTTGGATGAGCTTGAGGAAAAATAACAGTTTTCCCTTAAACACTAACTGAATCCAGGCGTCAGGAGGAGTCCCCTTTCAGTTTCAATGAAAGCATTTCATTTTCAATAATAACCGCCACCGGGCCACTAAAACTTTTAAGCAGCAGCAGGTCATCCTTCCTGAATCCATAAGGCACATGAATTGAATCCACATAAATCGCGCCACGCATTACGGTGTGGCTGATGACGGGAACACACATGGCTGAGCCGATCTGCATGGTGCTCATGCTTTCAGAAAAATCATCCGGTGCTTCGTAGTCTGTGTTGGACATTCTGATGGCCTTCCCCTCTTCCAAAACCCGGCCCACAATAGTCCGGCTATACCGCACAGCTTCATCCCATGGGCCCTTTCTTGATTTTGAAAAAACTTCCTTTATATCTCCCTTCTGATCATCATAGAGCAGAATAGCGATCCGATCCACTCTTGGAAGAGCCTCCATTAGATACTCCAGGAGTTTTTCGAAAATCTCGTTAATACTCAGCGTTTCTCTAAGGAGCTCCGACACCTTGGAAATCAGCTCGAGTGTTCTTGGCGACTTTGAGCGTCGCTCTTCGGGCAACAGGTCCTTTTTGTTTAAATCAGATTCGGAGTCCTGGATCATCGAATCAGTTACGTCTACTACCTTTTCCACGGGAACCTCAACCAGCCTGAGAACGGTATTTCCAATGAAAATTGTATCTCCTTCACTCATCTCATAACCATCCCCCGGGGTAATCATTTCGTCGTTGATCAATGTACCATTGGTGCTTTTGAGGTCCTCGATAAAAAACTTATTTCCAATCGTAAATATCTTGAACTGCTTTCTGGAAATCGTACTATCTTTGATCTGGATATCATTCTTTGAAGATCTACCTACAAAAACAGTCCCGCCCATGAGTTCAAAATTTAGACCTTCCATTGGTCCCTTAATGACAGTGAGCTTGGGCATATGAGGCACCTCCATTGTTTACTCTGACGTTATGTATCCACACTGACGGATTCTCAGATCTTTAAACCGTTTTGGCGAGGTTTTGGCAAGTTCTCATTAAATCAGGGCGATATCAAAAAAACCCACACCAATCCCTCTTTGAAAAAGCGGGAGCCATTTGGAATGCCCGGATTTATTGAGATGTTCTTTTGTTTGCTATTTTAGCACTACTTTTTGCAATTTCAACCTATTTTGTTTTATTAGAGCAATTCATTCGGAGCCACGCCTTTAAAACCCTTGACCGAAGGGAATCTTCATTGTAGTTTTAATAATCTTTATATAGAACTTCATGTAAAACACGGAGGCGCTGTAGCATGGTTAACAAAAAATATTGGTGTTTTTTTTTAGCGGTTATTATCGCTCTCCTATTAAGCACAACGTCCATCTCGTCAGCAGGTCAATATACCCTACAGCAAGAATCACTCCGTGATCTCAAAGGGGTTTACATTTCAGTGGAGAGCCTCGCGCCTGAGATCCAAAAGGACGGCCTAACCAAAGATCGGATAGGGAAAGATGTGGAGTTGATGCTTCGCAAGGACGGAATCAATATCCTGTCAAAAAAAGAATGGTTTGATACGGAAGGGAGTCCTTGTCTTTATGTGAATGCCCATGTTCTAAAACTTCCGGCCACAAGAGAATATATTTACTCAGTTAATATATCTTTTAAACAGACGGTGTATCCAGCAAGAAAACCAGTAGAAATTACAGGGGCCGCGACATGGACAACAGGGGGAATTATTGGGATAACACCTGATCTGGACAAAATCAGGGCATCCGTAAAAACCCAGATCGAAGAATTTATCAAGGCCTACTTAGCTGTAAACCCGAAATAGAACAGATGGTATGAAGGAAAAAAAGGCCATAGAGCTCATATTAGGAGCAAAGAAGAAGGCCCGCATAATCTTTGCTGCAGGCAAAGCAGATTGAGAGACAAACAGGTTTCCCTTTTAAAGAGCAGGACAAGCTCTTAAAGAAACACCAGTAGTTAACCTTTTCCTTAAAACCGGTGCCAGGTATCAAATACTGTTCATTTGAAAATAGACCGATAAGGCGATAATAAACATGAAATGGAAAATGATTTTGGTTCTTTTGGCAGGGCTTTTATTGGCTGCTGAGGCATACGGTAAACCTCTCACGCCTGCTGAATTCCCCTCTCTAACATCCACCCTCAGGACCCTAACTACGCTTGAATTCTGTGGAGAACAGGTCCCATTGCAGAATCAAGAGATTAGGGAACGGCTGGAAAAGGAGCTTTTGCTTTCCTTATGGGATAGGCCTCAGGTAATTCTCTGGCTTAAGCGCGCGCCCCGATACCTTCCCCATATTGAAAAAATGATGAAAGAGAGC
>Ga0180432_10005680_pt1 | contig 16484 bp, 6 predicted proteins | sample SS_ome_10_FD_132414 | JGI IMG/M metagenome (GOLD analysis project Ga0180432, IMG submission 132414) | Hypersaline lake sediment archaeal communities from the Salton Sea, California, USA - SS_1_MS_2 metaG | ecosystem: Environmental > Aquatic > Non-marine Saline and Alkaline > Hypersaline >... | reverse complement strand
CTGCTGATCATCTTTTTCATGGTCTGCGCCAAGTTTGTTGAGAAAAGCGATACACAGGTCGAGCTGCCGATGTCGCTGACCGCCGCAAAAGCCGATGAAGTGCCGTTGGTTATTTCGGTCAACGCGGAGAAGCTTTTCTTCGTGAATGGAATAATGATGGAGGCGCGCGAACTCCTCCCCGAGCTGCGGGGATGTTTGAGAGGCGCCGATACCCCCGACGAGAAAACGATCATTGTCCGGGCCGATCGGACGCTGACCTACAAAGATATCCGGCCCGCAATAGATGCCGTAGACCGCGCCGGCGGAATGCTCGAGCTATCCGTTTTGGCCGAATGATGATTTTCCAAGAAAGGAGGCCTTGATGGCCGACGCTTACACCGGCTCGCCGCAAGAAAGCAGATTATCCCAACTCGCTAAAGATCAATGGCTCTTCCCGAAGGTAGTCGCGGCCATTTCCCTCTGTTTTGTTATCCTTGTTGTCATATTATCTCCATCCATATACCTGCCCTCTCTGAAAAATACGCCCGAGGCCCTCTCGGAGAAAGCCGAAAGGCTCGCGGATGAGAAGAGATTTGAGGACGCCATCGACCTCTATCAGCAGGTGCTGCGCTTCGAGGCACCGCGGCTCGCGATCTTCGCGCGGGCCGAGCGCAATATTCAGAAGATCAAAGAGCTGATGAGGCTCCGCGAGAAAGAAGGCACCGAAGACGCCTCAATCGAGGAGGTGGGCGGCGTGGAGGGCGAAGAAGGCGCCGAGGGCGAAGAAACCTCCGGCGAGGAGGAAGAACCCGGCAAGGAAGAAAAGCCCGACGCCAAAGAGAAACCCGAAAAGCCCAAACCGCCTCCTCTGAAAATCGACACCGAAACCGGAACGGGCGCGATCAAAGAACTCGATAAGGAACCCGACGCCAAAGAAAAGCCGGATGCCGAGCCGGACCTGAGGATTGACTGAGGACCGCAGTTTCTCGTTTCCGCGAGCGACCGGGAATATCAAGGGGAAGAAATGGCTCGTCTGCGAATGAATTCTTTTTACCTCTGTCTGTTTGCACTGCTTTTGCAGTTGCCCGCGGGGGCGGACATCTTTCGGCCCGCCTTCACCGAAGACAACCTCGACAAGAAAGCGTCGAAAACATGGGAGGATCCCGAGCAAAAGGGAACGTTCCACGAACTCGTGGCGTTCACCAGGCCCGTGAGGATCGGCTCAACGCTCACCACAAAGCGCGTTATCCGTTACCTGAAGCACGATGCCCCCTATCCGGGCGACCTCGAGAACGAGGATCATTGGGTTACCCTCGAGGTTCCCCCCGGTCAGCCTTACGTGCGGACGGTCACGTTTCCCAACAACGTGACGACGCGCGCTCTCTGGCTTACCGAGAAGCGCCGCCGCAGACACAGATGGCACCCCGCCTACAGGATAACCCGCATGAGCCGTTTTTTCGCGGAGAGGCTTCACAATATAACCCCTATCGCCACCGGCCAGGGCGAGTGCAACTACGGCTCCGCCACGGGCCTGCGAATCACCAAAGGAAACGGCGCCTGGCAAAACACCGGCCCCATCGGAATCGACGGCATAATACACGGCGAGAATATCACGGAATTCGCACCTACGTGGTTCGTGCTCTCCTGGGAAAAGCCGCATACGATCGAGGCCGTTTACTCCAACGACAACTTCGCCAGGTGCAAGATCGAATTCTTCGAAGGCCCCGACGACCTGAACCCGAGCGTTGCCAGAGACAAGTACTGGAAGGCGCCCGGAATGTACCTCGAAAAAGCTGAAGAAGGCCGGTGGATCAGTTTCGCACCCGTGACCACAAGAGGCATAAGATTCAAGATCCTCTCCACCGGGCACCCCCAGATCGCAAACATCCAGGCGATGCTCGTGCTTACCGACCTCCTGCGGTCGCCCGTGCCCGAGCCCGAGATCAGGAAAGAAGAGCCGGTCCCCTTCTCGGCACCCTACTCGACAGGCAAGGACGGCATTTTCACGATGGTGATCGATGACCCCGAGGGCGGGCGGATCAAGAACATCATAAGCCGCAAGGAGACCAAGAAGGGCGATCACGCGGTGCGCTGGAACCTCAAGAACGAGGTCGGGCAGGTCGTTCCGCCCGGCACCTACCGCTGGAAGGGCATTGTGGGGCCGCCCATCGAGCTGCGCTACGAGATGTGCCCCTACCCCAACGTGAACATGAACTCCCCCGACAACCCCCCCTGGGAGTGCGGCTCGCGCGGCGGCTGGCTGGCCGATCACAACCCCGCATGGGGCGTGGCGACGCTCGGCGACCGCGCCTACATCGGAGCCACCGGTCACGAGGCCGGCTGCGGATTCCTCGAGTGCACGCTCCAAGGCAAGAAGATGTGGCAGCTCCGCCAAGGCACCAGGCGAATGATGCCCTACGGCGATAAGTACATCTTCTGTGAAAATGGCCCGTGGAATGGCAGGGCCGACAGCGTTTGGATCGTGAACACCGAAACCAAGCGCACCGAGAGATTCTTCAGTCGCGGCAGCACCGACGCGCGCAAGAGGGGCATAAGGGGAATGGCCCCCCTCAACGGCAAGCTCTACCTCACCATCCAGGGCGATAAGCGATGGCTGATAAAGGCGACCGGGGCCGGCGCCGTCGACATGGAGAACTGCCTGCCGGCCTACCTTCCGGGGGAAACACGGTACGGCCCCGAGGCCAACCTGAGGAACGATTTCCTCCGAATATTCAGACTCACCGGAACACCCCCCGGCAAATGGGGGCTGCACTATATCGAAACCACCAAGGGCGCCGGCCGCAAGCAGCACACGCTCCTCGCGTTCAAGAAGCCGCAGCCCATCGGCAGCCTTTCCTTTGCCGCACCCCCACTCAAGAAACTGGGCGACGACGTAGCAATAAAGATAAGAGTACTCAAGCAGGGGGCCAAGTATCCGCCGAATCCCAACGACGATACGGCATGGTCGCTCGTTTGCGATACCGAGCCGAACACCACATGGCACGTCGCGCCGATCCCCGAAGACACGCCCACGACGAGGGCGATCCTGATCACCTTCTTCAAAGGCGGCGAAGACGAACTCGCCGACCTCCTTGAGTCGGAGGAAGAACAGGATTACGACCTCGACAAACTCGCTGGTTTTGAAGACGACGACGCCGACAAGAAAGCATACATCGGCTACGATAAAGACAACGAGTGGCGCGGTCTCCTCGAAGGAATGACAATGCTGCGTCGCAGATACAAAAACCTGTTCCCGACGGCTAAAGTGAGCGTAAACTCCGGAACCATCCTCGATGACGGAACCTGGGACGCACAGCGCACAATGCCCATATCATCGGAGCGGCCCGGCATATACGCCATGGAGTGGGAAGACCCGCAAAAAATCCGAGGACTCGCAATCAAGGAAATCGACGGGCGACTGACCGAGATCGACGTCTACACCGGCCCCGACGATGAACCCATCGATATCGCCGGGTTCGATCACTGGGAGAAGATGGCCACCTATCAGCAGGTGCTCCGCAGTTACTCGCCTTACGGCGACGTCTCCAACGCCGACGCCCGCTACATCGACGGCTACGCCGACTTCGGCAAGATAGTTACCACGCGCGCGGTGCGGCTGCGCATCGTGGCACAGTGGACAACCCGGGCCGAGATGCGCGGCGGAAGGCGCACTGACCGCTCCGGGCCCCTCGACCCCACCCGGTGCCATGTATACGGTGTGGCACCCCTCGAATTCCTCAGCGAAGGCGTTCCCATCGACCCCCTGATCGCCGAGCGTATCGAAGTGTGGGACATGGAAACGAAGAAGCTCGAAAAGGAGATACCTTTCAAGAATGCCGAAAGCGGGTTTCACAATGGCCTGATCTCCAGCCCCGACGGCGAACTGTTTGCCACTCAAGGCACGAAGATCGTAAAGCTCGATATCGAAAACGGCAACCACGAAGACTTCGTGACCGACGTCAATAACCCTTTGGCCATGACCTTCGACAGCGACGGCAACTTCTACGTCTACGACTGCGCCGCCGAACGCAAGGATTTTCGCGTCTACAATCGCAAAGGCAAGTATCTGCGCTCCATCGGCACCCCGGGAGGCAAAAAACCCGGCCCGTGGGATCCGCTCCGGAGCGGTTTCGTGACCGGCATGGCCTGCGACAAAGACAACAACATCTGGTTCGTGGATTGGAGCTATTACCCCAAGCGGACCGTCAAGATGAGCCGCGACGGCAAACCGCTGCGCGAATTCTATGGGTCCACCAACTACGGCGGCAACGGAACTATCGACCCGTGGGACAAAACGCGCGTGTTTTACGGCGGCCTCGAGTTCGAGGTCAACTACGAGACCGGCGACACCAGGCTCAAGAACCTCCTGTGGCAAGGCCCTGCCCTGGAGCGCCCGCAGCTTTGTATTCGTATCGACGACCGCGACTACATGGTCAATCGGCCGATGGGCTTCCAGCCCTCGACGTCCGTCGGCATTGTGTACCTTTTCAACAAGGATCACGTCGACCGCGTGGCCGCCTTCGGCGACGCGTCCAGTTTCAGCGGCCTGAGAACGAAGGCGATCCGCAAGGCGCTCGGCACGAAGGTCCTCGATGGTAACGACTTCATCTGGGGCGATCACAACGGCGACCACGAAGTGCAATACGAAGAAATCCGGTTCATAGAGCGGAAAGGGGCCGCAATTACGGCGTTCAACCGCGACCTGGGCGCTCAGGCCCCCGGCTACCGCTACCAGGTCAAAGAATTCCTTCCCAACGGTGCCCCCGTATACGAGAGGGTGGAGTCGCCCGTCAAAGTCATGGCCTACCGCTACAACAGCGGCAAAGGCTTCCACGCCGTCAAAGAGGACAACGAAGTCGGCTACAATGCCGACGGCGAAAAGATCTGGAGCTACCCCAACGAGGGATGGGGCGTCCATTCGCTCTACTTCGCAGGGCCGTGGCATACCGGCCAGGTGGTGGCACAGTTCGGATGGATCGGCAACGAAACCGCGCACGCCGGCGACCTCGGCGAGTTTGTCGTGATAAACTCAAACACCGGCGCCTGGAACATCTGGACAACCGACGGCCTGCTCGCCGGATACCTGCTGAAAGACATGCGTTCGCCCGGTGCACGCTGGTGGACAATGTGGGAGCACGACAAAGGAATGATCCTCAAGAACATCACCGCCGGCCAGGAGCATTTCTCCGGCTACTTCTGCAGGAGCTTCAAGGACGACAAATACTACATCATCATGGGCGGCAGCAGCGTTACCGTGGCCGAAGTGATCGGGCTCGACAAGTTCAAGAGATTCAACGGCACCTTCGAAGTAACGCCCGAAAACGTCCGCGATGTCATCAAGTGGGAGCTCGAGAACATAAGAGAAGCCACCAAGAGCAAAGTCAAGATGACAAACTGCTACCCCGCCGCCGGCCGTATTTCCATTGACGGCTCAAGCGGAGATTGGCCCTTCGACGATGGCGTCCCCATGTACACCGCGTCCGAAGAGCCGGACCAGAACGCAACTTTCTGGGCCGCATACGACAAGCATTACCTGTACGTGTGCTACAGGACCAGCGGAATGGGGCCGTTCATCAACACCGGCCGACGGTGGGACATGCTCTTCAAGACCGGGGCGGCCGTCGACCTCCAGATAGAGACCGGCCGAGGCGTAGACCCCAACAGAAAGGCAGCCGCGAAAGGCGACACGCGCATCCTCATGAGTATAATAGACGACAAGCCCGTGGCCGTCATGTATCGACCCGTGGCCCCCGATGCCGCGCCCGAAGACAAGTGGAAGGTCACCTCGCCCGTCTTCGAGTTTGAGTTTGACCTCGCAAAACAGCTCAAGGACGTGCGAATGGCCTACACGCGAGGCGGGGGCGTATACACGTTCGAAGCCGCCATCCCTCTCACGACACTGGGAATAAAGGTCCGCAACAACCTTCTGTTGAAGATGGACTGGGGCATTCTCACAGCCGACGAGAGCGGCAACCGCGTAGTCAAGCGGTCTTACTGGTCAAACAAAGCAACGGCCATGGTCTCGGACGCACCCACCGAGTCGAGGCTGCATCCCGACCTCTGGGGCTACATCCGCTTTTTCAAGAAAAAGCCCGGCAAGGACGAATGGATGTACGACCCGATGCTGCTCAATCCCGAGCTCGACACCGAGGACGAAAACGAAGGCTCGATCTTCGACATCGATTTCTGAGCACAGCTCGGCAGGCAAGGGCCGGCTGAGAGAGCCTTCGAGCTAATCGCCTGCAGTGAATGAGCAGGACGCCCCAAGCCGGATCTATTGCCGCCCCCCCAATCTCGCCGGAGGCGCTTTCCCGACGGACCTCGGAAGCACTGCAACACCGCAGGGTATGCGTGACCATGTACCTGCGCCGGATCTGACTGCGGCCAAAACCCCCCTGATACCGTTCCCTTTTCGCGCTATAATATGTCGCGCGCCGACGGCCGGGCGGGGCGGCATAGTGGCCGCCCGGAGCCCGCGCGCTGATACAAACCTTGAAAGGAAACACAATGGCGACCGTCTGTCTGAAGAAGATTTCCGCGGAAATAGCTCATGGCGATATGCGGTGCGTTTTCCTTAAGAAGCGTAAGGAGTGGATACCCGACTGGTTCTACCTGGGCAACCGACGGATGCTGCGGTTCAAGGACCACGAATGGATGTCGGTGAGCATCCTGCGGCCGGCGATGACCAGGGCAGCAGCCCTCAAGAACGGCATCCGCTTCGAGGGAACGCTGAGGTTCTATAACGAGACGGTGGCGTGCTCTGTTGTGGTGACTGCGGCGGACGACGGCGATGGGTTCGTGGTCGAATCGACCTACACGCCCATGACGGGCGCAATTGAAATCGTCGAGTCGGGCACGGCGTTTGAATGCCCCTATGAATACGACTTCATGGAAGAATCCACGACCATCATCGGCCAGAATCCGGTTTACAAGCACAAGGGCGGCAAGGTCATCAGCGGGGTCTTTTTGGAAAACGCTCTGTGGGTCCAGAACCGGAAGCTGCGTGCGCGGCAGACGGGGCGCTGCTGGTCGCCGATCCTCGCTCATTACGTTCACGACGCGGCCGGCGGCAACGCGCGCCGGATTCAGATCCTCGGTCATTATGATGACTGCACGTTCAAGGAGCTTTACGCTACGCCCTCGCGAGGCACCGGCAGCCTCAACGCTTCCGACGAAAAGATCGTCCGGCAGTCGAAGAAGATGCGCAACGCCGGCAAGAAACGCGGCTACAAATACCTCGTCGGCTGCACCAACTGGTCGTCCAGCCTGCTGAAAGACCCCAACTTCGTCGTCCGCAAGGGCCGGACGGTCAGGCAGAAGGTAACCATCGATTACGCCGGTGAGCTCAAGGGCACGACGCTGGACGAATGGCTCATGAAGGGCTGGCAGCGAATGCTCGGCTACACCTTCCCCGCCAACGGGAGGGTCAAGGCGTGGGAGGTGGCAAAGTCGTTGGGCGTGGATTGGCGCCGCGCCGACAAAGAACTCGTCGCAATGTTCCGCAAGAAGCGGTCCGCCCCGGCATGGGACGAGGATGCCGGAATACGGGTTTACATCGACGGGAGCCGCCCCGTCGCCGGCGGCTATAACATGCCTTTTGCGCTCCAATGGTACGGCCCGCTCGCATACCGGGCCAAGGTACTGGGCGACGCAAAGCTCATGCGGCGCGTGCAGTACCTTGCCGACCGGCACGCCGTGTCCCTTGAAAAACGCCCTACGAGGGCCAACGACATCGTCAGCTTGGGATTCATCATCAATCCGTGCATGCGGATGCTGGAAAGCGCCGCCGAGCGCCCGCCCGCACTCGAGAGGCACGTCAAGCGCTTCCTCGATGCGATAATGCGCATCCTCCGCGGCGACGACGAGGGCAGGCGCCTCAACGCCGATTACGGCTCTCTCGGGACGCTGGCCGAAACACTACTGCTGGGCGCCAGGGTGTTCGGCAAGGATCGACTCCTGAGGAAGGGTCTGAGCATTCTCAAGACCGTCAATGCTCAACTCGAAGGCAAATTCTGGCGGTTCGGAGGCGGCCCAATGGAAGGTTGGTGCCAGTCGGGCCGGCAGTTTCGATCACTCAGTTCCGGCCGGACGATACTGGCGAACATCCTTGCAGCTGAGCTTACTGGCCGCAAGCGCTACCTCGATCGCGCCGGGCGGTTCGCCAACTACATGATCGCCATCGTCTATTCCACCGCCAATGCGTCGGCGGTGGATGATATGGACACCCGCGGCTGGGCGATCGGCGGCGGGACATGCGGCCGGGATCAATGGGCCGAGATGCCACCGCTCGAGTCGTACGAGGGCATCCGCGCCGCCGCGGCCGTGCTGAACAAGGTAGATCCCGCGCCCGGCTACTACGACCTCCTCTTCCTCGCCGCGCGCACGGGGCTGTGCATGTTCCCTGCAGCGCGCACCCGGAAGCGCGTCTACGACCCCATAACGCAGACGACACAGTACATCGACGTCGAGAAGTTCCCCAACGAACGCGCTGTTTTCATGCGCGGCGGGGGGTTCATCTCTTATGAGTGCCCGTGGGACCAAACCCTGCAGGCACCCTACCAGAGCGTGGAACCGCTGATGAACTACCTCACCTTCGGCGGCGGCATCGCCGAGGCGGACGACGACCGCGCCGTGGCAATTGTGCCCGACGCCGCCCACTTCGGCTACGACGGCAGCGGCGTCTGCGAGGCTCACGTGTGGAACCCCACCAGAAAGACCATCAGGACCGCCATCACGTTTCACACCCGCGCGGCGGATGCAGCGCACCGAATCGTGATGCCCAACGGCAGCGAAATCCAAGGCTCCGGCTCGAAGGATATCTCGATCGCGGTTCCGGGGCGGTCGGCCGTCAGGGTATTCTGCTGAAGTGCATGGGGCCGGCACAACTCGAGGACGACGATGCCGAGCGCGAGGACGAGCAGGAGAGGCACGGCGACGGGAACCCGGCGGCGCCGGATGGAGCCCAAAAGGGCGGTAGTCTTTAGCCTCGGGCGTGAGCCCGTGGAAAACGGCCATAGAGCCCCCGCAGGGGGCGACAGAATGATTCGAGGACGAGGACGATCAATCGGGCGCCTAAGCGCGGCAGGATCCGGAATATCCGGTAAAGCTGAGGAATACTTGACATCACGCATAAAATGGGTATGATTATAATAGAAGAGTTGGGCGCATCCGGGCCGAGTAAAAGGGTGCAATAATGTTCAGGAGCAAAGCAGACGCGAAAGCCTTCTCCCTCGTAGAGCTGATGGTCGTTATCATGATCATATCGACTCTGGCAAGCCTGATTCTTGTCGGGTTCTCGCGCGCTCAAAAAAGATCGCAACAGATACAATGCATGAATAACCTCCGGCAGCTTGGGGTAGCAGTCTTGACCTATGCCACGCAGAACGGCTCGGGTTACATGCCGAATTTAAGCCTCACGGGCGGTCGCGGCCAGCGCGAGTTGTGGGTTTTTCAACTTGATTTTATGGACGAGATTACCGATCGATATTACGGCAGCGATAGCAGCGGTATAAAGGTTGTCCCTCCTCGCGCGGCGCCCGCTGTCCTTCGTTGCCCCGCAGACGTGAACATGTTCGTCAACAGCCAGTCGATGCTCACCTCTTACTGGATGCATCCCGAAAACTCTCAGAAATCGCTGGCCACGATAAGGAACCAGGGTAGAACGATTCTGTCTTTCGAAGGTGACCCTATCCACATACCGAGACCATGCAGATGCCGATGGATGAGAATGTTCCCGCCCGAAGAACTCGACACCACACATTTCGGCGGCGCCCACATCCTTTTTGTCGACGGAAGCGTGAAACTCTTCACCAACCCGATCGAGCGCCTGCGAGTAACCTGGGAAAAGAGGGCAGGCTGGAATACCGAATGCCTGATGAAGAAGCACGCTTGGTCCATGGAGGCCCGCATATCGCACGATTGAGCGAAGTTCCGTTCGTGGATGCCCCCCGCACCGCTTGCCGCTAACCCTGTTCGACCCCCGCGAGGCCCAATTCCGGGTAGACCGTGAGTCTGCTAGGTGTGGGCGTCTGAGGTCGGACTCCTATGGAGAATCGAAAAAATGAAAACAATGAGGACGTGTTTCTACGTTTCACCGCACGGCAAGGACACCTGGTCGGGGACTGCCCCACGACCGAACAGGGCCGGGACGGACGGGCCGTTTGCCACGTTCGAGAGGGCACGACGGGCAATACGCGACATCAGGAAGGCCGGCCGGCTCCCGGCGGGCGGAGTGACCGTCTGGATTCGCGGCGGCACGTATTACCTCGGCAAGACGTTCAACCTGACCAGGCGCGACAGCGGCACAGAGGAGTCGCCCATCGCATATCGCGCCTACAGGGGCGAGGCGGTGAGCTTGTGCGGGGGCGTTCCCGTCGGCGGCTTCACGCATTACCGGGGGAAGATCATGGTGGCGGACGCCGCCGCGGCTTTGCAAGCGGTGCGGTCTGCGAGCGACGAGGAAGCGGCGCGACCGGAACTCTTCTTCAAGGGGCGGCGCATGGAACTCGCCCGCTGGCCCAATCGCGATCCCGACGACATCCACGGCGGCAAGTGGGCTTATATCCAGTCCGTGCCGGGGAAGGGGCGCATGCGAACGCGGTTTCGATATTCCGGCGACAGGCCCTCCCGCTGGGCCAACCCGGGGGAGGCCGAGGTTCACGTATTCCCGATCTACGATTGGCGCGACTGCATCGTGCCGGTCAAGGCTGTCGACACGGGGAAAAAAGAAATAAGACTTGCCGACAAGGCCACCTACCCGTTCGAGCGGGGCAGGCGGTTCTATGTGCAGAATGTGTTCGAAGAACTCGACGCGCCGGGCGAATGGTATCTCGACTCGAAGACGGGCAAGCTGTACTTCCAGCCGCCGGAAGACATAACCGACGGCGACGCGACACTGTCGCGGCTGGAGACTGTCGTCTCGCTGAAAAACGTCTCGCACGTGACCCTGCGCGGGCTCACGATCGAATGCTGCCGGGGAGCGGCCGTTGTGATGCGCGGGTGCGCCGCCAGCCGGGTCGTCGGGTGCGTTGTCCGCAACACCGGCTGCGGCACCGGCGAAGTCTGGGGGGGCGCCGGCGGCTACGGCGTTGTCATCGAAGACTGCACCGACAGCGGCGTGATCGGCTGCGACATCTACGACACCGGCCGCGGCGGGGTCATTCTCAGCGGCGGCGATCGCAAGACACTGGCGCCCGGGCGGAACGTCGTCGAGAATTGTCATATCCACCATTACGGGCGTATCCTCAAGTGCTACCAGGCGGGCGTTGCCATCCGGGGAGTGGGCAACCGCATCAGGCATTGCGCCATTCATCACGCTCCCCACAACGCCATATTGCTGGCCGGCAACGAGCACGTCATCGAGTACAACAGGGTCCACCACGTGGCGTTGGAGAGCGCCGACGTGGGCGCGTTCTACATGGGCCGCGACTGGTCGATGCAGGGCAACGTGGTCCGTTACAACATCTGGCACGACATTTATGGATACGGATGCCAGCACTGGGATGTGACGAAAGGGTCTGTCGGCTACGACGCCCCGCACGGCGCGTGGGCCGTGTATCTCGATGATTGCGCCAGCGGCACGACGGTGTTCGGCAACATCTTCTACCGGGTGCCGATGGCCGCCGTGCATGTCGGCGGCGGGCGCGACAACGTCGTCGAGAACAACATCGTCGTCAATGCCTGCCCGAGCCTGCACCTCGACGCCCGCTGGGACACGTACGCCCTCTGGTATACCCTCCAGAAGAAACGCCTGGAGGCCATGAACTATACCAACCCCCCCTACAGCACACGCTACCCCAATCTTCTCAAGATATATGACCTCAACCCCCGCCTGCCGATGGGAAACCGGATCGTGCGCAACGTTGTCGTCTATCGCGACGACAATTTCCGCGGCTTCTGGGCGGCGCGCAAGGGGAAAGGGATCGCGGTGCTGTGGGAGTTGGAGGACTTCCATCCCGAGTCCACGGAAATCGACAACAACCTGGTGTGGCACTACCGCAAGCCGGTGCGGGTGGACCGCAACGCGTTAAAGGAGCCGGGCGGTGTGGTCGACTGGCGTCAGTGGAAGGCGTCGGGCTTCGACACTCATTCCGTGATCGCCGACCCCAAGTTCCGCAATCCCGCAAAAGACGACTACCGTCTGAAGGCCGGCTCTCCGGCGTTCAAACTCGGTTTCAAGCCGATCCCCGTCGAAAAGATCGGCCCCTACAACAGCCCGCTGCGGGCAAGCTGGCCGATACACGAACCGCGGGAGCCGGTAATCGAGGGCATCATCAAGAAGCGGATATCGCTTCGCAAGTGATCCGAGCAAAACGCCGGAGGACGTCTTTGCGTTCTGGCGCCTGGCGGCCGGATCAGTCGATCACGACCTGTGCGCGGTGTTTGAGCTCGCCGATGAGTTTGCCGTTTGCGAAGAGCTTGCGCACACCGTTCGCGTCGTAGACGGCGGCCACGTGCGTCCATGAGTCGGGAGGATATTTGTATCCCGCGCGCAGCCAGGCGACTTCGTGGCCGTGCATTCCTTTAGAAGAGAGGCCGTTGTTGGCGTTGAGGCGGAACCCGGCGGGTGCGCCGCCGAGAGACTTGTCTAAGATCACACCCTGCGACGCCACGAACCCCTCGGTTTTCTTCGGGCGAATCCACGCTTCGAGCGTGCAGGATTTGCTGAAGTTCAGGCGCGGATCGGGCGCTACCTGTACGAAAGCTCCGCGCTTGCCGAGGCGGATGTAGGCGACGTCGGGGTCGGTTATGTGCTGCACGTCTCCCATGATCTTGCCTGCGAGGCCCTCGCCTGCTTTGTTGGGGAATACACCGCCCCGGATCTCGTCGAAAGTCCAGTCGGCAACCAGCCCTTCGTAGGACAACTGTTTCCCCGCAGCGTGTGCGGCGATCTCCTCTTTTTTCAATGCGCGCCCGTAAATGCGGATGCGGTCGATGTCGCCGACGAAAGGACTGCTGCCGCCCTGGTTGGCCCCGATGCAAAGCGGCACCCGTGCCTGTGGCGCGATCGACGGATAATCATCCACGGCGGCGTGTGCGGTGGCCTTTACCGATGGATCATCGACCCCGGCAGCCGTTATCGTAACCACGCCAAGCGAACCGTCGCTCGTAAACAGGCCGGTATCGTCGATTGTTCCCGTAGCTTTTTGGGTGCGGTGGTCCAGATAAGACCCGCCGCCGTAGTATACTCCGGCATTGATCCGGCCCCCGGGAGTGACCGACCATTTCAGCGGGACGTCGACGGGAACGCGGTACTGATCGAGCGCAGTTGCCCGGTACTGCAGCTTGTCGCCCGGCGGCAGCCACACCTCATAAGGCCTGATGCGGATGTTGGTTAGGCGCGGTTCGCCGGCCGGCCCGTTGGCCGTGTCGACATACAACGGCAGGTCGTAGTCTTCTTCCAGCGTGTCGGAAACCACCTCTGCTTCGAGCTCCGGATGATCTGCGAATGGTTCGACAGCAAGCTCGGCGGGGTCTCCGGGCCCGGCGTGAGCAATGCTCGCCGGCTTGGCGTCGACCAGCGCCCAGCGCGCCACGCGGATCTTCTTCAGATCGTACTCGCCGCCGAGGATCTTTTCGACGTCGTATTCGTACACGACAAGCGCGTCGCGGTATGGTGCAATGTTTTGGGGGTTCGGGATCTTCGATTTCGCGGCCAGCTTTCCGCGGAACTTTATGCGGGGTGCGACCGGGCGCGCCTTGATGATCGCTTCGTACGCCGCAAAGTTGTCGGCGGCTTCTTCGGCGCCGATCGCCCGGCTGTAGATGGCAACGCCTTGGAGCTTGCCGCGCCACACGGGGAAGGTCGGGGGAACGCCGTGTACGCTCCAATAGGGCCGCTCATACTGCCACTCTTTACTGCCGCCGAAGTTAAGGCCATTCTGGGCCGGCGGGCGATTCCACGCGAGGGTGCCGTTGACCGCGTCGGTCTGCACAACCGCATCGCCGTTCAGGTAGCAGGCCAGCTTGCCCGGCTCGTAGCTGACGACAACGTGATTGGGTGCTTCGTCGGTGAGCGTGCACAGCTCAGTTCTCTTCACCGAGAGCCTGGGTCTATTGTTTTCAATTGCGCTCTGCCGGAGGTAAAACACCAGCTTTTCGCGCTCCTGGGCGAGGCGGAAATTGACGGAATCTTTGCGCCCTCCCCAGCCGCAAGAAATGATCGAGCGCGGCTCCTCGCCCCAGCCCTGGTAGACGTTGGCCGGCGTGATCACCGCCTCGACCGTGAGCTGATTGGTTTTCCTGCATTCGTCATAAACGCCCCCCGGGGCGTCGACGGCGAGAATCACGCCGCCTTCGAGCAGCATCTCTCCGAACGGGCCGTATCTCGCGGTGCTCTTTATTCTCATGTGCACCTTTGTGAATTCATTGGCATTCGCATCATATTGAAAGCCCGGCTGTTTGTCGTTCTCCCACAGAAACACGAGATTCGAACGATCCGCAGGCCATGCCGGGCGCCTGATCGGGAAAACGTTCTTCTCCAGCGGCTTGGGTACCTGCGCCATGTCGTATACGCCCTCAATGTGCACAGAGTCGGTATTGCCGATCTTGCCGCCCAGTTCGAGGAGAAGCCGAGAGCCTCCGGGATTCAGCGACAAGCCTTTGATCGGCGTGCCGGATTTCAGCGATACCTTCGCGTCTTTCAGTTGCACCTGCTCATCGAACGCCACGGCAAGATGGGCCTCATCAAAAAATAGGACTGCAGCCACCGAAGGCGCCTTTGCCGCGTAGGCATGCACCGATCCTTTGATAACGGTATCGCCCCGCCGAGCCGTAACGCGGTATTGACCCGCTTTGCGGTAGGTATGGCGCCCTGCGGGCGCGCTCTCTTTGGCGCCGTCGCCGTAATCCCACTCCCATTCGCCGCCTTCGGGCGGGGTGGGGATCTCCACGGTCAGCGGCACCTCGCCCGCGCGGAAACCCAACCCCGGGTCGAGCCATGCGTGAGAACAAAGGTCCTGCCCCGGGCGATTACTGATCTGTACCCAGCGCACGACGCGCGTGAAGTTCTCGTCGAACTCGCCCAGGTACACCTCCTGCATGGAGCCGGAGTTCGGCGACGACACCGTGAGGAAGCGAACGTCGGTGCTCCATCGCGGATTCCACGAGTCCTGCCGGCCGCGGCCGGGGTAGTTGTTGAAGGCGACCATTCTCTTATTGATGCCGCCGCGATCGTACATCATCACGCCGGAATGCCCGGCGGATTCCCCCATGTGAAAAAACCGATAGCTGTTGTCCGGCGCGATGCAGCCCTCACATCCCCGTCCATACTGCTGCCACGATCCGTTGGGCAGGGTGGCAACGCCCGCGTTGGGATGAGGGAATTCGCTCCCCGTATGGGACCCGTCGGCGGAGACCTGAAAACCGTTCGAGCACGAACACACCTTGCTCCAAACAAGCTCTTTCACCTCGGGGTTATCGAGTTGATACCGGTAGATGGGCGAGTGGAACTCCGCCTCGCCCGCGTATACCCATTGGATGCCCGTCTTTACGTCGACCCACGTGCACAGGGCGAATCCGTCGGCAATGGCTTTCTTATTCTTGCCGTTCCAATCGACGACATACACCTTCCTGCTCGGCACATCGCTGAATACAATCCGGGAGCCGTCCGGCGTGATACTGGGGTTGGCGTAACTGGCCGGCCCGGGCAGGATCACCCGTTTCTTACCGTCGGCGGCGTCGAAGCCCATCAGCTCGAAGTCGGCTGAGCTGCTGCCCCACTTCTTGGCCTGGCCGGCGACTTGGTGCGCCCAGACGATCTTCGTCCGGGCGCGGGTTATTTCGAGAACCCGAGATGCCAATCCGGGCTCCACCCAAACATTTTCCGCCGATGCCGTGTCGGTAATGCCATTGATCGATGCAACCACAACGAGGATCGGTAGGGCGTATACGAGGGGGTGTCGCATGACGAACTCCTTGAAATACACAGGTAAGACTCGGTGGCCGATGCCGATATGGCATCCAACAGCAACTCGCTGCGCCGGCCCGAAGCGCTTTCGGTCATTGTGAAGCGTCCGAGACCTCAGGGAATGTATGCTGCCGTCAACTCGCGGCTTCTCATGGTAACCCCGCGACACACGATGTCAAGTTTTTTTCCCCACGTCTCAGTGACGCCAGTGACGGGGTGTGATTAGAGATCTTGGTTCAAGCTCTGGTTTCGTCGCCTGTGCAGGGAGAAACCTTCCTGAAGACCGGCCTATCCACTTTACTCAAGTGCGATACAGCTTACGGGATTTCGCGTGCTTACCAGGCCAAGATGTAGCGGCAAACTTGAGCGAAGTGCACGGCCCAGCCTGAAGAAAGCTACGTGTTTGGCGTGAAGCGGCATCCACACAGCCTGTCGGGCCCGCCTGTGCAACACGCAGGCAGGATGCCCCAGCGCAATTGTATTCTCTCATGGCCTTCGTTCTGAAGTCCCGCAGGGACGCCTTATTGTTAGCCCAGGGTGACCGACGACCGCCTGTCTGCCGATAGGCAGAGAGGTCGGAAGGGAACCCTGGGTAAGG
>Ga0180432_10005679_pt1 | contig 16486 bp, 27 predicted proteins | sample SS_ome_10_FD_132414 | JGI IMG/M metagenome (GOLD analysis project Ga0180432, IMG submission 132414) | Hypersaline lake sediment archaeal communities from the Salton Sea, California, USA - SS_1_MS_2 metaG | ecosystem: Environmental > Aquatic > Non-marine Saline and Alkaline > Hypersaline >... | reverse complement strand
TTCTTTTTTTTCGGATTGCGTAAATTCACCATCTATGCCACCATCATATCCTTCACTTATACATAAATCTGGAGATATTCCAATTATTCCGTTATTTGCATAAAAAGTTTTTCCAGTAGATAACTTGTATTCGTTGTTTTTATATTTCATATTAACCCCATAGATTTCCGCACTTTTCTCATATCAGAAGCCCTTCTTTTGCCATTTGGATTTCGCACCAGTTTATCTCCACGCCACCGTAAATCCTGAGCCATTTTCTTCTGGACCTTCTTGATGGTTTTAGTGTCCATTTAGCAATAGCTCCTTTGGATTTAACCGACCTTCGCTTCGCTCGGTCGGAAAAACAGTGGGTGCCCTCTTAACCGTTATCTTGTACGAAGCAAATCCCGCTGTACCCATTACAAATAATAGACCTACGCAAAAACAATCTTATAAGGAAGGTAGGGGAGATTTACGCTTCATGTCCCGCGCCACGGCCTGAAAAACATCAGTAATAAACTTGGCCATTTCCCGGCGGTTATTAAAGAAGTGGTACTCCAACCCATGCCGAACCCTGAAGCTAGCCAACATCTTCAGCATGGACTCCCCCTTAAACTTTGAATACTTGCACCCCTCATAAACGTCGGTCATCGACCCCTCTATGGCCAAAATTAGCGCAATACCAGCCTTCTCGGCCCTCGCAAGCTCCCTCTCAAACCGCTTATGCCCCTTCAACATGGTGCCCCAGAGATCATTGAGAGACTTCCGCTCAAATATTATAGGAATTAGAGTCCCGTCGACTCTGCACCCATAATCTCCGACCGAAAGCCCCTCAACAACAATATCATCAAAATCCTTCTCATTAAATAAAAGAGGAGATTGCTCCCTTGAGTCCTGAATTAGCATGAGAGCAACCTCCTTTTTCATCAGAAGGGGGCATCTGACTTTTTAACCTGCTTCAATGCTGCCTTCTCGGTCATAAAAACGAACCCTTGCTTGGCTTCATCTTTATCTTTAGACCAAGAACCATCTTCAGCTTTAACATTCTTATAATCCTTAAATCCGCTGATATAAACCTCGGCCCCTTTGACCGCCTCAAGCCCGGCCACAATATCATCGGTATTGACCTCAATTCCCACCGAAAACAGCCCATTAATCAGCTTGGCCAAGCCGTTCCGCTTTGACCCAATCTTATCCCCCAGCTGAAAATAGGCTTTAAACTCAGGATATTGGCTATTCGAATCCATACCCTCAAGACATTCATTAATCTTGAACTGGGCATAAATCGATTCCCCAAACCCCTTGTCCTCCATCTTAGCGAAATCAACAAAGGAACACTTATAGGTCCCCTCATAAATCCGCTTCTCACCGGCCGTTGATTTCTCCGGTGTAAAACCTGCTTGTTTTAGTGCATCAGTTACATTCATTGTTCACTTCCTCCTTTGGTTAAACTATTAACTAAACAACCCTCTAAACTTCACCCAATTAGCTTTACTATCCTCCCCCCATTCTGTACCGTCCGGAACCACACCGCCCCTACTCTTAGCATCCACAGAAGCAGTAGGAAGCGTCCTAAGCCTCCTCTTAACATTATTCCCCACCATAGCGGCCTCTATATTAATGAAGTGATCACACCAGGCAACCAGAGCCCTTCCCGTCTTCCCCCCTATTGAAATAGTCTGCAAATGTATAGACGTATTATTCGGCTTTTTAATCTCCTTCCTATCCAAATGCCCGATATAGCAAATCGCTGCAGGTAAATCCTCCAGCTTAGACAAGGCCAACTCAATATTATCCGTAGCCCATGCCCACCCGGCCCCATTGGGAATATCACCGATAGTAAAAATCTCGGCACCCTTAAATTTATTCCGGCCCCTTTCAATAACCTCCGTATTGCTCAAATCAATAAACTTATCTATCGTATCAATAACTATAGTCTCATAGGGGAATTTGCCTTCACGTTGCGCTTGTAGCAAAGCCGAATAAATATCCCGCCATTCATCCCAACTTCGGCAAGGCAACTTTTTAACTGCTAGGTGAGACAGACCCGCTTCAGTCTGTATATAGAGGGTTTTATCACAATGAGAGAAGAACTCAGACTTGCCTATTCCAGCCTGTCCTATTATTCCTATTTTCTGGCAAGTCCAGGAGTTTTTTGCTTCTGCTTTTTCTGTCGGTAACACTATCTTTGTCGCCATTGGCTTCCCTTTCTTCCTCCATTGGAGGGTTAAAATATTTGTAAGCTCCCAACATTCCTAAAAAAACCTGTTGTTCACACCAACATTCATCCCGTTCCACATATTCATATTCGGCCAAGTTCTTATCCAGCCGTAACACCGCCGTCCTCTTCCCTCCCTTCATATATTGATACATAGCCATCTGCAACCAATACTTCTGCTGAATCTCTCGGCTACATTTAATATCAATAACCAAATCTCCCCAGTACAAATCAGGTTCACCAGTCAGCCCCAACTTATGATCATATAACCTAACAGCTACGACCAATTCAGGCTTATAATCTTCCTTCCACCTTTTATAAGCATCAACACAATTCTTAGCCTCGATTGTTTTAAGCTTCGGCAATTTAGCCCCAACCACATCAGCCTTAACCCATTCATCAACGTTAGAGCCTATACCCATAGCTTTAATAGATGCCTTCTTAGCCTCTCTAGCCCCAACCCTGACTTTCCAATCAATCAGCCCAGGTTCAGCAAAGTAATCTAAGACCTGCGTGACTCTGATCATTTATTCCGCGTTCCGGTAGAAAATGGTGATGGTTAAAGGACTAACGTTTTCGGTTGCTGATTCAGATTGCAAAATTTTGAAAATCTCATATTCCCCTGACTTGAGAAAATCATTAATACGGTTTTCCAAGTTTGTTGTGATTTCATCAGAAAATATTTTACATTTCATTTTCTATCCTCTATCCATTTTTCAATTATATAACTAATTTGCCCGGACAGAGACCTATGCTCCTCCTCGGCAATATTTTCAAGAAGTGCTTTTGTCTTTGTATCAACATACCAACTAACCACCGTATCAGCCATAAGGAAATTCTATAAAATTATAAAAAATAAGTCAAGCATTATTTATAGTTGACAGAAAATAAATTCTCTGATACCTTATTAACCCTAACCTAAGGATTGCTTAATGCCAAATTTTACAGGTGAAGTATTGAAACAAGCAGTCTTTGAAACTCCGGAAAGCCGCCCCTACTTAATAGAAGGTTTCCTGTTTGAACACTCGGCCCTAATGGTCTACGCCGACGATGGAATAGGAAAATCAACATTAGTCCTCCAAGCAATGTGTCAAGCTTCATGCGGTGAAAGTGTTTTCTTCGGTTTAAAAGTAGATCGTCCGATAAAAACAATTTGGATCATGGCTGAACGCCACCCATTAGAAATATTTGAACGCATTAAACATATGTCAGAATCAATAAATATCAATTTTAATAACCTATCAATAGAATCCGACCTACAAGGAATTAACTTAATCAAAGATGACCATATCAAAAAAGCATTAGATCTTATAGACAGAATTCAGGAGAATTTTAACCCTATCGATTGTATAGTAATTGATCCAATTTATGCCCTAGTCCGCGGCGGTATGTGTGATGATACTTCAGTCTCCAGCGTTACCAACTTCAGCACAGAATTGCAAAAACGGTACGATTGCTCCTGTATAATGGTCCACCATACCAACCGGGGCGGCAGAGACCAGAAAACGGGTGAACGTGTAGAGGGTGACGTATACGGCAGCCGTTTCCTGTCCTCTCACTTTTCCGGAATGTACCATATTAAAAAATCTGCACAAGGCACAACCATGTATTTATCAAAAAACAGCCACAGCAACTTATTAAACAAAATTCCACTTGAATTTGATTCTGAAACTTACTTATCTTCACTTGAAGAAGCAAATATGCAAAAAGTGGATCAAATTAAAAACTTTTTACGATCTTGTAAAAACAGTAACAGAATCATTACATTCTACGATATTCAGAACGCCTGCGAAGTCTCTACTCAATACCTTTATAAAGTCTTCAGTAGAGACTTGCGGGGTATGATAAAACCAACAGGTAAGTTGTTAAACCGTAAGAAGTTATATGCTGTTTTGGACGTATAAAACGTAGTCTCCTCTCTACTGTCTATATATATAAGTATAGTAGATGGTAGAGACTACATTCTTTCAATAGCCTATTTGCCCTGTCTGACGTTTTAGCGGTTAGAGGCATTTACGGGTATATTAAGGGACTTCTTAGGGATTAACCATTGGTTGCCTGCCCTGACCGCCTTATACTTGTGAAGCGTCTTCCAAATGGCCTGCTTAGTAACATTTTTTATTTCTGCTACTTGTTTAAGTGTGTAATAATCAATGCTCATAGTAATACCTCACGTTTTTAAGCCAGTTATTATTCAGTCCTTGCGGGTCATTGGCCGCATTAATCGGCGCATACCTCCTTTGCAGAAAGGATAGGTAATCTCCCGGCGAACCTGCTTTCTGCCATCGGGCATAACAATTTCGTACCGTGTTATAACAGATCCGCCGACAACTCTGATATCCGTCACATGATACGGACAAGATTCCAAACGGAACTTTCGCATTTTTTCCACCCTCCGCTTTATATATGGCGTCCACGATCCGGTCGAAGTCTGGCTCCGCTGAACACTCTTTCACTAAACCCATTAAAATAATCAGACTCGCAGCAAGAATGATAATTTGTCGAAAGCTCATTGAACACCTCTGCCTGTTTGCCCGCTCTGGTTGACAACTCCCCAAGTTTAGCTATGTTTTTGTTCAGCCTTAGCAATTCTCTGTCTAATTGCTCCATGACTAGCCCCTCCTAGTTTAAGCAATTACTCATTTCAAAGTAAGCTTGATTAAGCTTATCGGCAAAGTCGCTGATCTCCTGTTTGGACATGATTAATATGCAATTGCCCAGCTTCACATGAGCTTTATGCCCATCCAGCCAATCAATATCAATCCTGATCGGTGTATAATCCTCATAGCTTGAGACTGTGCTAAACATTGTCCACCTCGTTTATGGCCGGCTCAAAGTCGGCAAATTTAGCTTGTATTTCATCGTATGCCTCATTTGCACAATCGATTGAGCAAAATTGCCCGCTGTCGCCTTTAACTTTATAAAACTTCCCTTCAAACTCCACTTTGCAATATGGACACTTCATGTTAAACCCCCCTTGACCAAGTTAACTACAACGTTGCCAGGTATCACAAAACAGCCGATTCTAGCCACTTTCACCCCCTTGCTAGCATATATCTACCCTCATTACCTGTAAAACCCAAAAACACCTCTATAATGCCCTTTTTTGGCCTCTAATAGACTGAAATAAGGTGTCAGAAACAGTCCCTAATATCCTTGAATTCAGCAAGCCCCTTTTCGAGATTGAAAATCATATCCCGCATAGAATTAATGACGGCCCGGGCTAGTACTCTTCTTTCGACTCTTTGCCTCTCGTAGCCTGCAACGGTCGGCGCGTTTTCTTCGATGTAATCGTTGATCAGCTTGACATAATCCCTATATAATTCGCTCTCTAGTTTTTCGGTCATTTTATTTTTCCCTTTCAGTTATGTTAATTGATCAACCCTTTTTCGCGAAAACTTAAGTAGTTTTCACCTGCTAAAATAATATGATCGAGTAGTTTTATTCCGAGCATTTCGCCGGCTGATTTGATTTTTATGGTTACGGCAATATCTTCTCGGCTTGGTTCAGTACGATTTGACGGGTGGTTATGGACGGCAATAATCGACGTTGCGCCCAAAAGAAGCGCATAGCGAAAAATCAAAGGTAAACAGACTACGCTTTCATCAATTCCACCTGAATGAATCACTTTGAAGCCTGTTACCGTGTTCGCCTTGTTTAGCGCCAATACAGCGAAGTGTTCCTGATCGGCATCCAAATCGCTATATATTTCTTTAGCTAACGCTACCACTTTTTGCGGGTCGGAAATGGTAGGCAATTCTGCTTCGCAAGCCTTCAATTTCAGCTTTATCGTCTTAACTGTGTATCTCATGTTTTCATCCTTTTGGCTGTTATAATGTAACCGCTTCTCCCTCGTGTAATCTGCCGTAGCAAGAACAATTCATGCTTTCCGGATGTCCGCACCGTAAATATAAACACCGTTTTTTATCCATGCTTGATTTTCGTAGTCATATCCATTTAATATTAATAATTTTCCGTCTTTGAATTCGTCATCTGATGTTCTCATTGTCTTATTCCCCTTTTTTTAATATTTGTTTCAATCCACGCGCCCACGCGGGGCGCGACATTAATATTTAAACTCTACTGGTGGCATTGATCCGTCGAGCGGGATCATATGTATCTTGAGCCAGTGCGTTGAGACGGCGTTGGATTGTGCCCATAGTTTCGCGGTCCTGCGCGCTCCACGTTGAGTTGTTGCTGTGCCTATATTATCGTTATACGCACTGCTACCTGTGACTGCTACTCTGTATTTAGTTTTCATTTTATCCCCTCCGTGTTTTTGTTGTTGTTATATTATCGACCCAAGAAAAGTATACTTGATCCGTTTATCATTGTCAACCCTAATTGTTTGCTTTCATAAACTCACTTTCATTTATCATGCCAAGTTTATAGCTTTAAACCATAAGGAGTAATTGCTCGGTTAAAATTGTTTGCGATTGTAAAGTGTAAAGATAATTTGACAGAGTTAAAATATAAAGAGACAGTTTTTTTTACAAACTGTAAAGGAATTTTGACAAACTAAATATAAGGTGGGGATTGATAGATCAAGCATTTTCCAGAGTCACCGTCCCACCGTGTCTCTGTGCTATAGCCTTACATAACAAATATTATAGGACGTTTCATAACTCGTTTACTGGTATATGGTTACGCTGTGGCTCCGGAACTCGGTGTAAAATTAGGCTTAAGGCCGGCAGGTGTTGGATTGGAATCGGTATTGACGTAGTCATTGGATTTATCCCACCATTCACTTATATCTATCTAAGCCCCTGGGGGTGCAGAGACGTTTTAACCAGTCACCAAGAGACGTTTTTCTGTAAATAGTTGCTTGAATTGCGCTTTTGCTGTGCTAGGGTTTTGGCATGGAGACTACTGTAAGTCCAGACCAGGTTGAGCTGCGCGTCAAGTCGCTGCTCGAATCGCTTCAATCACTTGAAACCGTGCGGAGGCACCGCCGTAAACATGAAGCCCTGAAGTACTACTGCCCGAACTCAGTCCAGTACAAAGCCCATCAATCCACGGCCAGAGTGATCTGTTTTGTGGGAGGAAACCGTTCCGGAAAATCGACCTTCGGAGCCGTGGAACTCTGCATGCACGCCACCAAGCAGTACCCGGAGTGGTACCCAATGGAACGCCGATACGACCGTCCCCTCCGCATGGCCGTATCCAGTACGGAGTTTCCCGTCATTGAGCGTGTCATAGAGCCGAAGCTCAGGGAATATATGCCCCCCAGCTATGCCAGGTTTGAGAGGAAGGCCCATTACCTTTCGCGCATTGTGTGTAAGGACGGAACTACGATTGATATGTTGACGAGTGAAATGAAGGATGACGCTTATGAGTCCGCTGACTGGGATTTTTTATGGTGCGACGAGCCGCAGCAGCAGTCAAAATATTACGCGATGCACAGAGGGTTAGTTGATCGTCAGGGCTCCATGGTAATTACTTTTACTCCAATCACGGAACCCTGGATGAAGGAAGATATTGTGGATAAGGCGGACGGAAAATTTATCGACGTATTCACGGCCAACATCAGAGACAACAAAGTGGCATTGGACGGAACCAAGATTCTCTCAGAAGAAGCCATTAAGCAATTTGAGAAAGCGTTGCCCGAAGAATACAGGCAAACCCGTATCCACGGTAAATTTTTCCATCTGCGCGGAGTTGTCTACAAGGAGCTCTCTGACGCTCATTCAACCAATTTTAAATATCAATATCCCGACCCAGTCATATGTGTTTTAGACCCGCATGACCGCACGCCCCATCACGTTATCTGGGCCTACATCACCCGAAATGACGATGTTTATGTTGATTATGAAATTGTTACGCATTGCGAACTTGACGAGTTGGCGAGGAAAATATTGTCAATTGAGCATGAGCGCGGATATGCCATGCAACTGCGCCTGGTAGACCCCAACTTTGGCCGAAAACCCTCTCTGGTCGGGGCCAACAAGACGGTAATACAAGAATTGGCCCATCACGGGTGCAAGTTCAGAGAAGCTGTGGACAACATTGAGCTCGGCCATATGATTGTCCGTGATTATCTCCACTACGACTCGGACAAACCCATGAGCGTGGTGAACTCGCCGAAGTTGTTTTTCTCAAGAGAACGAACCCCGATTACATTCCGCTCCATGAGAAATTTGCAATATGAGGATTGGAAAGGTACGGCAAAAGATAAGGACCCGAAAGAGCGTGAAAAGGATAAGGGTAAGCATGGCGCCGACTGCGTCAGGTACCTAATTGTTGAAAAACCGACACATTCAAGGTTGTTATACAGACATGATTATGAGCTCGAATCAAACCCATACTGAGGTAATACCGGCGCAGTATGAAGCCGAGTTAATTACCCTGATAGCTACGTTCAGGACTCCCGCTGAAATCAGCAAGTGGGCCAAGAAACGCGGGCTGAATATAGGTGTCCGCGAAATCAAGAAGTATACTGAGGACCCTGTGTGGTCTGCGACTCTTGAGAAAATGCGCACTTCCTGGAACGCTCGGATGTTTGAGCTCGCCCTGTCCAATAAGCGGGCTAGGATAGAGGAGTTTTCCTATATTTATGGTCAGCTGAAAAGGGAACGGCAATTTTCAGAAGCATCCCGTCAACTCATCAATATTCGCCATGAGATTGAGGGCGAGGCGAAGGACGGACGACCGAACATTTACAACCTGCAATACAACCAATTTATGAATATGTCGGATGAGGAAGTGGAGAAGGAACGGCTTAGCTGCCTTACCGAACTTAAGAAACTAAAAGAACAATTCCCAGGCGCTATACAGCGCACCTTGTTACCTGGAGAAGTTAATCAAAAAAGGAGTATGTAATGAAGAAAGAAGATTTCGATCAACTCAGCGTTACCGAAAAACTAGACGTCCTGTTCAACGCCCTATTTAAGGAACCAAAAGATGTCGAGAAGCCTAAAGGACGAGCAAGAAAATAGTTTAATGGTTGGCCAAGATTCTCCAGCTTCAACACAAACTCAAATGGGCAATTCTGTCCAATTTCCCGTATCAGAAGCCTTCGAGAGAGTCTTGGTCAACTTAGTTATTGAAGATTATGAAGCCGCAAAGTTTGACCGTGATAATCGTGACTACGGGAATGATTCAAAGGGAACGAAGATCGACTTTGAAAAATGGTTGAAAGGAATTAGAGATACCTATACAGGGCAGCGCCCACCCAAGGATAAACCTTGGAAATTCTGCTCAAACAGGTCATTGCGGATAGGAACGAGCATATTGGACATGCTGCATTCCCGATTCTACTCCTCACTCATCAATGAGAATTTGCTCAAGTGGAGGCCGGGTGAATCAACGGACGTCCCGAAAGTAGACCGCATTGAGAAATTCATGTCCTGGTGGCTTTTTATCAACAGCAAAATCAGGCCATTTTGTGACAACTGGATTAAGTCGGTAACGGGCTACGGAGAAGCGGTCACCGAAACATTCTGGTCGGTTAAATTCCGCGACACGGGCGAAGTTAAACAAATCCCAATTCAGGATGAAATGGGTAATCCTATTATGAATCCTGATGGCATGCCCGCTGTAAGCCAGGAACGCATTGTGGATCGCTTTGAATCATCCCAATCCCGTGTTTATCTGCCCGACAAATATTTCCTCCAAAAAGGATCCCGTGATCTTGGGCGTGAGCCTGTGGTGCTTGAAGATGAATTATTTTACCGGGAACTGGAAGAAGGTGAAGTAAACGGTTCATTTGTGAACATAGCTAATTTACTCCGCGGCATGCTCCCGGTTCCTTCAAATGAATCTCAGTCCATTACCACTGAGGAAAAGGAACAGATTAGGGATATTAAAATTAGAAATGTTCCGGTCCGAATACTTAAATGGTATGGATTGGTAGATATTAACCAGGATGGGTTCCCAGAAGATGTCCGTATCATTGTGGCCCCTGAATATAAATTATATATATCCGGAATCAGGCTTACAGACTTGACCTATAAAGGTATTAAGCCCGTTAACTTTACCAAGTTTGACTCCAGATTTATGAACCCTGAGGAAAATTGGGGCGAGGGAGTCATTGAAAAAGTAAAGGAATTATCGGATGAATTAGACGCTATATTCAATCAGCTCACGGACGCGAATACACTGTCAGTCATGCGGCCTGGTTTCTATGACCCGGCAGGTGATCTAAAAGCTCCCATCCTAACCCTGGCTCCTAATAAGATAACCCCTATCTCATCTCCGAGCCAAAACGTCTATTTCCCCGACATCTCAATCAATATTCAACAATTGATCCATGCTATTAGATTAGTGCTTGAATTTATTGAGCGTTTGACCGCGGCCTCAAGCTATGTCATGGGCAAGGAGTCAGAAGTTGTCGGAGGTTCGGGAACGGCCACCCGCACAAACGCTATCATGCAATCAGCTGAACAACGGTTTGAACTCCCCATACACAGACTTCGGGACGGAATCAGCGAGATTCTTAATCATCATTTAAGCTTAGTGCAGCTTAATATTCCGGCAGGGCTCGAATCAAGAGTTCTTGGAGAAAAAGGCGAACCGTTGTTTGGCCAAAATGAGTTGACCCAAGAGGGTTTAGCCGGAAAGTATGATGCCTATCTGCTCCCAGACCCCTCCATGGGTTCAAAGCAAATAGAGCGGGAATTGGCCTCAATGTTCTACTCAATGCTAATGCAGAACATTATCGTAGGCACAGACCCTGTAAAAATATACAAAATTACGGCTGATTTACTTGTTTCTTACGGAAAAGATCCCGTAGCTTATTTGGGGCCTGCTCCGTCAGCCGATGACATTGATTCCCCTGAAGATGAAAATACCTTAGTTATTCAGGGAGATTTTGCCCGTGTCAGGGCTCAGATTGCCGAGAACCATATTTTGCATATACAAAAACATATGGAACTTATGGAATCTCCGTCAATGGCGGCCATACCGCCTGCTTTGCTTCAACAAATAACAACTTATTTACAACAACACATTATGGAGCATCAACAGATGATGCAAACCATGATGGCCCTCGTACAGAACGCAGGAGGAGGCAGCGGTGGAAAGGGAACAGACACTAATCTCGCTCAAGGAGCTCAGGGTGCAACCCGGATGGAAAATACTTCTGGACCACTTGCAATGGCACTTGGAGCGAAGGAAAATAATTCAGCAGGACGCAATACGCCAGAACAAACTGCATGAGGCGACATTACAGCAAGGCTATATAGACAGTCTTAATTTCGCGGTGGGCGAACTTGATAACTTAATAGACCGGCTCAACCTACCTGAGCCAGACGAACAAGAAGGAGCTTGAAATGCCAGGAGAACCTGAGAAGGTAGAAATCGTTCCAGATCCTGAACCGGAAGCTGAAGCTACCATTGACGTAACCCCTAAGCAGGAAGAACCCCCTGCTAGTGTACAGGCCGCGCCGTCAGAGGACTTCGTAAAACTTCGTAACCGGATGGAATATCAGAATCGGCAGCTCGAAAAAGCATCTCGTGAGTTGGCCGAAGCTAACCGCCGTGTCGAAGAAATGGCTTCAAGGTTTAGACCTCTGGGCGAAAATCCGTCAGAACCCGATGACGAGATAGATAAGGTAGCCGTTAAAGACTGGAAGAAGGGCGTTAAACTTGTTATGGATGATTATTTAAAAGAACGTGAAAAACAGCGCGCTGAGGAAGAATATGCCCGGCAAGTGCAGACAGAGCTTGATGCATCTCGCCGTCGCGTCCTTGACCGCTACCCATCCATATCAGATGAAAACAGCCCGGAAGCCCGCGCTTATATTGACATTGTCAATGAAAGCCCGGAACTTCACCGTAACCCGCATGGTCCTGAACTTGCTATGTACCGCATGGAGGAGAGACTTAGAAGGCAAAAGTCTACCCCGGTGGACGATGAAATTGCAAGGCGAGCCCGTGTATCTGCGGTATCCACTCCGCCGGGCAGGGTTACTTCCACTGAAACTAGGCATGTATTAACTCAATCGGAGAAACAGTTTTGCGACCGGGAATCCATTCCTTATGACATCTATATTAAGAATCGTGAGGCGGGGTCCCAGAAATTCAGGGAAGGAGTTAGTGTAGAATGATTGACGATTTCGAGCCAGTTCCACAAGTAGAAGTGGAAGCTGAGACAAAACCAATGCGTGAGGAGCCTAAGAAAAAGGAACCTGAAATTGAGCGTACCCCGACTATCTTAGTTTCTAACACAGATGCTTATATTTGGGAACGTATGAAATCCCAACCTAAGGATATTGATGCGCTTCATGTAGAGGTTTTAGACAAACCGGAAGACCCTAAGAAACACCGTCTTTCACTTCCCGATGAATTATTACCTTACGAGAAGAAGTATGTGTTCCGCTGGATTTACAAGTCCAAGCGAGCGATTGACGAGGCTTGCGACATTAGAGGTTGGACTCTGGTGAACCGCTCTTATTTCGGCGATTTACCAAATTATCTCTATACGGTCAACGGCTCAATCGAGCGGGGAGATAATATCCTCGCATTTATGCCAAAGGAAAAAGCGGAGTATCTCCGTAAAATCCCTGGTCAGAAGTCCCGTGAGGTAATGCAAGCAACATTTGATAAACATAAAGATGATCCTAATTACTATGTCCCCAAGGATGAAGAATCCTCTGAGGTCATAGGAATATAACCGGAGTAATTGTATGGCTAACGATGATTTAATTAGTTCATATGGCGGTCTTAGACCCTATGAGCAACCATACGGCCAGGTTAGAGTTCATGCCTATAAGCTCACAACCAGTGCTACAGTTGGTATTTCACTATACGATGCTGTAACATTGGATGCTAACGGCAGAGCCGCTGCTTATTCTAGCGCGGATTTGGCTCTTATCCTCGGTCCTATTGTTGGCTTTCAGGACACTAAGAAAGCTAGTTTGCCAAGTTCTATAACGGACTTGTCAAAAGCACCTACGCTTCCTGCCAATACTGACGCTTATGTACTCGTGGCCGATGATCCCGATCAACTGTTTGCGATTCAAACGAATACGCAGGCAACGCTTGATGAAACGGATATCGGTACTACGGCTACTATTGCGTTTAGAACGGTTCGAAGTGATGGTACGACCGGTATTTCAACGCTTGAGCTCGATTTAGCGGGTGCGGGTGGTGATACCGGAGGTAATATCCAGGTGGTAGGTTTGCTTGATAACGTGAACAATGACGGAACTGAAAACGCATTCGGTGCTAATTACGCAAAAGCAGTAGTGAGAATTTATCACCACTCGCTTTCTGGTAAACAGCAACCGGGCGGTATTTAACGGAGGATAAACCATGAATAGAACAACTTTTAATAAGTTGGTTGTTCCCGGTTTGTTCTCTATGGCCGTTAGCGGATATCAACGCAAGGCTAAGGAAGCAATCTGGAAACAACTGTGTACCGTAAAAACAAGTAATAGGGCGTATGAGGAATCGGCTTATTTTGCCGGCCTCGGTATGCCTCGTGTAAAAGCGGAAGGAACTCCGATCTCTTATGACGATCAAGTTCAAGGTCCGACCAAACGCTGGAACCATAAAACTTATGGTCTCGGCTGCAGGGTCACTGAGGAGTTAATTGATGATTCCTTATATCCTGAGGTTCCGACTGAAATGGGCTCGATGACGTCAGAAATCGGCGCTTCTTTCGCAGAGCTGTTTGAAGTCCTCGTCCATGATATTTACAACAACGGGACGGCAACGACCTACCACACGGCGGGAGATTCATTGGCAGTTTTCTCTGCCTCTCATGTTCTCCTTCGCGGCGGGACCTGGTCGAATTTGTTATCCCCTGCTGCTGATTTATCGGCAACGTCGCTTCAAACCGCAATTGACAATTTCACCACAACAAAAGACGATACTGGGAAATATCAAATCATTAAGCCCCGTTACATCCTTGTGCATCCGAACAATGCATGGAAATCGTACGAGCTTCTTGAGTCTGGTTATGACCCGGAAACGCCGAACAATTCAATTAACAGTATCAAGAAATGGGGTTTGCAGCCTATTGTCAGCCCTTATTACACCGATACCGATGCTTTCACGTTGATTGCAGATGCACCTAATGCCAACTCAGGTGTCATTGCGTTTATGAGACGCAAGCCCAAGTTTGCAAATGACGGTGATTTTGAAACCGGTGATTTAAAATTCAAAGGTACGGCGAGATTTAGTGTTGAGGTCAATAAGCCCTCAAATATCTATCACTCTGCTGGAGCCTAATACTAACGTGACATGGGGCGGGGGGAGTCAAATCCCCTCGCCTCCCTGTCGAGGAGAATAAAATGCCAGATTTTAGAATTAAATATGGTAAGGCAGTTGGACCGTTGAATAACTTCTATGCCAGGACAGACGGAACATTTTCAGATACAGACACGACACCTGATGTGACCAATGGTTGCTTATTTTACACTTTAGCTACTAACACGGCTACCATTACTAACTTTGATTTAGCAGCTACTGCAGGTGCTGGTAACGCAGCTGGTCTATTTGAAGGCAAAGAGATTCGTCTTGTGTTTGGCGGGTCAGGAACTACTTTAGCTCCTAGCGCAAGATTATTGCTGACAAATACCGACAGTCTATTTGATACAGGCGATGTTATTAACTTCATGTATCATACCTCAGCTTGGTATGAGACAAGTCGGGCTAATGACCAATCTCAGTATTCAAATATTACTGATGTTTTAGAGGGCGGTAGTGACGGAATAACGGTTACCAGATATACAAAGAATGTTGGGTTATCCGGTGTTTCTGCTGCTAATGTGCTAAAAAGTATTTCTGGAGGAGCTACGTTTCAATCGGTTAATTTGTATAAAACAGGCTCCAATCCAATAAGTGTTTCAACTAGTGGTAATATTTATACTGGTTCTGATGTGATGGCAATTAACGAATCAACCGGGATACTAACCTTAGTTAAGCACCCAGGCGGTAAGTGGTGTGCTTCTCACGGATTTGGTATAGCCCCGTAACATGGCTAAAATAAGTCGGTATAAGAAAGCTGTATCCGACCGCTCTGGGTTTGAGTACCTTGACATTGAAATGACCTATGACAATGGCTCAAAAGTCGGAGCTGATGAATATGATACCCCCCCGCCGTCCACGAAACCATTGGGCGGTGAGGGGGACATATCTACCGGAGATAAGCAAAATGACAGCACTTGGGATGCTTACACTCCTTTTACGGCGCCTGTTGTTCAATATTTAAATGCAGCTTCTACTGTATCAGTTCGCAGTTACAGCGACGTAGAGGGAGATCAAGTATTGGGTAGAATCTTATACATTACAGGATCAAATTCAAATATTACGCTTTCGTCAAACCCTAACATTTCACAGTCACGCCACGGAGATACAATTGCTTTATATGGCGTAGGATCAACCGTAACCCTGATGTCAGGCAGCGGTAATTCGCTTTACAAAAACATAACGATTAATTCAGGAATGATTTTAAACTTAATCTACTCTCAAACGGATAGTTTGTGGCACGAGGTTTCTCGGAGCCATGTTACAGAAAACTTAGGAGAACTATAATGTCAGGTGAAATTAGAGTTGGAGCAAAAGTAGATGATGGATGGCATACAATGGTGGCAGTCGGCACTTCAAATTCTGGGTATATCTTTAACCCGTCAAAATGGCAAAGTGAAGCGTCTAATTTGGGAATTACCGCCATAGATATGAATGACTATACGGGAGTATATGTTAGGGTAAAATATAGTTCAGGAGGAGCGCTTTCAACTACTCCATACGTTTGTGTTTATGGTGAGCGTGGCGGTGAGTGGGCATTATATAAGGATGAAAATGGGAACAGAATGATTCCTCTGGCAAGCGCAACAACAAGTGATTTAGTTCAATCTCCTTGGATGTATACGGATCATTCTGCAAAAGTTGATGTGCTTGGTTCAAAAGCTGTATTAGTCCAAGTCGTTACTGCGGCTGTATGTAATATAACCAGTGCAGTAACAATTCAATTAACAAGGTATTAATATGAATAGGGATAGATTAACTAGGCGATGGAAGAGTTCTACGTCTAAAAAGAATAGACTAAAGTCATTCGGCGGTCTTACTTTCTTTAAAGATTACACTAATAATTTTGTAACAGCCGACTATTCAGTCGGCTCTCCCACTGGAACCTTTACCCGCTCAGCCTGTGATTGTACCTATGTTGACGGTAACGGTGTTCTCCAGAAGGTCACCGCCGCTAACATCCCGCGATTCCAGGGCGGCTATTATGATGCCACTGGTTTTCATGTTCAATCCGGTCTAATGATAGAAGCGGCCGCAACAAATCTGTTAATTAGAACGGATGGGACGGCTTCGGGTTCTGGGAAATGGACTGGCTGG
>Ga0180432_10005677_pt1 | contig 16492 bp, 9 predicted proteins | sample SS_ome_10_FD_132414 | JGI IMG/M metagenome (GOLD analysis project Ga0180432, IMG submission 132414) | Hypersaline lake sediment archaeal communities from the Salton Sea, California, USA - SS_1_MS_2 metaG | ecosystem: Environmental > Aquatic > Non-marine Saline and Alkaline > Hypersaline >... | reverse complement strand
TATCGTCCCGGTTTGTTTATATATACAGACAACAATAACATTGTATTGTAAATATATCAATAATACGGAAATATTCCCATCTTAGTCGATGAACAGTAAACCGTTGTCCATGCTGTTGATAGAAGACGATCCCGGCTTCCGTGATCTCGTCATGCAGATGCTGTCCGAGCCGAGCAATTCCGTCTTCCATATCGAACAGACCGAGACCCTCAGAGAGGGATTCGATGTTCTCGATCGGGAAAAGGTCGACGTCGTGCTCCTGGACTTGATACTCCCCGACAACGAGGGTATAGAGACATTCTCACGCATCAAGGAAAAATATCCTGAACTCCCCATCGTTATCCTGACTTCCATTGAAGACGAAAAAATCGCCGTAGAGGCGGTGAAAAACGGCGCCCAGGACTACCTGTTCAAGATGCAGGTGAAGGGGGACGTGTTGGTTCGCTCTTTGCGCTACGCGGTGGAGAGAAAGCGGGTCCAGGAGGAGCTGCAGCAGGCCCGGGATGAAATGGAGCTTCGGGTCAAGGAGCGGACCAGGGAGCTGGAAAACGTCAACAGCAAGCTCCAGGGTGAGGTTGAAGAGCGAAGGCGGGCCCTGGAGTCCTTGGCCGAGAGCGAAGAGCGGTTTCGGGGTATCGCCGAGCGAAGCTTCGACATGATCTTCGAGCTCGACAGCAAGCGGCGATTCCTCTACGCCTCCCCCGCCGTCGATCGTATCTTCGGCTACGCGCCCGATGAGATCGTCAACATTCCCCTTGAGACCTTCATCTCCGAAGAAGACAGAATAAGAGTCTCCCAGGCCATAGACACCCTCCTGGGGGGATCACATATCGAGGGGATTCAGTGCGGGATCATCAAAAAGGGGGGGCACCCGGGATTCATAGAGATCAACGCCTCGCCGATATTCAAAGATGGAAAAGTCACCGGCGGCCAGGGTATCGCCAGAGACGTGACCGAGCGTAAGAAGATGGAAGAGGAGCTGTGGCGGCTCTCGATTACCGACAGTCTCACCAACCTCTTCAACCAGCGTCACTTCTATACGAAGATAAACGAGGAGGCGAGCCGGGCGAAAAGAATGTCGTATTCCCTCTGCCTGATGGTCTTTGACCTGGACAACTTTAAAAAGTACAACGACAAGCACGGCCACCTGGCAGGTGATGAAATCCTCAAGCAGGTGGGAGAAATCACCGCCAACTCGATCCGCAGGGATATGGACACCGCGTTTCGATACGGCGGAGACGAATTCGCCGTCATTCTGCCGTCGGCGAAAAAGACCGATGCCGCCGTCGTGGCCAAACGGATACGGAACTCCATCCATGCCCTCCCGAATGACATCGATATCAGCCTCGGTATCGCCTCTTTTAACGACCATGCCAACATCACCTCAATGATAAACGCTGCGGACCGGGCGATGTATTCGCAGAAAGAGGCTAAAAAATAAAATCAACGGCTGTCTCGTGCGTTCGTTCATTGTTAAAACTGGTGATTGAAACAAGTCATTTTCTATCTCTATACATATTTCATACAGATTTTTATTCATATCGCGTTACACATTTTTAATATGAAATTTATATCATATACATCGATGCACTGATCACCCATGATATTTTTTGGAATTTAGGCTATGACCACATCCAACACTTCCATTCTGATAGTAGAGGACGACCCCGGATACGCCCGTCTGCTCACGGACATGCTCAAAGACGCGGCCAGATCAAAGTTCACGGTGCTGCTTGCCGACCAGTTGATGAAGGGCATCGAGCTCTTGGCCGACAACGACGTTGATCTGATCATCCTGGATTTGACCCTGCCGGACAGCGAGGGCATCGATACCTTCCTCCGCATCAAGGGCGTCACACCTGAGATTCCCGTCATCATTCTCAGCTCGATGGATGATGAAAACATTGCGGTTCGGGCCGTAACCGAAGGGGCCCAGGATTACCTGTTCAAGGTCGAAATGCGGCCCGCGCTCCTGGTTCGCTCCATCAGATACGCCATGGAGCGGAAGAAGGTGCGAAATGAATTGAAAAAGGCCCACGACGAGCTGGAAGGGCGGGTACAGGAGCGCACCAAAGAGTTGACGGGGCTGAACGAGCAGCTCAAATCCGAGATTTCCGAACGACGGCGGTATGAAGCGGCCCTGAAGGAAAACGAGGAGCTGTTCAAGGCCACCATCGAATCCATCGGTGACGGCATCTTCGTCGTGGGAGAAAACGGCGAGGTCACCCACTCCAACGAGCGCTTCGTCAGTTTGTGGCAGATCCCCCGGGACCTGTTTGACAAGAGAAACGATGAGCTGCTGCTGCAGCACTTCCTGGGGATGCTGGAGGAGCCCAAGGGATTCCTCTCCACCATCAAGGAGCTGTATCACACCACCGATGAGTCCCTGGACATGCTCAAGCTCAAGGACGGCCGCACCCTGGAGCGCTACACCCACCCGTTGACCAGAAACGGTAAATTTTCGGGCCGGGTCTGGCGGTTCAAGGACATCACGGATCGGATCGAGGCGGATCGACGGATATCGGAAAGCGAGGAGCGGTTTCGCGGCATCACGGAGCGAAGCTTCGATATTATCTATGAATTCGATGATGTGGGTATCATCACCTATATTTCCCCGGCGGTTTTTCGCATCACCGGTTTTAATCCCGATGAATTGATCGACAAATCGCTCACCGCCCTGTTTGCCCCGTCCACCGAGGGCCAGGTCACCGCGATGCTGGAGAAGATCGAAGCGGGAAACAGTGTGGAGGGGATGGAAATAGAGGCCGTAAAGAAAGACGGAAGGGAGGTATCCCTGGAGATCAACTCGTCACCGATCTTCCGAAACGGCGTGTTCGTCGGCGGGCAGGGCATCGCCCGGGATATCAGCGATAGAAAGGCCATAGAGGAAGAGATGCGGATTCTCTCCATCACAGACACCGTGACGGGGCTTTTCAACCAGACCCACTTCGCAGAAAAACTGGGCGACGAGGTCAAGCGCGCCCTGCGCTCGTCGACGCCGCTGTCCCTCGTGGTCTATCATATAAACAATCTGGGTGAATACAACGAGACCCATGGTCGTCTCAAGGGAGATAGGATGCTGGCGGAGATCGGCAAGCTCACCAAAAAGTCCATTCGCGAGGATATGGATACCGCCTTTCGATACGGTTCGGACGACTTCGCCCTGATCCTTCCCCATACGGAAATCGAAGATGCCGTGAAGATCGCAGAGCGGATCGTGGGGCGCATAGAAAAGAATCTGAAAGAAGTAACAATGAGCGTCGGGATCGCCCCCCTTGAAGGGAGAAAAACCGCCGACGATATGATCCAGACCGCCCTGAAAGACCTGAATGCCCGAAAAAAAGCCGCGGGCTAACGGGTTTGGGACGACCGACGACGACGTCACCGCAACCGACGCGCTTGCTGTATCCGTTTTCAACAAATAAACCGGAAATCCCTTCAGGGATTTCCGGTCAATATTTTTTATATCCCCTCCATGTATTCCAAAGGGGATCGATGTTCACCCGGCAGGGAGTATCCTCACGATTCTTCGTTGGCGGCGGCCTCGGGTTTTTCCGCCTCCTTTTCGTTGTTTTTCCCCTTGTTGAGCTCCTTGAGGCGCTCATGGTTTTCCATCAGCCGATCCACCACCAGGCGATTGACCGTACCCTCGGGGTATGTGCCCCCCGCATCCGCCTCGCCCGCGGCAACGCCTGTGAGAATCTCGATGCCCTCGTCGATGGTCGAGACGCTGTAGACGGCGAATGTTCCTTCTTTGACCGCGTCCACCACCTCCTGGCTGAGCATCAGGTCTTCCAGGTTCTTTTCCGGGATCATCACGCCCTGGGTCCCGGAAAGTCCCCGGTCCTTGCACACGGCGAAAAATCCCTCGATTTTCTGGTTGACGCCGCCGATGGGCTGCACCTCGCCCTTCTGGTTGACCGACCCGGTTACTGCGATATCCTGGCGCAGGGGGAGATCCGTGATGCTGGAGATGATGGCGTAGAGCTCCGTAGAGGAGGCGCTGTCACCGTCGACGCCGTAGTAGGACTGCTCGAAGCAGAGCGACGCCGAGAGGGTCAGGGGAATGCGCCGGGCGTATTTTCCCCGAAGGTAGCCTGAGAGAATCAGCACCCCCTTGTTGTATATGTTGCCCGAGAGCTTCGCCTCCCGCTCGATGTCGGTGACCCCCGCCCGTCCCAGGGACGTCACCGCGGTGATCTTGCTGGGTGCGCCGAACATATGGGTCCCCAGGCTGTAGACCGCCAGGCCGTTGACCTGGCCCACCCGGGCGCCCTCGGTCTCGATCATCAACACCCCTTCCCTGATGCGCTCGCGGATCTTGTCATGGGTCATGTTGACGCGGTTGTCCCTTTCCGTCAGGGCCTTTCTGACGTGGGAATCGTCCACGGCCTCGGCCCCGTCCGCCCCGGCCCAGTAGGCGCTCTCCCGAACGATATCCGCCACCTCCGAAAGCCTCGTGGTCATCCGCTTCTGGGAGCGGGCCTCCCGCACCCCGAACTCCACCACCTCGGAGACGGCCGACGGTTTGAAGGGAGCCAGGGATTCATCGTCCGATACCTTCTTCACGAAGGAGGCATAGTGACGGATATGGTCGCCGTTCTTCTCCATCACCGAGTCGAAATCGGACTTGATCTTGAATATCATCGGGAAATCGTCGTCCTGGGCCAGAAGGAGATTGTATATGTACTGATCCCCCACCATGATGACCTTGATATTCGCATCGATCGGCTCCGGCTTGAGGCTGGTGGAGGCGAACAGGAACACCGGCTCGATACACTGAAAATCGATCTTCTTGTGGATCAGCACCCGCTTGAGGCAGCGCCAGCTCCCCGCCTCCGTCAGGAGGTCAAAGGCGTTCACAATAAGGTAGCCGCCGTTTGCGCGATGGACGCTCCCCGCCTTCAACTTCGTGAAATCGGTGTGTACCCCGCCCGAGCGATCGACGGTGCGATCGAAGGTGCCGAACAGCTTCGAGTAGCTCGGGGTGGTCTCCAGGATAACCGGCCTCCCCTTCGACCGGGAGTTGTCCACCAGGAGATTCACCTCGTATCGCCAGAGGGGATCCCGCTCCGTCCCAAGCCCTAAAAACGGAAAGGGGAGCTGCTGGGACTGGGGGGTCTCCTGTTCCTTGAATATATCGATGTTTTCCAGGATATCGTCCCGGGTGCTGTCGAGGTAGTCCGAAACGCCCGGCGCGGTGAAGGTCTCCTTCAGGGTGTCGATATGGCCGGTGACTATCGGGGCGATCTCGACGGCCTCCAGGTCCTTGATGCGATCGGCCAGCTCCCGCTCGATCCTGATCGATTCCCGCTGGATACTCTCCAGCTCGCTGTTGAGCTCGAAGGATTTCTCCTTGAGCTCCTCGAACCGCTCCGCCGGGAACTCGCCCGACTCCACCAGCTCCTCCAGGTTCTCCAGGGACGTGGGCTGATTCTGAAAATTAGGCACCAGCGCCGGGCGGGGGATCGTATTCTGACTCAACTGGACCTGCACCAGGGAGAATCCCTCCTCCTGAGAGCGCAGCTTGATGCGGTTGATGAGCTCCTTTTGTCTGTTCCGATATTCCTCTACGACGTTTTTCAGCTTGTTCTTGTAATCCTGGCCGCCCAGGCGCTGAACGATCGCCGCCTTGATATCGATGATCAGGCTTTCCATGGCCTTTTTGAATTTTTTCCCGTCGCCGGCGGGAAAGAGCAGGGAAACGGGGCTGTCCGGGTTTACATAATTATTGACATAGCAGATATCGTCCGGAGCGGGTCCCGGTTCCAGGAACTTTTCCAGGGCGGACTTGATCGTCGTGGTTCTCCCGGTGCCGGTCATGCCGGAGACGAAGATATTGTACCCCGGACTCTCGATTTCCAGGCCGGTCTTGAGGGCCAACAGCGCCCGATCCTGGCCGACGATCTCCCTGAGCGGCTCGATGTCCGCCGTGGTTTTAAACGTGAATATACTCGGATCGCACTGCCAGCGCAGCTTCTCTATGGGAACCTTTTTCACCTCAATGTCTGCCATTCCATTCGCTCCCTTGTGCACATTCGGTCGCTCATACAAAAAATGCAAATAACGGGCATGTACAGCATGATAGAGTATGAGGATTGCCTTGTCAAGGATGATAATATGGTTGACATGACGGATATTGACGGATAGGATGTGCACCATGAATTCTCATGCCGCCGATTCGGACATCAAGACCTCCTGGATAATCATCGTGCTCTACACGGGATTGATCTTCGCCACCCTGGCGGATGTCGTGCTGATCATGGACGTCGTCGAGCGGTTCATGGGGGATATACTCAACACGATCCTCTCTATCCTGCCTTTGAGCATCATGGCGCTGCTACTCGGCTATCTCATCATTATAAAGAAGGAGACCCGGCCCTGGCGGTACTTCCTGATGATCTTCGTCATTGTGTCGGCGACGGTCATGCTGCGATTCATCCCCTATCCCGCAGAAAAGGTGCACCTCGTCGAATACGGCGTTTTGGGCTGGATGGTCTACCGGGCGGCTCTGATAGGTGGGGGGGGTATTGTGTCCGGATTCTTCTGGACGATGGCCCTGGCCCTCACCATCGGCACGGCCGATGAGATCGTCCAGTCATTCCTTCCCATGCGGGTGTTCGACTTCCGGGACATCGTCATTAATTTTCACTCCGGGATTCTCGGCGCTGTCGTTTACACCGTGTTCTCCCCGCGATTGGAAGACGAGCCGGAGGCCGATGCTCCGAGCGAAGATGCGCATCACGACGATCCGGGTGACACCCCCGGAGGTGATGGTGCCCCCTGAGTGGTTCACCGAGGGGCCGTGGGGTGCACCATCGACCATTCGTCTCGACCCCCATCCCGCTCATCCCTGATCGATAGATCATTTCGACCCCCCTCTCCACCCCCGCCGTTACCGAAATATTCGATACGGCCGTTTCCCCGGCATATCGGTGCCGCAAATGTGGGGGAATATTCACGCCTCTTATCTTTTCTATCCGCCGGCATTACCTCCAAAGACCTGGCGACACCGGAAAAAACCCACGGGGATCTTCATTTTGAGCGTGAACTATTCATTTTTTTACTCTATTGCATTCTTCCCTGTGATGTGATACGGTTTTTCCCAATACAATACACCCAATACAATACACCTTGAATCAGAATTACCGACTCCGGTTCGTCGACCCCTGATGTTTGCCACCTGCAACCGTGGCGACCAAGCATGAGACTGTTGAATGAGTAAGCAGACCACCGACACCACGGCTCCTCCCAAAAAAACGGGTGAAACCCCTCCGGAATCCCCCTTCACATCCCTCACACACGATGTGACCATCGAAAACGCCGTCGTCCGGGCGGTGGAATACTCCCTCGCCGGCATCGCGATAGCCGATACGGACTGGAATTTATATTACGTCAATCCGAAAATCAAAGAGCTGTGGGGGTATTCACCCGATGATGCCATTACCGGAAAAAACGCCCGGGAATTCTTCGACGATTCGTCCGAGTACATTATCCAGGATTCAATCCGCATCCTCAAGAAAAACGGCACCTGGGAAGGGGAGCTCATTGCCCGGCGGACCGACGGCTCCACGTTCACCGTCCTCCTCTCCCAGTCATACATTCGAGATGCAAAAAACCGCCCCATCGGCATCATCGCCTCGTTCATCGAATCCACTGGATACAACACGGTCATCAGGGAGCTGAAACACTCGGAAGGCCGCTATAGAACCGTCCTTGATCACATGGGCGATCAGATTCATGTGGTCGATAGAGATCTGAAGATCGTCCTGATCAATCAGGAGCTGGAAGTCTGGGTACGGCGGATGGGGCTGACATCAGACGAGATCGTCGGAAAAAGCATTTTCGAGGTGTTCCCGTTCCTCTCAGACTCGGCCAAGCGGGAATACCTGGAGGTGTTTGAAACCAAACAGACCATGGTCTCCGAGGGTAAATACACCATCGCCGACGACCGCTTCATCACCGAAATCAGAAAAATCCCCATCCTCGATGACGATCGGGTGATTCATGTGATGACGATCATTCGCGACATCACCGCCCGCAAACGCTTCGAGGAGAAATTGACGGCGTCCGAGGAAAAGTATCGGCTGATTGCCGATAATTTTCCGATGGGAATTTTCATCCACGTCGACGGAGTCGTCCGCTACTGCGGCAACAAGGTGGCCGCAATCCTCGGTTTCGAGTCTCCCGAGGAGATCCTTGGCACCCACGTCGTGGAGTACATCCATCCGGATGACAGAGATCTCGCCATCGAGAGGGCAAAGCTCCGAGCCCGGGGAGACGAGGTGGCCGTGGGCTACGAGTGCCGGCTGCTAAAAAGAGACGGAACCGCATTCCCCGCCCTGTTGTACGGCAGCCGCATCGACTACTTCGGCGAAACCGCCATCCAGGCGGCCTTCCTCGATATCAGCGACCGGGTACAGGCGGAAGAGGAAAAGGAGCGGCTGCTGATTCGACTCTCGGCATCCGAAAAACAATATCGCACCCTCGTTGAATCGTCAAACGATGCCATCATCGTCATACAGGATGCAAAGCTGGTGTTCTTCAACAAAAAACTGGAGGAGCTTCTCGGCTATAACAGAAGTGATCTCCTGAACCAGCCCTTTGCCCCCCTCGTCCACCCGGATGACGTCCAGTTAGTGACCGACAACCATTATCACCGCATGAGCGGTGCGTATGTTCCCTCAACCTATGAATTTCGCGGTATCTCAAAAAACGGCGACGTCATCCATGCGGAAATAAACGTCGTAAATACCGAATGGGAGGGAGGTCCCGCATCCCTGGTGTTCCTTAGAGACATCACCGATCGAAAAAAGATGGAGGAGATCCTCGGGGAGAGCGAGCGCCAGCACCGCCAGCTTGTGGAAAACGCCAACGACATCATCTTCATCAGCGATCACGAAGGTCGATTCGAGCTCATCAATCCCATCGCCGAGCGTATATCCGGATATTCTGAACATGATCTCATCGGCAGACACTTCGTGGACCTGATCCCCGCAAGCCACAGAAGACAGGTACACCGGTTCTATCTCCGCCAGCACATCCAGAAAATCCAGGATACATACCTGGAGTTTCCGGTCATCACGAAAGGCGGCGATATCATCTGGATCGGACAGAGCGTCCAGATTATCACGAAGGGCGATCAGATCGTCGGGTTCCAGGCCATCGCCCGGGACATCACCGCCCGCATCCTGGTGGAGGAGGCCCTGAGGGAGTCTGAGAAGAAATACCGACGGATATTCGAGACCAGCAGCGACGCCATCTACCTTTCCACCATCGACGGCGCCTTCATGGACGTCAATCCGGCGGGGGAAAAGATGTTCGGGTATACCCGGGAGGAGCTGCTGAACATCAACATTGCCGAAACCTACTATAATCCGGATGACCGATATCTCTTCATCGAGAAGATGAAGGACGAGGGATTCGTGGCGAACTACCCGGTCACTCTGAAAAGGCGGGACGGAACGCCCCTGGAATGTCTGATCACCGCAAACCTCATCACGGATAAAACCGGCTCCACCATCGGGTTCCAGGGCATCATTCGAGACATTACCGAAAAGAAGCTCCTGGAATCCCAACTGTTTCATGCCCAGAAAATGGAGGCGATCGGCGCCCTTGCCGGGGGCATGGCCCACAATTTCAATAACATCTTGGTGGGCATCATGGGATATTCCGAGTATCTCCTGGCGCGAAAAGAACCGAAGGATCCGGATTACAAGGCCCTGAAAACCATCAACGATGCTACCATCAAGGCGTCGGACCTGACCAAGCAGCTGCTGGGCATCGCTCGGGGGGGGGAACACAAACCTATCAGCTTGAATATCAACGACGTCATCAATCGGGTCCTCCCGCTGATCACCGGGACCTTCCATAAATCCATCACCATCGAAACGATCCTTTCACCAAAACTGCCGGCCATAGAGGGGGATCCGGGACAGCTTGAACAGAGCCTGCTCAATATCTTCATCAACGCCCGGGACGCCATGCCCAACGGCGGTGTACTGAGCATCAAGACATGCAACACCATCCTTGATGAAGATTTTGTGAAATCACACCTGGAGTCCCGGGTGGGGAATTACGTGGTGGTTGATATATCGGACACCGGCATCGGCATGCCGTCGGAGGTCCGGGATCATGTCTTCGAGCCGTTTTTCACCACCAAGGCCCAGTCCGACGGATTCGGTCTGGGGCTCTCATCGGTATACGGCATTATCAAAAACCACCGCGGCTTCATCACCATGTACAGCGAAGAAGGAAAAGGAACAACCTTCAGGGTCTATCTCCCCTCCAGGGTAGGTTCGGTCCAGAGCAAGACCTCAGACGACATCAGAAACAGGCTCTCGGGCGACGAGACCATCCTGATCATCGACGACGAAGAGATCGTCAGAGACACCTGGCGGGAGGTGCTGGAGGAGCTGGGATATTCCGTGGAGTGTGCGGACTGCGGGGAGAAGGGCTTGGTTGTTTTCTCAGCCCGGACTGATGCAATTGATCTGGTCATTCTCGACTGCATCCTTCCCACCATGGGAGGAGATGAGGTGTTTCGAAAGCTCAGGGAGATACGCTCGGATATTCCTGTGCTTTTCTCCTCGGGATACGGGGGAAACGAGCGGTTCACCAAATTTCTGGACACGGAAGGGGTGGGTTTTATTCACAAGCCCGCCAAGATCACCGAGCTGACCGAGCAGATACGCATGCTTATGGACTCGTAGTCTTCAACCGGCACGCCGCCTTCCAATAGACGCCCACAACGAACTGCACGATGCACACCCAAGACGATATGGATACATCGTATAAAAGGCATCGAATCGGGGATTACGATTTCCTGAGGATATGTCCCGCCATGATCCCTTTTCGATAGACGCCCCCTTCCACAACCACCTTCCCGTTGACGATCACGTGCTCGACGCCCGTGGGATGCCGCTTCGGCTCGTAAAAGGTGGAGGTGGTCCCCAGCCGCTCCCAGTCCAGCACCACCAGATCGGCGGCGAAGCCCTCCCGAACCTCCCCCCGTCCGGTAATGCCCATCTGTCTCGCGGGCAGCGACGTGCACTTCCTGACGGCCTCGGGGATCGATATCCGCTTTCCCTCCCCGGCATAGAAGCTGAGATACCGGGGAAAGCAGTCATAGAAGAGATGGGCCGGCCGTCCCAGGCCCAGAAGGATCGTATCCGTCGTGATGGAGACGTGGGGGTGAAACAGGGCGTAGTACATCGATCGGGCCACGAAGGGATCGTCGGGGACGGTGGGGGTGTGAAACACCATCACCTTCCCCTCTTCTTCCACCAAGAGGTCGCACATCACCTCGAAGGGATGCGCGCCGGTAAGCCTCCCCAGCTCCGGGAACGACATCCCCTCCATGCGGCTGTTTTTTTCGGAGCCCACGCTCATGACCCGAACGCCGCCCCAACCGGTCATCTTGAAGTAGTTCATCGACCACCCGGCCCTGTCCCGGTGGGGCCAGTCCGGCTCCCCGTGCTCGATATCGCGGCGTATCTCCCGGCGTATCGCAGGATCCGTCAGACGCTCCAGGGCCTTGTCCCGCCCCCCCTCCACCACCCAGGGTGGGAAAAAGGCGAGAAGCTCCGTGAAGCCCTGGGACGAGGGGACCACATCCACTCCCACCGACTGTCCCTCGGAAATCGCCCGGTCGATGGGGGCGAACTGACCCTTCAGCCCCACCTCGATGGGAATGGGGATCCCCACCCTGTTGTAGAGGAACGATCCAAGGGTGACGAGCCGCTTGACCACCGGCGTCAACGCCTTGGAATAGGGCTGCCAGTATATATGGGAGATCTGCACGTGGATGTCGTTCTTCCGTCCCACGGTCAGCACCTCATCGAGGGCCTGGGGAAGGGTGTGGCAGTAGCTCCTGAGGTGTGAGGTGAATACACCCCGGTGCTTTTTAATGACGCCCCCCAGGGAGACCAGCTCGTCGGTGTCGCTCTGGGAGCCGGGGAAATATTGAAGCCCGGTGGACATGCCGAAGGCCCCCTCTTCCAGGCACCGGTCCAGGAGCCGGCCCATCTCGGCCACCTCGTCGTCCCGTGCGAGTCGGCGCTCGGACCCCATGGCCGCAAGCCGCAGCACCCCGTGGGGCGCCAGCATCCCCAGGTTGAGGATCACCCCCCTTCGCTCCATCCGGTCCAGAAAATCGCCCATGGAGCTCCAGGATATCTGCTGTTCCATGGAGCGCATGGTGAGGGCCTCGGTATAGGCGACGATATCCCGACGGTGCTCCTTCGTGACCGGGGCGGCGCCCAGGCCGCAGTTGCCCCCGATGGCGGTGGTGATCCCCTGCATGAGCATCGGGGTCAGGATATCCTCGTGCTCGTCCATGTGGATACTCAGGTCCGTGTGGGTGTGGATGTCCACGAATCCGGGACAAACGAGCCTGCCGGCGGCGTCGATCACCCGGGCGCCGGAGGCGTCCGAGAGATCCCCCACCGCCTGAATCATTCCGCCGATGATACCCACATCCGCCTTCGCCGGCGGGGCGCCGGTGCCGTCCACCATCGTTCCACCCCGAATGATACAATCAAACGACGTCCCACCGCGATTTTCCGGTTCAGTTTTCATCCATCGATACCTCGTTTCAGTGTATGACGTATTCCGTGGCTCTTCACCTTTGGCCTTGCGCTGTGCGGCCAATGCACTATAATAGGAGCTATCGTTTCGTATTGTACGGCATTCGTCCATATTTGAAAAGGGTATTTCGTCATAACCAGATCCGATCGGCGCCGCCCGGGGATATGACATGTTCGCAAAATACATAAAAAAGATAAAGGATCGTGTCCACGACGTACTCACCATGAAGGTCAACTCGTCCTTCGACGGAGAGATCACCGTCCAGCGGCTCATTGAGCGGGAGTGGCGCACGGTAAAGCTCATCCGCCAAACCCTGACCGGCCGCAAGCTCACCGTCCGGGCGGCGGCCCTGACCTACACCACTCTCATCTCACTGATTCCCTTTCTGGCGTTTGTCTTCTCGCTCTTGACTGCCTTCGACGTTGATGAGCACGTCAAGGAGCTTATCCTTGAGCACATCCCCGGGCTGGGCAGCATCGCCGAGACGGTTCTCGGATATATAGACAACACCAACTTCGCCACCCTCGGCTCCATCGGTCTGGTCATCACCTTCTGGGCGGTGTTCAAGGCCATGGATTCCCTGGAAGTCACCATCAACGACATCTGGGGCATCAGAAACCGCCGGGCGTTTTTCAACCGCATGGCCTATTACACCAGCATCGTCGTACTGGCGCCGCTGATTCTCATCCTCTCCTTCGGTATCAACACCGTCCTCGCCAGCAACACCATTGTCCAGAGGCTCCAGGATATCTTCCTCATCTCCTGGGTGATCCGGTTTTTCATCCGGCTTCTGCCGTACCTGGTGCTGTGGCTGCTGTTCATTTTCATCTACAAGGTCATCCCCAACACAAAGGTCCAGTTTTCCTCGGCGCTGTTCGGCGCGGTGGTGGGGGGCACCCTCTTCCAGCTGATGCTCTATGGATACACCGAGTTCCAATTCGGGCTGTCCCGTTACAATGTCATCTACTCCAGCTTCGCCTCCATACCTTTTTTCATGGTCTGGCTCTACACGAGCTGGCTGATGCTCATCGTCGGCGCCGTCACCGCCTACATCCATCAAAACTACAGCCACCTCAGGGAAAACGCCATGACCGCCCACGTCAGCTACTCCTTCAGGGAGCGGCTGGCCCTCAGGGCGTTCATGGCCATCGCGTCGGCTTTTTACGAGGGGAAAAAGCCGCTCTCCATCGAGCAGCTCTCGCAACTCCTCGACGTGCCTGTGCACCTGGTGAACGACATGATCTTCATCCTGAGAGACGAAGAGCTGATCTCGGTCATCTCCGGCGACGACCCCAAGGAGATGCACTTCCTGCCGTCGAAGGATCTGTCCCGCATCCGCTTCACCGAGGTGCTCATCGCCCTCAGGGAACATGGGGACAACCCATCGGAGCTGATGACCGAGGGCGAGCGGAGCTTTCTCAACCTGACCCTGGAGCAGATCCTCCGGGACGTCCAGGTGAAATACAAGGATACCACCTTCGACGACCTGTGCAGGGAGTTCGCCGGCAGGTACCTGCTGGAGATGAAAACCAGGACGATAGAGAAAAACGACTTCTTTTCGCGGTTCTTCTGATGACGTCAAAAAAGCCGAAAGTCTCCATCCGGCCGCGTGACAATGCTCCCGGTGCGGACCCCGACGACCTCTACCTGCCAGTGTGCTGCGGAGAGTTCGGCGTACGCCAGGCCGCGGGATTTCGGGACCTGTGGGAGACGACCTGGTCCCAGGATCGCCGGCAATACGGCGAAAAAGCGAAAAGCGTCACCCCGTCCTCCCCCAAAGCGCTCACCCGCACTCCGAAGAAGAATTCCCCCGGGAAATGACAATTCACTCTTTTACGTGGAGACGGTCATGAACACACCAACCACTTCCTCATCCCTCGCCTGTCACGTACACCATGTGCACCTCTTCGCCTCGAACGTGGATGAGACCATCGCCTTTTACCGGGACATGTTCGGGGGGGAGGTGGTGCTGGACATGGAGCTTGCCGGGGCGCGGAACGTCTTCATCGCCGTCGGAAAGGGGCGGATACACCTATATGACCAGCCGCCGAAGGATTCGGGAAGGGGCGGCATCCACCATTTCGGCATCCAGACCGACGACATCGAGAAAATCGTGCGACGGCTCACGGATCGGGGCGTCGTACTGAGAAAGGGTGTCGCCGATTTCGGTTTCTGGCAATATGTCATGGTCCCGGCGCCGGATGGCGTGCTCATTGAGCTGTTTGAGGTGGATAAATCCGCCCTGCCCGAGGAGATGCGGGACTATTTTCAGTAGTTCTGTACGATATCTCCCCTCGCAACCCACCCTTATGAGGACATGAAAGAAATATAAGAAAATTCTAAAAATTTCTTGACAAAACTGATATCAAAATGTACAATCATGTCAATAAGTTCTGAAGCAATTTTTTCTTCGCTCGACTTCTTTCTCTGTTCACACAGAATCATCTCCCGCTGATTTCGACTGGACACTACTGAGCAAGACCTATCAGGTATCTTCGCAGTACTGTCTTTTATCCGGTGCCGCGGATACCCATCCCTAAGGGGTAGATATTCCGCGGCGTTTTTGCGATAAAGGAATCCTTTTTCTGAGGAATCCACTTTCTATATACACATCACACTAGCAGATGCTGTGTGTTTTTTTGAAACATTTCGGGAGGCAAGAAAACATGAAAAAACTGACCCTTGTGTTACTTTTTCTCATGATCATCCCGGGTATCGCCCTGGGCGGTGATTATGTACGTTTCGACGAGCTGAACGTCACCGGGTCGCCGAAGATGATCTTCCGCACGGATCGTGCGGACCTCACCGCCAACCCGGCGCTGCTGGGCGAGGGCTCCAACTATGGATTCATCCTCGATACCTACTACCTGGGCAGCACCACCAAGGTCTCTTCTGATTATCTGAGCAGTCTTCGTGGTAACTTATGGAACGGATATACTACCGGCTATTCCGACGGCACGTATATCTCCAACGGATTCGGGACGGACACGGGATTCGTGATGCGGCTGAACGACGCCTCGACCCTGGGCTTTGTCTTCAACTATGATTTCTCCTACATGGAGGGGAACGAGAACTTCTTCGATTACTGGGAATACCCTGGAAGAAATTCATACGGTTACTTCTACGGGGCCTTAGAGCGAAAGGTCAAGGAAAACAGCTTTTCACTGGCGATGCTCTACAGCCTTGCCGTCAGCGATACCTTCTCCTTCGGTACCGGAGTGGAATATCGATATTCCCACGAGAAGATCTCCGACGATATGGATGGGAATGGTTTTGTTAGAAATAGACCTGAAAACCAGACATACATTGACAGAAACACCGTCTTCGACACCCACCTCATGCGCCCGGTGGTGGGCATCTCCATGCAGCCCGCGGACTTCTTCGCCCTCAACGCATCCACCTCCGTCGGCTTCTACTGGGGGGCGATCGACCGGCGGGGCATCTATTTCGTTGATGCAACGAGCAGCCCAAATTCCGAAAGCCTGGAATCCCGGGACTACTTCGGGTGGGACATCGAGGCGGCGATTAACCCGACCATTATGGTGTCCGACGCGCTCTCGTTCCCGATCTCCCTGGAGTTCTACTACGGCAGCTTCGATTACGGCATCGACGGTGTGACCGAAGGGGTTTTCCATGCCCGCCATTTTCGCACGGTCTCCCGGGGTCCGGGAAGCATCGACTACGACGTGGAAGAGGATCTCTGGCGTATCATGGCGGGCCTGGGCGTTGTGTACGTGATGGATACCTACACCTTCGACGCGACACTGTCCTACACCTACGCCAACTGGGATAACTCCTACGAACAGACCAACGTCGTATCCGGAGTAGCTTTACTTCTTGATGGCACAACGTCGTTTACCCAGGATGATTCCCTGACGGTGAACATGCTGTCTCTGGATCTCGG
>Ga0180432_10005675_pt1 | contig 16494 bp, 16 predicted proteins | sample SS_ome_10_FD_132414 | JGI IMG/M metagenome (GOLD analysis project Ga0180432, IMG submission 132414) | Hypersaline lake sediment archaeal communities from the Salton Sea, California, USA - SS_1_MS_2 metaG | ecosystem: Environmental > Aquatic > Non-marine Saline and Alkaline > Hypersaline >... | reverse complement strand
TCTCTCCCCCGGCCATGCGACACCCCAACTCGTGACCCGCGCTGCCCCTGAGATGGATGCTCCCCCCTGTCATGCCCTTGGGGCTTCCCCTGTATGAGCCTCCCAGGTAGTGTCCGGCATCGCCCCCGATCTCTATTGACCCGCCCGCCATCTCGGCCCCGCACCAGGAGGAAACGTTGCCCTCAACGATCACCTTACCTCCTTTCATACTGTTCCCGAGGTGCATGCCGGCATGGCCCAGCAGATGCAGCGATCCGGTGGACATCTCCTGGGCGATTCTCTTGACCCTTGATAGGTCGCCCGATATCTCAACATCGAACTCCCCGGAGGCGTCGGTCTCTATGTCGAAGAACCTGCCGAGGCGCATCCTGCGGCGTCCGCACCAGACCCGGATTCTCGATATCTCCTCCTTGTTCCTATCCAGAAGGTTATCCGGGGTCAGGCAATCTGCCTCAAGGCCAACCGGAGGCAACGCTTTCGCTCTGAGGGATACGGTCAATCTCTCACCTCGGGGGTGTTGGGCGTGCTACCGGCCACGTACTCCTCGGCGACGGCGTAGTTGGCCCTCTGTATGGAGTAGTACTTGAAGTGATCCCTGAGGTCGTCGATCATCGAATCTCTCTCCTTCCCCGGGCGGCACCTGGTCCACAGCGTCCTCCCAGAGGGCGTATCCGTCACGTCCCCATCGCGGACCACGATCCGCCCGCCCTTCACCACGAGGAAGGCATTCTGCAGGCTTCTCTCTATCCCCTTCTTCACGCCCGGCTCCATGTCATAGACCGAGACGTCAGCGTCGGCCCCCTCCCCGAGATGTCCCTTGTCATCCATCCCAAGTGCCTTCGCGGTCTGGGATCTGGTGATCATCGAGATCTCATAGAGGTCATATTCCCTGTCGATTGAGGGCAGGATGCTCCTCCTTGCCACCTTGTGCGCCCTCTCGATCAGGGATTCCCTGTATTTCCTGTCCATTAGGAGGCGAAGGACGTGGGGATATCTGTAGAATGGTCCGGCGTTAGGGTTATCGGTCGAGAGGTATATCTTTTCCGGCCTTGCCAGCAGCATAAGCTCGAGTCCGGTACACCACTGCACGGCGGATACGGCGTTCTTTCTGGAGTAGAAGTGGGGCACGATTCCCGCACCGGTTTCCGCCTCAACGTCTGCATTCGTCCACTTATTGTGGGTCAGGCTCTGAAGCGAGTGCTCGAATGGACCATCGGCGGTCATGGTCGTTGACCAGCCGAAGACGACCGCTCCGGCGTCGGCCGTGATATTGTCCCTGCTGTTCAGATACTTGGCGACCTCGTCCGCCTGGGACGAGAAGTCGCGCCAGCTGGACCCCCCGTAGGAGTGAAACTGGAGGTGGACTATGTGGAGTAGCTGATCCCTGTGCGTCGACGGGGTTCTTCCTTTCACGAGATCGAGGGTTTCGAGGGTGGTGGCGAAGTTGCCCGGAACGCCGAGACCGTTCGGATGCAGGTGGACCGAGGTCGGCAGGTTCAGCTCCTCGTTTATGGTCTGGAGGCCTTCTACTATCTCCGCTGGAGTGATGTCGAAGTGGGGGACTGTGTCGTGTATCCCCTCTACGTTCCCGCCCCATCCCCAGGCCTCGGTTCCACCGGGGTTGACTATCTTTATCCCATACCCCTTCGTGGCTTCCAGGAACCAGGAGGCGTACTCCCGGGCGAGTTCCATCTCCCCGTCCGCCAGGTACCTCATCATCAGCCAGTTGTTGCCCAGGAGTATCATCGCCGCCTTGTCTATTATCGGTATGGCGGACATCTCCTCGTGGGTATGCCTCGCCTTGAGCGCCGGAACCGCCCCCTCCATGACCGTGGTGTACCCCATTCGGGCATAGGTATACCCGATCATGTAGAGATTCGGGACCGTTAGCCCCGTTGCCGACCTCGTGAGCCTGGTGCGGGGCATGATCTTCCGTCGGACGTCCTCGGGCCTCATTATTCGAGCCGCGTTGATCTTGGAGCCGGTGATGTGGGAGTGGACATCCACACCCCCGGGCATCACGACCCTTCCCCGGAGGTCGATCTTCCTAGCCCGGGGAGATACCCGGTCAGCTATCTTGCCGGCTCGTATCGGGAGGTCCATGATCTCCCCGTTGATCCCGTTCTTGGGATCGTAGACCCTGCCGTTAGCCAGCAGCAGCTCGGTCATCCGAGATCCAACCTCCGCTGCCTCTCGAGCAGCCCCGTAAGGACCTCCCGATCCGAAATCAGGCCCTCGGGCGGATTCACGACCTGCTTAAGCTCTATGGGCACCCCGTCCATCCTGTAGGCCGTGCCGGGCGTCTCTATTCCCGCTATCTGTGTCGGCATGACGACGTCCGCGGCCTCGGTGGTCAAGGTGCGGAACGGATCTATCGCCACCGTCGGCATCGACCTTATCTCTCTCGCCACGCTGGCGGGAAGATGTGCCACCGGGTCGGCGGCCACCGTCATCATGGCATCGACCTCATGATCCCTTATCAAATCCACGGCCGAGGTTTCCCCGGGGTTGTATCTCGGGTAGCCCCGGGTGAAGTCCACCGAGAACGGGTAGCCGGTCTCCCAGGCGCAGACCTCATTGAAACCGGCCACATTGTAGTGGCCTCGCATCGCCATGACGATCCATTTAGTGTGACGATTGAGGTCCCTCACAAGCTGGAGCGCGGCCTCAACATTCCTGTGTCTCCCTCGGCTCATGCTGAGTCCCAGCCCGAAGAAGAGGGCTCCGAACTCCGCCTTCTTCATCTCCTCGGCCATCTGATGCAGCTCCTCGGCCGGGATTCCGGCGATCTCCGATCCCCATACCTCCCCTCCGTTCACCATGACCCGCAGGGCATTCAGGACCTCGAAGTCGCCTCCAAGATCCGGTTGCAGGTGTAGATCCGCGATCCGGGAGGTCGTCGTACGCCTCGGATCAACGACCACCAGTTTTCTCTCCTCCCTCCCGCCTCTGAAGTACCCCCTGGGGAAGACCGTGTATCTGCTTATATGCCTGGGATGGGCGTGGAAGGGATTGCACCCCCAGTAGATCAGAAAGTCGGCCCTGTTCTTTACGGTACCCAAGGTAGCAGAGACGTAACCGGTATCCTGTATCCCCAAGGTGCTCGGCCCGTGGCAGATCGATGACGTGTCGTCTATCGATGCCCCGAGCATCTCGGCCAGTTCAACTCCCAGCTTCTGCGCCTCGCAACAGGTGTTCGCCCAGCCGTAGAGTAGAGGGTGATCGGCCTGGTTGAGGAGCTCGATCGAGTGATCCATCGCTTCCTCGTAGCTTGCAGGCCTGGAATCGCCGTCGATCCGGATGACCGGTGTCGCGTGTCGGTTGTCGTCCCTCTTCACCTCGCCGAAACGTGCCTGCGAGAGGGCACAGCCGTTATGGATCTCGACCAGCTGGCCGTCTTCGACCGTCACCCTGATGTCGTCGCAGAGGCAGCCGCAGAAGGGGCAGGTGACGTCCCGTAGCACCTTCACCTCTCTTCCCCCTCGTTCAGCTCTGTGGGTGGTGCAACCGTCCCCTCATCCTCTCGCTCGATCGTTACCCTGATCCCCTTCAGGGTCGGCATTCCCGTGCCATCGGTTTCGGGGCCGGTCAGCCGACTCGCCCAGGGACCGTAGGGCATGAACGCCAAACCCCTGGGGAGGTCCTCGTCGGCCTTGACCGCCTTCACCACCACCTCGCCGTTCTCGCTGCCTAGGCGAACGAGACCGTCCTCCGCCAGCGATAGGGAATCGAGGTCCTCCGTATTGAGGTGTACCACCGCGACATTCCTCTGGTAGAAGGAGCCCAGTTTGCCGACCATCAGGCCGCGCCCCTGGTTCAGGGTTCTGCCGGTTATCAGGTCAAGCTCCAATCTTCTCACTCCACGATAGTGATCGCCAGGCCCGGACAGGCGTCCACGCACTTCCCACAGAAGTCGCATATATCGATGTTGTTGATCTTGGCCATCCCGTTTCGAACCAGAATGATGAGATCCTCCTGGTAGGGGTCGTTTCCGTACGCGGCGTGGGTGCAGATCCTCTCCGTGACCGGACACACTACTATGCACGAGCAGCAGCCGTGACATCTTCTGGGGTCGATGTGCAGATTTGTCAGCGCTAGACCTCCAGGAGGTCCCTCAGCCCGATCCTGTACTTGCCGAGCTCTCCACCGAAGTTGCCGGCCGAGATCCTGACCAGCCCATCGCAGTCCATCGCCGCCTCGATGCCTACCCCCATGGCCCTCCTGACGGACTTGAGGTTGGTGCCGTTGATCACGATCTCCATTATCGAGGACACCCCGTCGGGAACCATGGAATCTGTTACACGGTCCTTGATGGTGGGGCAGTACGGGTGGTTGGTCGAGTTAGCGAGGAAACTGTATCTGTCGGCCCCCACCTTGGATCCGGAGCTACATATGCCTCCCGGGAAGGGCGTGATCGAACCATCGATGCCTGAGATCGCCTTGACGCAGGACCGTGCCGCCTCTATGGTCGCCTCCGTGGACCGCCCCATGAGCCAGAGGTTCCCACCGGACACACCTCTCGACATCCCTACATCCCTCTCCGCCAGGAACTCGCCGCCCATAATGGGAATCGTGACCATCTCCCTTTCCCCAAGCGTGACCTCCCCTTCATACCCGTCTCCGAAGTACTTGAGCTTCGAGCCGAGTTCGACGCGGGTGAAGGGCTTGGGAGTCGCATCGAAGACGGCCGTGGTTGGAGAGGTGAGGACGCAGTGCCCGATCCTGTTCAGGAGCGTATCGTACATCATCTTCGGGCTCTTCCGCCAGATGTGGAATTGGACCAGGACGCCGGGCCTGGAATCGGGAGTCCCCCCAGCGGGAACCGCGGTGTCAAGTCCAGCCTCTACGCCGCATCCGAGGGCAGAGGTGGCGTACCCGGTTGCCGAGGAGGCAGCCATCGTCGCCAGAGAGGGCTCCGCGGCGGTGATCAGCACCCGTGAGAAGTAGGATCTGAATGCCTCCGCGTATGTGTCCTCGATCTCCGCTCCGGTCATTTCTTCCCCCCCGAGGTTTCCTGGCCGAGAGATCTCTTCCTGAGGATCTTGCCGGATTTAGTGTGGGGCGTCCTAAGCAGGGAGTTCGATTGCTTCTCCATCTCCCTCGCATCATCGGCCAGAATCGACGCCTGCCTCACCATCTCGTGGGCCGCCGCGGCGATCCTGATATACTTCTTCGGGTCCTTCTCGACGAAGCAGGCCCTGTAGTTCATGCTGGCGGCCTCCTTTGAGAGCCGGAACGCCGTTGCGGCCTTGGCCCTCGCGAACGGATTCCTGAAGCCGGCGCTGGCCAGGGAGCGGGACTGGGAGACCAACTTCCTCGGGAGGTAGACCTGATCCTGGTCCAGAGATTCGATAACCTGGTCAAGCTGGCTATGGAGGTACCTGAAGCTGCCGGTCGCGGCAAGCACCTTGATCACATCGGAATTGAACGCCGCCATCTCAGTTGGGTCAAGAAACTCCCGCCTGGCGCCTATGAGGGGATCTGCCTCCATGATCAGGTATCCCGCCCCCTCCTTCTTCAGCTTGTTCCTGACCTTCCTGCTAGGGCCGTCGCTGATGACGATCCACGGCACTATCTGAGACTTGAGGGCCTTTCTTATCCTGACCATTCCGGGGGCTCCGGCGTTGGGGCCAACCAGTAGTATGAGGTTTGGGTCCTGAATCGAGGGGATCAGTCGGGATATCCTCTCCGTGTCCTCGGGAGCCATCTTGGGGCCGGTTCCAAGGATCGTGAATCTCAGGTCCTCCCTCGATGCCGTCTCGTCGAGGATCAGGTCCACCATGGTGGAGGTGGCGATGTTTCCGCACTTGATGACGAGGATATCTGCAACGGACATGCTATTTCGGATCAAATTCGCATAATTAAAAGTATCCTCCACACCGCGGATGTGATCGGTGCACGGGGCAGGCTTCGATCTGCGGTTGGGCAAAATGTATTAATCCGCTGGAAATAGGCGGAGTACGAATGTCCCAGCCTGCAGGCCACGAACTAGCCATCGAAGTCAAAGGTCTCTCCGTCTCGTTCCGAGGAACCACAGCCCTGAACGCCGTAGATCTTGAGGTGAGAAAGGGGGAGGTGTACGGCGTGGTGGGTACAAACGGCGCCGGCAAGTCCACCCTGATAGATGTCCTTTCCGGGATGGTGAAACCCTCGGCGGGCTCCGCCAGGGTGCTGGGCCTCGATCCGATACGGGAAGCCGGGGAGCTTCGCCGCAGAATCGGTGTCGTTTCTCAGGAGATAAGCCTGGAGGAGAAGCTGACGGCCTGGGAGAACCTGCAGTATTTCGGGAGATTGCTGGACGTCTCCCAGCCCGATCTTGAAGACAGGATGCAGGAGATGATCAGGTTCATGAATCTATGGGGGAGAAGGGACGACCTAGTTGAAACCTACTCCGTGGGTATGAAGAAGAAGGTCCACTTTGCCTGCTCGATGGTGCACTCCCCAGAGATGATACTGATAGATGAGGCCACGGCTGGATTTGACCCGATCACCAAGAGGGAGACGGAGGAGCTGATAGTAAAGATGAACCGGGATATGGGGATCACGGTTCTCCTGACGACCCACGATCTGGCCGAGGCGAGGTCCCTGTGCGATCGCATCGCGGTTCTGCATGCCGGCGATATAGTGGGACAGGGATCCTGGGACCAGGTCGCGTCTCCATATCCCGCCAAGCTGTTGATCGAGGGCCTCAGCCGGGAAGCGAGGTCCAAGGTCGAGGAGGTCTTGGAAACCGGGTTGTTGGAGCGGACGGCTATGGGGTTCGAGGTTGCTGTATCCTCACAGGCCGAGGCGTTTCGGCTGGCCGGTGAGCTGCAGGCCCGTGGGATCGAGTCCTCCTCGATATCCTATGAGGTCCCCCTGGATAGCATCTTTCGGGACCTGACCGATGGGGAGGATGAGGATGGGGCTTAGTCCCAAGCCGCTCTCCATAGCGTCGACCGATCTCAGGAAGCTTGCGAGGGAGAGAAGGACCATCGTTCTGACGATTCTTCTCCCGGTCTTGGTTGTGATAGTCGTGGGGACGACATTCAGCCTGGGCTATCAGGAGTTCGAGACCAAGGAACTTGTCGTGGGGGTGGTGAAGCACTCCAACTCATCGTACTACGACATGCTGGTGGAAACGATCACGGGCCAGGGCGCGAGGGCGATAGTGTATCGTGATGTGGAGGAAGCCCGAGGGGAACTCGTTGATGAGAGGATAGACACAATCATAGAGCTTGACCCGTGGATGGACGAGAAGGTCCAGGAGTTCAAGCGCAGCTGGATCGCGATTCACGCCGACGAAACCAGGCCGCTTCTCACCGCAGCCGTCGAGGCGGTTATGCTGCAGGCTAAGCAGCAGGCGGTGGACGACCTGATCTGGAACTACACGAGACGGATCAGGGATGAGATCATACCCGGCATCCTGGAAGGGCTCGATACCGTAGAATCGATGATGGAGGAGGGGGAGCTCAGGGAGGACGCGGAATCGGCGCTCGATATTCTGTCCCCGGTCGTCCCCATCGATGAGGGGGACCTGTTAATAGTCTCGGATATGGCTGAGAGCAGGTTCGAGGCGATAATGGCCAACGGGACCCCTCAGGAGAAGATCCTTCTGTCGATGATCAACCGATCGGCCGTTCTGGGATCGCTCCGCTCACTTGCCGAGGCAAAACCGCTGCTCGATGGGGCCTACAACCTGATCAGGTACGTGGAGCCCAATCTGGAAAGACCTGGGGTTATTCCGGATCAAGCCACCGGAGACCTGCTCTCCCTGGGCAGGAACCTTTCCCACATCACGGCCGAGCAGGCGGCTCTGATGAATACCCTTCTGCCGATGTTGAGGGAGGATGTCATAGCGGCCCTGGCCGAGGCAAACCCGGGTGCGAGCCGGGCCAGCCTGGAGCAGAAGGCCGATGAGATACTCGACAGCGCTTCCGACTTCCTACTGTCGGTGACGGAGAACGAGGATTTGCTGTCCAATCTCACTTCCACTCTCGCCGATATCAGGGGCAGACTGGATGCGACGGATCTGCCTGGGCTGTATAGCGAGGGCAAGGCCCTCCTCGAGACGGGCGCGGGGATGGAGAAGTGGTTCATAACCTCCCCGATCTATCTGATGGAGAGGCCGCTGTACTTCGAGGGGCAGACCAAGCGGTACGTGGACTACATATCGCCAGGCATCTTCGCTTTCGGCATCCTGTTCTCGGTACTGGTCTACACCGTTCTCAGCGTCGTCAGGGACCGGGAGAAGGGAATCCTAAGCCGGATATTCGTGTGTAACGTCGATAGATGGACGTACGTGGCCGGCAAGTCGATTGTATGCATGGCGATAGCGGCGGTACAGATACTGATCCTGACCGGATGCGCGATCGCCATATTCGACATATACATCGCCAGTATCCCGAAGACCCTGGTCTATGGACTTCTCTCGTCCATCGGTTTCGTCGGCGTCGGCCTTCTGATCTCCTCGATCAGCAAGACCGAGCTCGAGGCGTTGACTGCATCCTTCGGTTTCTGCTTCATCATGCTCCTGGTTTCGGGAATATTCTACCCATTTGAGCTGAGCCCGTCGATCGTCAGGCAGGCATCCCGGTACGTCCCCGTTACCTACACCGCCGACCTACTGAAAGCCGGAATCATGAAGGACTCATCACTCGTCGAGGTGGCCCCGGATCTGGTGGCAGTGTGTATCTACGGGGGCGTGGCCCTCATCGTGGGGGCTCTGGCTTTCAACTGGAGAAAGAGAGGATAGGAGATAGGATTGAGATCGTGGAACGAAATCGCGGGTGTGAAGGTTACCAACCCAGTTTTGCTGGCGGCGGGCGTCCTGGGTGAGACATACGGGTCTCTGAAGCGGGTAGAATTCGAGGGCGCTGGCGGGCTAGTCACCAAGTCTGTGGGTATTCGGCCGAATCCGGGATACCCGGGCCCCATAGTCGTCGAGGTCGAGGGGGGGTTCCTGAACGCCGTCGGCCTCGCCAATCCCGGCTGCAAGGCATTCGCGGAGGACATCAAGGAGGGTATCGCCGAGGAGCCCTTCAGGGTACCACTGATAGTCTCGGTATATGGCTCCAACTCGGAGGAGTTCGCGGAGGTTATCTCCAGGCTGGAGGGGATTGCAGACGCCTTCGAGCTGAATCTATCCTGTCCTCACTCGGAGTCCTTCGGCCTCGCTGTCGGATCGGACCCGGTTGTCGTCGGATCCATAGTGGCAAAGAGCAAGGAGGCGACCTCTCGCCCGGTATTCGCGAAGCTCAGCCCGAACGTCAACAATATCGAAGAGGTAGCTATTGCGGCTGAACGCGCGGGAGCCGATGCCCTTGTGGCCATCAACACCGTCGGTCCAGGGATGTCGATAGAGATAGAGAGCATGAGGCCCGTTCTCTCCAACAAGGCGGGAGGGTTGTCGGGCCCCTGTGTCAAACCCATCGCCGTCCGCTGCATCTACGATATCTACGAGTCGGTGGAGATCCCCATAATCGGCGTGGGGGGTGTTGGGTCATACGAGGATGCGGTTGAACTCATGCAGGCCGGCGCGACGTGGGTACAGATCGGAACGGCGCTGTACGGAGGGGTGGAAAAGATCTTCCGGGAGATCGCTGAGGGGGTAGAGAAGTTCCTCCAAAGGCACAGGCTCTCGCATTCTGATCTGATAGGATGCGCTCACGGAGGGTTCTGATTGGAGAAACCCAAACCAGCGAGGGTACTGGAGGTCACCCCCGTCGCCCCTAGGATCGACAGTCTGAAGGTGGAGAACGCGCTTTACGAGCGTCCCGCCCCTGGCCAGTTCCTCATGCTGTGGAATGGCAGGGACGAGAAGCCCATGGCTCCGTACGCGGTGGAGAGGGATATCATCTCCATATACGTCAAGAGGGTCGGGCCCTTCAGCGAATCGATCAGGGAGATGGAGCCGGGGACGCTTCTTGGCGTCCGGGGCCCGTATGGGCGCGGTTTCGACCTTTCGTTCCAGAGACCCCTGCTCGTGGGGGGAGGAATCGGTGCATCACCGATCCTGTATCTGGCATCGCATCTCTCCCTTGGGGGAGCCAAGCCAGACGCCTTTCTAGGCTTCAACAGCACCGAGGATGCGATATGTCTTGACGAATTCGAGGATGTCTCGCAGGTTACCTTCTGTACCATTGATTCATCCCTCGGGTTGCCCGGCATGGTAACCGAGAATCTGCCCTCTTTGGAGGACTTCGACTGTGTGTATGCGTGCGGGCCGGAGGGGATGCTCGTCGCGGTGGGAAAGATGGCCGAGAAGGCGGGAGTGGAGTGCCAGCTCCTGGTCGAGAGATACTTCAAATGCGGTATAGGATTGTGTGGTAGTTGCCAACTTGGTCGGCACATAGTGTGCAAGGATGGGCCAGTCTTCTTCTGGCGAGAGCTGCGGGGAACGGAGTTCGGCAGATACGGAAGGGACGCGTGCGGCCTGCGGAAACCGATCTAGAGATACTTGGCCAGCCTCTTCTCCAGGGCTTGCTGGGGCATCGCCCCGATTATGGTATCGACATGTTTCCCGCCCTTGAAGACCAGCAGAGCCGGGATGCTCATTATCTGGTACTTGGCCGCGGTCTGCTGATTACGGTCCACGTTCAGCTCTCCGAATACCATCTTTCCTGTGTATTTCTTGGCCAGCCTCTCGACAATCGGGCTGACCATCCTACATGGGCCACACCAGGGTGCCCAGCAGTCAACGACCAGGGGGGAGTATTTGGCTATGGCTTGGGGAAGTGTCCCGTCGTCAAGGTCCAGCGGCTTGTCCGGGGCCTTCTCTTGAGGCTCGCTCTCTTCGGTCTCCGACATGCGTCTCATCAGCTCTTTCATCTTTCTCTTGCGGATCTCGTCCAGTTCATCGCCCATCTTGATTCCCAGAACAGATGAAGTGACCCCGGTCTTTTATAATGATGTCTCCGTCTTCGAAGATGATCTCGCCTCGCAGCAGGGTCTTCACGGGCCAGAACTTCAGTTTCCTGCCCTGGAACGGGGAGTACCTGGCTTTGGAGAGGAAGCTATCCGGGTCGACAACCCTTCTCTTGGTGTCGAGGACCACCAGATCGGCGTCACGTCCGACCCCGAAGCCCTTCTGGGGTATGGAGAATATCCTCGCCGGCCCCTGGTTGGCGAGTCTGACGAAGGCGACCGGGTCTATGGAGTTCTCCATCATATACGTGAGGACCGAGGGGATGAAGGTCTCGAATCCCGGCACGCCGGAGGGGGCTTTCCCGAGGCCGGAAGATTTCTCGTCCAAGGTATGCGGCGCATGGTCGGAGGCGATGATATCGATGGTCCCGGACCTGGTGCCCTCGAGCATGCTCCCCACATCCGCAGCTCCGCGGAGCGGGGGATTCATCTTGGCGAGGGGCCCTAGATCACGGGTCACATCTTCCCCGAGAATGAGGTGGTGGGGTGTGACCTCACAGGTCACGTCCATACCCCTGTTCTTGTACTGGGCTATGGTGCTCAGGGCCCTGGATGTGGATATGTGACAGAAATGGAGCCTTGCGCCTATCGATTCGTTCAGCGAAAGGACCCTGGATACCGCCCGATGCTCGGCTTCTGGAGGGCGGGACGCCCCGTGGTCGTAGGGCTCCGATACCTCGAGGAGAAGTTCAGGGTCCTCCGCGTGGATGCATGCGGGCTTCCCGGTCCTGGCTATTATCCTCAACGCCCTTGATAGCTCCGGATAGCCCACGGTCTGGCCCTCGGTGGAGGGCCCGACGAAGATCTCGCCATAGGCGATATTCTCTTCGACCTTCGACAGCTCATCCTCGTTACCATAGACGCCAAGATTGAGCCCGAAATCCACGGCAACGCGACCGCTTGCGATTCTCTTCTTCTCCTCGAAAGCTTCGGCAGATAGGGTAGGCGGCCTGGAGTTGGGCATATCTACCGCGAAGGTGATGCCACCCGCCGCTGCTGCCTGGGTCTCGGAGGCGAAGTCGCCCTTGTGCTTGAGATCCATATCCCTGAGATGGGAGTGTACATCGACCACCCCAGGTAACAGGAGGGAGGATGAGGGCAGTTTCAGATACTCGCTGGCCCTGGGCATGCTCGCATCCTTTCCGATCTTCACTACCTTGGTTCCATCGATTGCCACCGATGACCTTACCAGGCCCTTCGCTGTGAGGAGCCTGGAACCGGTGATCAGGAGGTCAACCGGCTCCTCGTAGCTCACTTGCAGGTCAGGGTCCCGGGTGTATTTTAGTCTTTCACGATGCAGCGATTAGGGCTCGGCATATCCGACATACCGATGTTGTTCATAAGCGCTCCATTTGCCAAATCGAACATTTTTAAGCGTCGGAGTACCGAAAATAGTCGGTCTTACTGGTCTTTCAGTGATATTAACGGTTCTAGATGTCTTGAAACGGCATTAGAGTCGCGAGGTGAGCTTTTTGGCGATATTGCCCCTTGCAGCTGTGAAGCGGGTCATAAAGAGCAATGCCAACATAGATCGCGTGGGGGCGGACGGTGTTCAAGCCCTGGCCGAGCTAATGGAAGAGGAGGGCACTCGTGTTGCCCGCAGGGCAGTCCTGCTTGCGAAACATGCGGGAAGAAAGACGGTTACCGAGGAAGATATCAAACTGGCCACAAGGTACAGGTAGCGCATTCAGCTGTGAGTCGCTTGCGCCACTTGGATCGAAGGGGGGTCATCCCGGTGTCAATGATCCGGAGAGCTCGGCTAAACTTTTTATTCCACTCGGTTTCTAGTCCAACGGTGCAAACATGGATTTCTCCGGGAGGCATGTGGTAGATCTCAAGGACTTCAGCCGAGACGAAGTTGACTATATTCTAAAAGTTTCAGAAAATTTCGAGCCCATTGCCAATGGCAAGAAGAGATCGAAGATGCTGCAGGGATATGTCCTCTGTAACATGTTCTTCGAGCCGAGCACGCGCACTCGCCTGAGCTTCAGTTCCGCCATGATGAGGCTCGGCGGATCGGTCACGGGCTTCGCCAGCGGTTCCGTGTCCTCGGCGAGCAAGGGAGAGAGTCTCTCGGATACCGTCAGGGTCGTGGAGAATTACTGCGACGTGATGGTTCTGAGAAGCAGTCTCGAGGGAGCTGCCAGGCTTGCCGCCGATATCTCGTCCAAACCGGTGATCAATGCCGGGGACGGGACTCGGCAGCATCCGACCCAGACGCTTCTGGACCTCTACACGATATCGAAGGAGATCGGGACCATAGACGGCCTGAAGGTGGCGCTGGTAGGGGATCTGAAGTACGGCCGAACGGTCCACTCCTTGAGCTATGCCCTGACGATGTTTGACGTCGAACTGAGCTTCGTATCGCCCCCCGAACTCAGCATGCCTGAGGAGGTCGTCTCCGACCTCAAGGCCGAGGGCCTCAGGGTCGAGACGACCGATGACCTCTCACATGTTATCGAGTCGAGCGATGTAGTTTACATGACCCGGATCCAGAAGGAGAGGTTCCCTGATCCGATGGAGTACGAGAGGATGAAGGGCGCGTACTCCATCGATTCAACGATGCTGGAGGGGGCGAAGGAGAATATGATAGTCATGCATCCCCTTCCCCGCATCGACGAGATATCAACTACTGTCGATAGCAGTCCTCATGCTAGATATTTCCAGCAGGCATTCTACGGATTGGTGGTGAGGATGGCACTTCTCAGCCTGGTACTCGGGAAATGGAGGGATTGAATGTCGGAGGAGCGACCGGAGCTTAGAGTCCAGAAGATAAGGGAGGGAACGGTGATAGACCACATAAAGGCGGGGTACTCCCTGGCGGTGTTGAAGATACTTGGGGTGAACAAGGACTCGAAGAAGGTTGTCAGCCTCGCGATGAACGTTCCGTCCTCCAAGACGGATAGGAAGGACGTGGTAAAGGTCGAGGGGAGGGCGCTGTACAGGTCGGAGCTCAACAAGATATCGCTGATCACCCCCGACGCGACGATCAACACCATAGAGGATTACAGGGTGAAGAAGAAGGTCACGGTGTCCCTGCCCAAGAGGATCGAGAATACGGTGAACTGTATCAACCCCAACTGCATCACCAATGCCGGCGAGCCGATAGTCCCAACCTTCAACGTCGTCTCCAGTAATCCACTTCGCTTGAGGTGCCCTTACTGCGGCAAGTTCATGGAGGAAAAGGAGATACTGGACCAGTTCTGAGGCGATTCCGGATGGAAACGAAAACCGGCCTTATACTTGCCCTGGACGTCATCGATATGGAGAGGGCGGCGAAGGTCGCCCAGGCCACCGCGGCACACGTCGATGCCATAAAGGTTCACTGGCCGATAATACTGAGTGAGGGGCTCAGGGGTATTCGTGGCCTATCAAAGCTACATCCGATCATAGTCGACATGAAGCTTTCCGATATACCACACACGAACAGGATAGCATGCGACATGCTTTTCTCATCAGGCGCAACCGGCGTAATATGTCAGGGCTTCGCCGGCCGGGACAGCGTCAAGTCCTGTATCGAGGCCGGCGGTGAGGTCTACGTGTTGGTCGAGATGTCACATCCCGGTTCCCGGGAGTTCATAACTCCGCACTCAAAGGAGATGGCGGAACTCGCCCGGGATATAGGGGCCGACGGCATCATCGCACCCGGGAACAGGCCCAAGAGGCTGTCGATATACAGGAAGATAATCGGACAGGATATGAAGATACTCTGCCCGGGCATAGGGGCTCAGGGTGGAGAGCCAGGGGACGCGGTGGCCAACGGTGCGGACTTCGAGATAGTGGGAAGGGCAATATACAGGTCCGATGATCCGGGAAGGGCGGCGGCACGGATCGCAGAGGCGATATCCGAGAAGCGATCGCGGCCCTAGATCCTGCTCGGGTCTATGAATCCGCCCCGTATCATCAGGTCCGCCAACGTGATCGCAACCATGGACTCGGCGACGGGAACGATTCTGGGTACTATGCAGGGGTCGTGTCTGCCCGATATCTTGATCTCCACATCCTGCTTGGTAACCATGTCGAGGGTCCGTTGAGCGACGGATATGGAGGGAGTTGGTTTCACCGCAATCCGAACAACGAGATCATTGCCGGTGGAGATGCCGCCGAGAACGCCTCCGGCGTTGTTGGTGATCAACCTTGGTTTGCCGTCTATCTCGGCGATGGCATCGTTTGATTCGGAGCCGGCCATCCTCGCGGATCTGAAACCGGCGCCGAACTCTACGCCCTTGACGGAGCCTATCGAGACGAGTGATTTCGCCAGTTCGGCATCCAGCTTCCCAAATACAGGCTCCCCGACCCCCAGGGGGACGTTACGGGCAACGATACCGACGATGCCCCCTACCGAGTCGCCCTCCTCGGAGGCGGATCTTATCGCCTCCTCCATTCGCTCGGCGGCCTCAGGGTCCGCACAACGAACCGGGTTGTCCCGAGATCCAACGAGCGAATCAAAGTCCGGATCCTCGCTCGCGACCACGCCTCCGATCTCGATAGCGTGGCCGATGATCGTTATATCATGTGTTGCAGAAAGGAGCTTCTTGGCCACGGCGCCTCCCATCACCCTGGAAACGGTCTCCCTTCCGGAGGCCCGACCGCCCCCCCTGTAGTCCCGATGCCCGAACTTCATCCTGTAGGTCAGATCGGCGTGCCCGGGGCGGGGACGATCGACGAGGGAGGCGTACGAACTGGAATCCACATCGGTATTGTAGACCGCCATATGTATCGGGGTCCCGGTTGTCATGTCGTCGAAGACCCCCGAGAGGATTTCGACTCTGTCCTTCTCGGCCCTCTGTGAGACCAGGTCCGAAGTGCCCGGCCTCCTCCTGTCCAGTTCGTCCTGGATATCCTCCCGAGCAAGCTCCAGGCCAGCGGGGCATCCATCAACGGTGGCGCCCAGCGCCACACCGTGGCTCTCACCAAATGTTGATACCGTGAAGGCTCTACCGATCATATTTCCGGCCATTGAGATCCTAACTTGGTTAATAGCCGGTAATATTTAACTAAATTCCGTTTGACCCCCGCACGGATGGGTGCAGATCTCCTGGCAGAGGGGCGTGCAGAGTCTCCGGGTGCCGCCACAATAGTCAATGCCATGGCTACGGGAAGGGGCGCGGCCTTTGCAATAGGGCTGAAGGTGACGGCTACGGTTCGTCTCATCGACGGAGGCGGGATAAGCGGCACGGCCGGGGCGGAGGGGCGAGAGGACCCCTTATTGATCGAGGAGTGCGTCAGGAGAATGCTCAAACTGTTCGATTGCGGGTACGGCGCGGAGATAGAGACGGAATCGAACTTGCCCGTGGCCAGGGGGCTGTCAAGCAGCAGCGCGGCCTCGAATGCAGCCGTGCTGGCAACTGCAGCTGCTCTCGAGAAGCTGGGCTACGACATGCCCGACGACGAGCGACTGATAGACCTCGGGATAGACTCGAGCATAGAGTGCGGCGTTACCATAACCGGTGCATTCGACGATGCATCAGCATCCTACTTCGGGGGCGCGGTAGTGACCGACAATACCTCCAGAGAGATTTTGCGAAAGGAGGATATGCCATCTCTCGAGGTGGTCATACTGTGTCCACACGCCAAATCCTATTCCGG
>Ga0180432_10005674_pt1 | contig 16497 bp, 14 predicted proteins | sample SS_ome_10_FD_132414 | JGI IMG/M metagenome (GOLD analysis project Ga0180432, IMG submission 132414) | Hypersaline lake sediment archaeal communities from the Salton Sea, California, USA - SS_1_MS_2 metaG | ecosystem: Environmental > Aquatic > Non-marine Saline and Alkaline > Hypersaline >... | reverse complement strand
GGCGAAATATTAATATTTTTTTCAGATGAGTCCAGTGAAGCAATGCGGCAGCGGGCAAAATTCACCTTGCCGACATTTCGAAAATACTACCCCATGGCTCAAAAACACGAGTTGCCGGTAATTGCAAAAATGGGATATGAGACCAGTGATGGTGGTGTGGAACATTTATGGTTCGAAGTTCATAGCCTTAAAGACGAGTATATTGACGCTACTTTGCTGAATCAACCTGTCAATGTCAACAACCTGAATGAGGGAGATCGTGGAAAACATGAATACGAAAAGATATCCGATTGGAAAATTCTTACTCCAATAGGAGTGGCAGATTCACAGGACACTGTATGTTTAAGGGAATTTATTGACATAACGGAAAAGACGGAAAATAACTAAAAACTTTCCTGGTCGGATACCATTTCAGGCAAACCTGGTGGTCGTTTTGAATATCAATGGCGCTTGTACCACTCCTGGTTTATCCAGCCGTGCATACCACATATAGCCCATTCCAGAGACAAGGCAACACGAGGCAGCTGTGTCACACTTACCTCTTGATTGATCTGAAACAGCCTGCCCTATGGGGTGCTTGTCGATAGAGTCCCGCTGAAGCGGGATAAATCGTTTACTAGCTGGGATTTGTGGTATTGTTTGCAGGTAGTGGCTGTGGGTGGTTTTTATCCCGCACGTTGCATGCGGGGCGCTGGTGTGCAAAAATGTATGTTCTGAAGGTTATTGTCGAGAGGTTAATTTTTCATGGAAACGCTTGAAGGCATCGAAGGACTCGCACGCACCTGTTATTGCGGCGAAGTCCGAACCGATCATCTGGATAAGGAAATCACCCTGTTCGGCTGGGTTCACCGCTCTCGCGATCACGGCGGTGTGATTTTCGTGGATCTGCGGGATCGGGAGGGTATCGTGCAGGTCAAATTCGACCCGTCGCACAGCACCGAGTTGCATGCGAAAGCGGATCGGCTGCGCAACGAATGGGTTATAGCGGTTCGGGGCGTCGTCGTTCGCCGCCCTGCAGACATGGCGAACCCGAATCTTGCCACCGGGGAGTTCGAGGTTGTTGCGGACGAGCTTCGCATCCTTGCGGAATCCAAACCGCCCCCGTTTCTGATCGAGGACGAAACGGATGCGGGAGAAGTCGCCCGGCTGACCCATCGATACATAGACCTGCGCCGCCGGCCGATGCTTGATCGGTTCAGGGCGCGGCATAAAATCTGCGCGGCCACAAGGCGTTATTTCGACTCGTTGGGATTCGTGGATGTCGAAACGCCGTTTCTCACGAAAAGCACCCCGGAAGGAGCACGGGATTACCTGGTGCCCAGCCGCCGCAACCCCGGCAACTTTTTCGCACTGCCGCAAAGCCCGCAGCTATTCAAGCAGATATTGATGATCTCGGGGTTCGACCGGTACTACCAAATAGTACGCTGCATGCGCGATGAGGATTTGCGCGAAGACCGGCAGCCGGAGTTCACCCAGATCGACGTCGAGATGAGCTTCGTCACAATCGACGACGTCCTCGATACTATGGAAGGGTTGGCGGTCGAGCTTTTCAAGGCGGTCGATATCGAGCCGCCTTCGAGGCCTTTCCCGCGATTGGAGTACGATGACGCGATAGCCCGCTACGGCGTGGACAACCCCGACGTCCGCTTCGGCCTCGAGCATCATGTGGTGACCGATCTTTTCGCCGAGAGCGAATTCGGCGTATTCCGCAACATAGCTTCCACCGGCGGGTTGATAAAGGCCATCAACGCCAAGGGGGCCGCTAAATTTTCCCGCAAGGAGATAGACGACCTCACCGCGCAGGTGGGCGACCTGGGCATGAAGGGAATGGCGTACATCAAAATCAACCCGGACGGATGGCAAAGCCCGATAGTGAAGTTTTTCGGGGACAAGGAAAAGGAAGGGCTGACAAGCGCGCTCGACCCCGAGCCGGGCGACCTTATTCTATTCGGCGCAGACGCCGATCCGGGAGTTGTAAACCGCGCCCTCGGGTGGCTGAGAAAAAGGCTTGCGGAAAAACTCGATCTTATAAACAAAGACAAAATGAAAATCGTATGGATAGTGGATTTCCCGATGTTCGAGTATAACGAAGACAATCGCCGCTGGATGGCGCTGCACCACCCGTTCACCAGCCCTCGCCCCGGAGACCTCGACTTGCTGGAAGATGACCCCGGAAAGGTAAAGGCGCTGGCTTACGACATGGTGCTTAACGGCAGCGAGATCGGCGGCGGGTCGATCCGTATCAATCGTACGGACGTTCAGCAGCGCGTGTTTCGCGCGCTCGGTATCGAGGAGGCGGAGGCGCGGGAGAAGTTCGGGTTTCTTCTCGATGCGCTCGAGCACGGCGCACCGCCTCACGGGGGAATAGCCTTCGGAATGGATCGGATAGTTATGCTTCTTACAGGCGCTTCGAGCCTGAGGGACGTTATCGCTTTCCCGAAAACTCAGAAGCCGCAATGCCTTATGACGGGTGCGCCTTCCGGCGTGGCTCCGGAGCAACTTGTCGAGCTGCACCTGAGAATGACGGGCGTTGCGGAAAAAGATAAGAAATAGCCCTTTTTCCGGCGTGTTCAATAAACAATCGGGAGGAGATTAGAGTGAACATTATTGTAGTGATAGCCGGCGTTATATTATTTCCGATATTGTGGGTGAGCGTTGCTCGCCTGTTTTTAGAGTATCGAGAGAGCCCCGGGGAGGTGCATTTCGCGCCGACCGAAGACGGCTACGAGATAGCGCTTTTTCGCCATCGGCCTTCGAAAATCACCCCGGGCCGTGAGCCGATAATCATGTGTCACGGGCTGACCGCCAACCATCTTCATTACGATCCGGGGTCTTTTTCCAGCCTGGCCAAACATTTTTCGCAACTCGGTTATGACGTTTTCGCCATCGACCTCCGCGGGCGGGGCCTCAGCTCGAAGCCGAACGGCCGACGTGGAAAGCCGCTCGAATGGGGCGCGTGGAAGTTCGACGATTACGTCCGTTTCGATCTGCCCGCCGCTATAAATTACGTACGGCACCTGACCGGCTCGAAAAAAATAAACTGGGTGGGCCACAGCATGGGCGGCATGGTCATATACGCATATCTCCAAGAACACCCCGACGGAGGGGGCGTAAAGTGCGCAACGGCAATCGCCAGCCCGGGTAGCTTCACCCGCACAAAAGGATGGATGCCGATGGTACGCGTAGGCGGTTTGTTTTTAGGCGCCAAACGGCTTTATTTGGGTAAGTTGGCGCGATTTTTCGCGCCGTTCGCCTATCTCGCTCCTTTCGAGCGGTTCGGAGTGAGTCGCCGGACATACGCGTGGCTGGGCATCAACGGCGTCAACGACGTCTCCATGGGCGTAATGCGGCAGTTTCATCATTGGGTGAAAAACAAAAACTTCTGTAACTCGGACGGCTCAATGGTCTATTCCGAGGGATACCATAATATAAAAACGCCCCTGCTGACGATGGTCGGCGCCGGCGATCCGGTCGTTCCCGCTCATATACGATACGTTGCCGAAAGGCTCGAGGGCGACGATCACAAGCACGTATTTTTCTCCACGCGGAACGGCTCTAAGTTCAACTACGACCACGTCAGTATATTGATGGGCGAAACCGCTCCGACGGAAGTTTATCCCATAATAACCGACTGGATAAGGAAGCATTCATCGGTTTAGGTAAGGGAGTGTCTTTTATTCCATAACGCGAATACCTCGGAGCGTGTTCGAAAAGTCCTATGGTTGTCATTCTGAGCAAAGCGAAGAATCTCAAGTATCCGAAATCGTTGAGTTTCTTCACTCCGCTTCGCTCCGTTCAGAATGACAGTAGGTGTCTTTTTCTATGGTTAGGGCATTGCACGAACCTGCCCGTCCGGGCAAGCTGCGAAGACTTGCTTATCCATGGCGCCCCGGCATCTTAAAGTATTTAACTCTTTAAGGTTATCCCTGTTCTTTCCTTATCGCCTCGAGTTTTTCCTTGATTATGGCATTCAACGCCTTAGGGTCGGCCCTGCCGCCGGTGGCTTTCATTACCTGCCCGACGAAATACCCGATGAGCTTTTCCTTGCCTTTGAGGTATTGCTCGACCTCCTTGGGGTTGTTCTTTATAGCTTCGCTTACATAAGCATCGACATCCTCGATAGGTTTAAGCCCTTCTTCATCGATAATGGTGTCGGGGTCTTTCCCGAATTCCCACATTTTTTCGAAGACGGTTTTTGCAATTTTGCCGGTTATAGTTTTTTCATCGATCATTTCGACCATCCGGGCAAGATTTCTCGCAGGTATGGGGCTGTTTCGGACGTCTCCGTCGAACTCTTTCAGCTCCCTCATCAGCTCGCCCATTATCCAGTTGCTCAATGATTTCGGGTTGGAATGCAATCGCACGCATTCCTCGAAGTAGCCGGCCAGGAACTTATCCGAACAAAGCACCCCGGCGTCGTACGGAGGAATGCCGTATTGCTCGATGAACCGCTCGCGCCTGGCCGCCGGCAACTCCGGCAAAGAAGCTTTTGCCCGCTCGATCCATTCATCATCGACCATCAGCGGCAGCAGGTCCGGCTCGGGGAAATATCTGTAATCGTGCGCTTCTTCTTTACTTCGCATCGAGTGCGTCACTCCCTTTTCACTGTCCCACAGGCGCGTTTCCTGCAACACATGTCCACCGCCGGACAGTACCGAAATTTGCCGTTCTATTTCGTAAGTCAGAGCGCGCTCGACGAAGCGGAAGCTGTTCATGTTTTTCAATTCGGCCTTGGTGCCCAATTTTTTTTGTCCCGGCGGCCTGATACTCACATTGGCGTCGCAGCGGAAACTGCCCTCCTCCATATTACCGTCGCATATTTCGAGATAAACCAGTATGTCCCTGAGCGCTTTTAAGTATTCCCCCGCCTCTGCGGGAGTGCGCATGTCCGGGTCGCTGACTATCTCGATAAGCGGCACGCCGCAACGATTGAAGTCCACAAAGCTTTTACCGCCGGCGCCGTGCACCAGCTTGCCCGCGTCTTCTTCCATGTGAATCCGCGTGATGCCGATACGCTTCGTCGTGCCGTTCAGCTCGATCTCTACCGTGCCGTGTTCGGCCAGCGGCTCCTCATACTGGCTGACCTGGAACGCCTTGGGCAAATCGGGATAGAAGTAATTCTTGCGAGCGAATATGCTGCGATTGTTTATCTTGCAGCCGGTTGCGAGCGCCATTTTTACTGCGTACTCGACCGCCTTGCGATTGAGTACCGGCAGTATCCCGGGCATGCCCGAACAAACCGGGCAGGCATGATGGTTGGGCGGCGCGCCGAACTCGGTCGAACAACCGCAAAAAATCTTCGAATCCGTCAAAAGCTGAGCGTGAATCTCGAGTCCTATTACCGCTTCGTATTCCATTTCCACCATCACCTTATCATTCAATAATAACGTCCACGCCCCTGACCATTTTGTTCGCACGACCTATAATCCGTGCAACGGGTGTTTTGCGTTTTTTCAGTTCTGTGACGAGTTTACTTGCCTTATCGGCCTCTACTGCGATGAGCAATCCGCCGGATGTTTGCGCATCGAACAGCACATCAACCATCGCGGTGTCCAGGTCCGGCGATATTCGAACCGCTTTTTTATACGCGGCCAGGTTGGTTTTTGTTCCCCCTGGCGCCATTTTCTTTCGAGCCAGAGCCAGCACACCGGGCAACAGCGGCACTTTGGTCGCTTCGATGGTCAGCGTTACGCGCGACGCTCGAGCCAATTGCGCTGCATGCCCCATCAGCCCGAAGCCGGTAACGTCGGTGCATGCGTGCGCGCCGACCGTCATCATGGCTTCGCATGCGCCACTGTTGAGCGTCGCCATACTCGATGCCGCCGCCTCGGCGCTGCGCGGCTTGGCGGCGCCCGCCTTCACCGCCGTGGATATTATTCCCGTGCCCAGCGGCTTGGTCAACACCAGTACGTCCCCCGCCCTCGCACCGGTGTTTGTGACTATATCTTCGGGTTTGGCCACCCCGGTAACCGCAAGGCCGTACTTTACTTCATCGTCTTTTATGGTATGGCCGCCCATGAGTTGACAGCCGGCTTCTTCACAGGCGTCCATACCGCCTTCCAATATCTTACCGACCACCCGCGCGGGTAAGTTCCTGTCGGGGTACGCGATAAAATTCAGCGCCGTAATCGGCCGTCCTCCCATGGCGTAAACGTCGCTTAGCGAGTTGGCGGCCGCTATCCTGCCGAACAGGGCCGGGTCGTCCACTATCGGCGTGATGACGTCTATGGTCTGAATAAGCGCCACGTCGCCAAGCAGGTACACTCCCGCATCGTCCGCAAGCTCGAACCCCACCAGTCTGCTCGCATTTTTAGATGGGTGCAGGTTGCAGATAATTTCCCGCAGACCGCCCGGGCCCACTTTGGCCGCTCACCCGGAGGCTTTGGACCATGCGGTCAGGCGTATTTTCTTCCTGTCGTCTTCCATAAGATCACTTTTGATGGTTTCGCAAAAAGTCCCAATGAGAATAAGGTTAATTGGGTGCCGGGTGCCACGCGAATCTTCGCAGCTTGTCCGTGCCTCTTCAGCCGGCAACACGGATAAGCCTTCGGCGTATCCGTGGCACCCACCATCGACAGTCTATCAATCGTTCCTATGCGTCACCGCCGTCCGAGCTCATCGAAGGAAATTCTGGTTACGCGCTTACTTATAGCACAAGTCACCTCGTAGGGTATGGTTTCGGCCCACTGCGCTATTTCCCAAGCGGTAATTTCTTCATCGCCCTGCTTTCCCACTATGACAACTTCATCACCGGGATACACCACAGGGGGTTCGGTAACATCCACCATGGAAAGATCCATCGTCACGGCGCCCACTATTTTGCGTCGCTTCCCACCTATGAGCATTTCCCCACGGTTGGAAAGTTTTCTCGATATGCCATCCGCGTAACCGGCGGGGATCACCGCTATCTTTCCGGGGTTCATCGTCTTGTACGTTCTACCGTATCCCACCGGTGTATCGGACGGCGAATCCCTAACGGCCAATACAGCCGACTTGACGCTCATTACCGGCTTGAAATCTGCCGGCTTGAGGATCCCCCGTGGAGTATCGTCTTCAAAGGGCCAAATACCGTATAGTATAAGCCCCGGCCTTACCGCGTCTATCCGCGAGTCCGGGTATGCGATTGTGGCGGCGCTGTTTGAAAGATGTCGCAGTATTCCGATTGCCAGGCGTCGACATGCTTCCCGAAATCGCAATATCTGCTCGTGGGTAAACACGATGTCGTCGGTATCCGTACAGTCGGCGCTGGAGAGGTGACTCATAACTCCGGTGATTCTGACGTTTTCGAGCCCTGCGGCGATCTCGAATATGTGAGGTAAATCCTCCGGCCTGCATCCCAGGCGCGTCATTCCGGTATCGACCTTAACATGCACCTCGACGGGCCTGCCCGCCGCGTCGGGTAATGTGTTCGCAAAGCTCAGCCCGTCTTCGTCCCACACAATTGGCACACAATTCGGAGGCACATCCATAAGATCGGTTTCACCCGTGATGCCTCCGAGCACCAGGAAACGCGCCGGCACACCCGCCTCGATAAGCTCGAGCGCCTCGTCAACACTTGCCACGGCCATAAGTTCGATGCCTGCTTCGGCCAGCGCCCACGAAACGCTGACCGCTCCGTGCCCATAAGCGTCCGCCTTGACGACGGGAATTATCCCTACATCGTCGCCCACAACTCGCGACACCACATCAAGGTTGTGCCGCAGTGCTTCGATGTCTATTTGTGCCTGGGTTGGACGCATTGTTACATTCTATCATCGAGACGTAAGAGTCGCAAGCCTCCAAGGCGCGAAGGTTATCGCCCCGGCGAACCTCCGGCGGCAGGAATATCGGCTTGGGAATTGCGCAGCAATATGTAAAAAACCGCCGTGCCCGCTACGCTCACCATGGCCGCAAAATAAAAAGACGTTGCCAACCCGTAATGATCTCCCACCAAACCACCCAAAGGGGGACCGAAAAACAGGCCGGAACTCATGGACATTTCAAATAACGTCATTATGGTGACCATCCCGAATCGGCGCCCTTCGACAACGCTTATGGCCGCGCTGGCCGGAATGGACACCGCTCCGAAAATTCCCGAAAGCGCCGCTACAAAAAGAAGCGGCCAAAAGCTATGACAATGGGGCATTATCGTGATACATGCCGTAAAACCGAGGCTGCCTATGACCACCAGCTTCACCCGGCTCATTCTGTCCGCCAGCCTTCCGAAAACAGTGCTCAACATGCCCGCAAGCAACGCGATGCACGTTATTATCAAGCCCACTTCCGTATTGCTCAGGTGAAGCTCGGGCCTGTCGGCCAATATCGGTATGAATGTGAAACTCGCTCCGCGTCCGATGGCATTTATAAAACGAAATATGAGCACGCCTAAAACCACGGGCGACGACAGCGCTTCACGATAAGGCGGCGCCTTTCGTACCTTTATCGGGCGGCCCAACCTGGCGGAATCGCCGGGTAGAGCCACTATAACCAGGAACAACGCGAGAAGGTTGAGAAAGCCCATCGCTGCGAATGCCGCCGCATATCCTACAAGATCGTCCAAAGTTCCGCCGAGAAACGGCCCCAGCCCGAAGCCTGCCATTATAGCCATCTGGAAATCGCCCATTTCCCGACCTTCGCCCATCACCGGCGCAAGCTCTCCGACCATGGCCATCGAAATGGGTATCACCATCGCAGCCGCGAAACCGTTGAAAAAACGTACCACCGCAAGCGTCAGAGGATTGTCGGCGTATATGTAACTGATGCTCAGGAATATATATAAGGCCAGTCCCTCGATAAGGATAATCTTTTTATTCCGCCGTCCGCTCTCCGCCTCCCGGCGCATTATGGGAAGAAAAATCAGACGGGATAGATTTATGAAACCGAATATGGCGCCCACGTAAAACAACTGGTCGGCGCCCACATGTTGAGCGTATTTCGGAAGGAATGGAACTATGATTCCCACTCCCAACATCGAGCAAAACGCCGATAAAAAAAGCGTCCAAAAAACGCGGCGGGAATGAAAAGTTCCCTTTACCGGAGGTGATGAATCTCCTTCAGGTGGTGAAACGGATTGCGTCAATTTTTATGCCAGCGATATTCCCCCGGGAGGATATATCCCGTTACTTGCTACTCAGCGCCGTTTTGAGACTTTCGATGAGGTGATTCATGTCGAAAGGTTTGGCCAGAAACTTCCTTGCGCCCAGTTGTCGGGCCAGTTGAATTGTGTTGCGGTCGGTATTGCCGCTGATAAATATTACCGGAATATCGGTTGTCTCGGGCTTGGAGCGAAGCGCCTTGGTAAGGTTCAACCCGTCCAGCATTGGGAGATCGGTTTCGGTAACGACCGCATCGGGGCGTATCTTGTCGAGATCTCGCAGGGCCTCGAAACCGTTGGACGCCCTCACTATCTCATACCCAGCCTCCACAAGAGCTGTAGCCATGGATTCGAGTAACGCCTCGTCTCCATCGACGACCAGAATCCTATGTTTCACCGGTTCGAGCTCAACTCTCCGGGATTTTCAGCGGCAGGGGAAATTCCTATTCTCCGGCAAAGCGGTTGTATATCGCCGCAACGATCCAGGCGGTGATATAGGCATGGACGAAGCCGTAGATAAACCCCACGATGGAGCCGAAGAGAGTAATCGAATAACCCATGTAGAATTGACCTATCTTTGCCAACGTAGGGCCCATTCCGACGGTAGGGTCGTAGTGTATACCCATCTTCGCCTTGATTATAAGAATAATAGTCGCCAAAAACACCGTACCGCCCCACACAACGCCCAGCGATACCCCCAACGCTTTTCCATTCAGTTTCATCATTCTCTCTCCTTGAATAGTTTTAGAAAAAGGCTTAAGGTGTCAGCCTTAAATCTCTTACCTTAAGCCTTCAGCCTTATTGATTATAGCGCTCCGGCATAATTTTCTTCAAGGCGGCTGCGGCCGCGTTCCGACAAGCATCTTTCTTGCTATTGCCTTCTCCCCTTGAGACGATCTTTTTATTTATGATAATTTTCACCTTGAAAACCTTTTTATGCTGTGGCCCTATGGGGTTCAGGTAACGGTACTCGGGCGTTGAGCCGTATCGAGCCTGCGCCCATTCCTGTAGAATACTTCGAGGATCTCGAAGCTCCTCAGGTTGCGACGTGACCACCGGTTCCAGGAGCCGCTCGATAACCCGAAAAGCCCTCCGCCATCCCCGATCCAGGTAAACGGCGCCCAGCACCGCTTCGAGCACGGCGGCGAGTATCGATGCCTTCCGGGCGCCACCGCTTCTGCGCTCCCCGGCGCCCAGCCTCATCAACTCCCCCAGACCGAGTTGCTCGGCAATTTGGGCCAGGCGACTTTTATTCACCAGATCCGCTCTTGCACGGGTAAGTACGCCTTCGCCTTCGTCAGGTTTAAGCTCGAACAGGATGTGACTCGTCACCAACTCGAGCACGGCGTCTCCAATGAACTCGAGCCGCTCGTAATCGGGCATCCCTTTTCCCGAATGTTCGTGCACATAAGACGAGTGAGTCAACGCTTCCTCCAGCAGAGCCCGATCTCTGAACCGGCACCCCAGCGATCTTTCGAGTTTGGCGAGTTGTTTCGACCTTTCATCCAACCTGGCGTGGGCTTTTCGCTTACTCACAGACTCACCTCACCCAGTACTCTTCTTTCTTCCACCGCGACCAGCCTTACCGGTAATATATCGCCAACCTCCCAATCGCCCCGGCCGATAACGACGGGTATGTAATTATCCGTACGGCCTCGCCATCCTTTTCCACTGTGCAATGGGGACTCGATAAGGGTTTTTTTAACCGTACCGAGCTGTCCGCGCCAAAAATTATCACGCCGCTTGGTGCTCAATTCGCGCAACAGTGAACCCCGCTCTCGGATGATCTTTCCCGGTACTTTCCCCGGAAACTCGGCGGCCGGAGTGCCGGGGCGCGGAGAAAATGGGAAAACATGCAGATAATCGAAAGGCAGCGATTCGAGGGTTTTTACCGTGCGCTGAAAATGATCGTCCGTCTCGCCGGGGAACCCGACGATGATATCAAGCCCGATGGCCATGTCCGGCACGGACTGCCTGAGCAAACGCATTCTCACTCCGGCCTCGCGTGTGGTGTACTTCCTGCCCATTTTCTCGAGTATCTCGTCGTCACCCGACTGCAGCGGCAGATGCAGATGCGAGCATAAACCGTCAGAAGATGCAAGCATTTCCATCAACCCGGTGGAAACCTCAATCGGGTCAATACTGGACAGCCTTATACGAGGTACCGGTTTGTCGCGGAGTATAACCTTTACCAGATCGGCCAGGTTTCGAGCCGGCAGCAGATCGCGGCCCCACACGCCGAGATGTATGCCGGTAAGTACCACCTCGCCGTGGCCCTCGTGCCCCAATTTTTTCAGTTGATCCATGATCTCGGGAGTGGGAAGACTGCGCGAGTCGCCTCGCACACGGGTGACAATACAGTACGTGCACGAGTTATCGCAGCCATCCTGAATTTTAAGAACGGCACGCGCGCGTGTTTGGTCATGAGGAGCATTTTCGTCAGGTATTGGAAATGGATTGGGAACTTCGTCTTCAGCTTCGAGCGGGCTGGGCGCATTACGGCTCTTAAGCCGGGCGGCTACTTCGGGAATGCTCGCCCGAGCAGCCATGTCGGCGGTATAGTCCAACTCCGGCATCGACAGGAATACTGCCGGTTCCGCCTGAACCGCGCAGCCCGCAGCTATGATAATACCGTGAGGGTTCTTCCTCCTGGCCCGGCGTATAGCCTGCCGGGCCTCTCGCGCCGCCGTAGCGGTTACAGTGCAGGTGCTGATTATTATCAAATCAGCTTCCTTTAGCCGTTCGGTCAATATATGCCCCCCGGCGCGCATTGAAGCCGTCAACCACTCCGAATCGCATCGATTGGAGCGGCAGCCGTATGTAATTATGGCAAACTTCACCGAATCGGTTTCTCTATCCACCCTCCGCCCGGCACAAGGTCGCCAAGGTAAAAAACCGCCGCCTGCCCCGGAGTGACCAGCGGCGCATCTTCCGAAAAAATTAACTTGATTTTAGCCTCATCCAGCGGAAAAAGGCGAGCTTTGATAGGCCGAGTCCCGTACCGTATTCGCACATCGACCTCCATGTTATTTTCGATCGGTTTATGATAATTCCACACCACGTTCTTCGCCACCAGGCCCTCCGAGCGGCATTCTTCATTGCCTCCAATAATCACCCTGCCCCGCACCGCGTCTATCTCGATAACATACATCGGCCTGCCGAGTGCCACGTTCAGACCCCGCCGCTGCCCCACCGTGAAGTGATGCACACCGTTATGCCGCCCCACCACCTCGCCGTTGCCCAACACAATTTCGCCCTCCCCCGGCAATTTATCGGCATACCTTTCGACCACCGGAACGTAGTCGTCGCCCGGCACGAAACACACTTCCCTGCTTTCTTCCTTGTCCGCCGTGCCCAGATCGAGCTCTTTCGCGATACGGCGAACCTCGTTCTTGGTAATTTCACCTACAGGAAAGCGGACGGAATCGAGATCGTCGTGAACCAGCTTGAAGAGGAAGTAACTTTGATCTCTTTGGGCATCGCGGCCGGCGGCAACCATCAAGCGGCCCCGATATGGAACCACCCGGGCGTAGTGGCCTGTTGCGAGTTTTTGCGCGCCCAGTTCGCGCGCCTTTTGAGCCAAAATTCCAAATTTTATCACGCGATTGCACACTATGCACGGGTTCGGCGTAAGGCCGCGCGCGTAGCTTTGGGCAAAGGGTCGTATAACTTCCTTTTCAAAAACTTCGCGCAGATCTATGACATGATGGGGGATTCCGATCTTATGAGCGACCGCGCAGGCATCCTCGATGTTTTTCGTAGGCGCATCCGTCACTCTCATGGTCACACCCACGACCTCATGGCTTTGCTGTTTAAGCAACGCCGCAGCCACGCTGCTGTCTACACCGCCGCTCATGGCGACTGCTATACGCTCGGTCACCATTTATCGACAAACTCCCAATGCCCCATGGGCGGTATATTCAGGGTGCGACCGTTATTTCACGGGCTGCCGGGATTCAACATACGGTCGATAAGTTTTTGGATAAGGCTTTTTGCGTTGTGGTCTACATCCTCGAAGGCCACTCCGATGCCGGGAATTGTGCGGCCTTCGATCAGCTTGTTCTGCGTAACCACCTTGCCCTTGACTTCGATGCCACCTTGTTCTTCCGATGAAGGCAGACTGGCCACTAGCGGCGTCCCGATGGGTCGAAGATCATCCATGCGAAGGTACATACCTCCCCATGAGATATCTGTAAGCAAAAAGGGCTGAAAATCCTCCTCCCCATCAAACTTCACCTCAACCACAAGAGGAAGCGGCACCCTCATATGCTTCCTGAACCTGTCCTCCGTCATTTATCACCCCTGAAACCGGCGGCCCGTTCGTCTTCACCCGCATCGGGCGGGGTTATAACCAACACCTTGTCCAGAGGAACGGCCCACTCTTTTCCATCGTCGTCCTCCAGAACGGCCATTTCGGATTCCACGCGAAGTAATTTACCTCGATGCGAAACTTCTTTCGGAAATCCGGCCCTAACTATGCCCAGATGTTGCCCGATTCTTTTCTCGACGTATTCTCTGACGCTCATATTATCCCTCTCGCCCAATTAGAGAGAATCCGGTCTAATCATCACCCTAAACTCTCCCAGGCAAATCGATTGGCATACCATCGTTATATGTAAATAAGGGGCGCGATTGCGCCCCCTTCACTATTTTACAAAAAATCAAGTTCCCTTCAGCGCTTCAGCGTAAATCTGATAGTAGTAAGCACTCTCCCATCCGGGCCCACAGCTTCCACTTTCATCCGGCCGCTCCACGAAGGCTGAATAGTTACATAGCTCCATGTGCGGAAGTATGCGCTTGTAACCTTAAGCGGCATGACGCCGAATCGCCTGCCTCGATAATACCAATAATGGGTAATCGTTATATCCTCCTGGGCGCCCACTATCGGGGTGAAGAAATAAAGTCTCCCTACATCCGACGGGAAGACAGTGCCCTTCCCGAGGGGCACGCGGTTGACCACATCGGTGGCCATCGTCGCGTATCTCACTTCGATCCTCGGTGGAATCGCAATCATGGTCGGATCGGTGCTGGCCACTGTGGCGATGACGTTTTCCGGCGGCTGTTTACCACGCATGCTGGTTTCCGGATGTCGTGTCGGCGAATATGTGCCTCTCACCAGGCTGAACTCCACCCTGCGGTTCTTTATGTTACCCGTCTTGGGATCGTCGGTAGCAATCAGGTTCCTCTCGCCGTGGCCCTGTGTGACAACGCGCGATGATGATATACCTCTCAGTACCATGTACTTCTTGACGCTCTGCGCGCGCCGGATGCTCAACTTCAGGTTGTAACCCGCCGCTCCGACACTGTCGGTATAACCGTCCACCTTGATGCGCACGCCGGGGTTTTGTTCCAGGAATGTGATGAGCCTTTCGAGAACCGGAATGGCAGTGGGCCGTAATGTGTGCTTATCAAATCCGAAAAGCACGTCGCGTACCACCAGCCTGCCGCCGTCGATTAGAATCTCCTCGGCATCTTCCGGCAACGCCGTTTCCTCAATCGTCGGGGCAGCTTCCGAAGTCGCAACCACCGGCCTGAGAGTGATGTTATGAACCACAATACGAAAGGGATCGGCCACTGACAAATCAATAGAACTCATAGAGTCCATATACCCCCGGGCGCCGGCGTTAATATTATAAACACTGCCTATCTTCAGGCGAAGATGATAATTGCCGCTCCTGGGGTTGGAGGTTGTTTGTTGACTTCCTTCCGTACCGCCGCTAACGGTAACCATGGCGGCCACCGGTTTTTTTGTTGCGGCGTCAGTAACCCGACCTCGCACCACAACGTAATCGCGACTCTTGAAAATAATCTCTTTGGGTATGGCGTAGATGTCCTCGCGCCCGAAGCCGCCTTCGTTGCTTGAGCTGAAGTAAGCCATGTCCCCCGCCGCAGGTACGGAGAAATATATGTCGTTGTAAGCCGAGTTAATCAGCCCGCCCATATTGATAGGTTCGCTCCACGTGCCGTCGGGTTGCAGTTGCGACTGGAATATATCGGCGTTCCCGAATCCGCCGTGGCCGTTGCTCGAGAAGTACAGCGTGACCCCGTCCGAATGGAAAAACGCCACGCCTTCCCACATCGACGTGTTTATACTCGGCCCCATATTCTTTGGGTCCGACCAGGTACCGTCCTGATTGCGGGTACTCATCCAAAGATCATATGTACCCATTCCCCCCGGGCGGTTTGATGTGAAGACCAGCATCCTGCCGTCCGGGTTGATGGTTGCATTGGCTTCTTCGTAGTCGGTGTTTACCGGCGGGCCAAGATTTTCGCCCGGAACCCATTTTCCGTCAGGGCCGAGATGCGTGACGTATATGTCGCATTTGTCGGTACCGTCTTCACGACGGTTGCAGGCGGTGTAATACATCGTCCGCCCGTCGGAAGTTATGGTATCCGGCCCTTCGTTTTGAGAAGTATTAAGCTCCGCAATGTTGACAGGTTTGGACCATTTTCCGCCGACTCGCCGACTCGTCCAGAAATCCTGCCCTCCAAGACCCTCAGCCCGATCCGAGGTGAAATATACGGTATTTCCGTCGGCGGTTATTATCGGAGCCACCTCGCTTGCAGGCGAGTTGAGCACTTCGAGGTTGACCGCTCGATCCGCTCTGCTCTGCCCGATTATAGCCGGAGCAAAAGCGAATATAACCCCCACCACCAGGGCACACCTCACCACCATACGCAATTTAGATCGCATTTTAGCCTCCCTCTTTTCGCCAAAAAAACAAACTACCGTTATTATGATAGAACATTTTTTTCAACTAAGCAAGTAAAAAGTGTTGAAAAATAAAACTTTTTCACAAAAACCATATTCCCATATTTTCTACCATTTACTTACTTTCTGCAAATAAAATTCCCGCAAGGCAAGAAAAAAACGCCAATACACAAAAAATGCAGGGTAATAGTGCCTTCTTTACGTGGGGCAGGAATACCCCGCCGGGCATATTAAAAGCGGGGACACTTTGCCGTGTCCCCGCCCGGTTGTCAGTTATGTCCCAATGTACGAAAACGGGGACACGTAACAAGTACATGCCCCCGTTTCCATAAACTTACGGTATTTCGTGATGGAATCCCATATCAACGACGCCGGTGTCCGGCGCGCCGGTGATGCTGTCTGTGGTTTTGTCGTCCATGCCGAGGTCGGCCGCAGTGTCACTGCCGGCGTCCACGCACGGGCTGTTGTCCTGATCCAGGAAGAAATCACCTACAAACAACGGATCGGCGTTGATATTGCCGGTACCGGCATGACCGCCCATGATGTCGCTGTAGATGATGGTTGTATCGGAAAAGCCGAGATTATAGATTTCATCACCGCCCCAAACCGCATAGTCATCATAAAGTATACTGTCACTGATGCTTGGATAGAAGTAAAAGTAGCTGGCAATTGCCCCGCCATAGTAGTAGACGTAGTTATCGTTAAAGGTGCT
>Ga0180432_10005672_pt1 | contig 16504 bp, 12 predicted proteins | sample SS_ome_10_FD_132414 | JGI IMG/M metagenome (GOLD analysis project Ga0180432, IMG submission 132414) | Hypersaline lake sediment archaeal communities from the Salton Sea, California, USA - SS_1_MS_2 metaG | ecosystem: Environmental > Aquatic > Non-marine Saline and Alkaline > Hypersaline >... | reverse complement strand
TTCGACCAGTGCGCGACGGGGATCTCTCAGTCCGCGCCTGAAGCCAGCCCCGACACCTACGTGTACGACAACATCTTTTCGGAATGGACGGACTACGCCGTTGTTGGCGGCGACAACCCCGACATGGTCTTGAGGAACAACGGGTTCTGGAAAACGGGGGGCATTACGAACAGGACGTCCGGCTACGAAGCTGATGGATATGAAGACCACATCGATTGCACCGTCTCGCCGTTCGAGATCGTGGCGACGGGCAGCTACTATCTGAACGACGACGAGGACGGTGGCGACAAACTGGACTACGAAGGCTTTCGCACCGCGGCGACGGCGGGCCTGGATTCCGAGGAGTTCTCGTTCCTGGCCCCCTATGCGTACACGACGACGACGACCTTCACTGATGATGAGGATTGGGATACCCCTCAACTTCCAGACTACACGACAAACGCGCAGGTAACCGTTGGCTACCACCACAACCGGATCGACTACCTTATCGTCAACGTGGTGTGCAGCGTCAGCGGGGCGAGCAAGAAGCTGACGATTGACGAGGGGATCGTCGTAGCGTTCTCTGGTTTGTCCTCCCAGATCGAGTTCAACTCCAGCGCAACCGGCGCGCCGGAGATCATCTGCGACGGTGAACCCGACAAGCCGATCATTTTGGCAGGCAAGCCGCTCGCGTCGATGGCTATCGAAGCGGACTTCGAGGGCAGTGGCATCGATCTCACCGACCCGAGCAGCGCCACACCGAGCGCCTCGATCACGTACACACATTTCACAGGACTGAATTCAGGGGTTACGATTAAGAAGAACTCGAGTAACGAGGTTGAGCACTGCCGCTTTGACCGAAGCAACGTAGGCTTGTTTGTCTGGTTCTCCGCGGCGGCAAATCTCACGGCTTCGGCTCGCAACTGCCTGTTCTACGACGACGGTACGGGCTGTTTATTCCTTTTCACCGCATCCAGCACGTACACCCGCTCGGGAACGCTGCGCAATTGCACGTTCGACACCTGCTCGAATCACGGTGTGTATGCCTACAGAACCAGCGGTGCCGCGGCAACGTACACCATCTACGACTGCTTGTTCACCGATTGCACCGAGGGCATCAAGCGCGAGGGGGTCATCGACGCCGCGTGGAACGAGGAGCACAACGCGTTCTGGAACTGCGCCACGAATATCGACGATGACGGCTCGCCATACCTGATCGACACGGACTCGATCCACCTGCTTGACCCCCCCTATGACACCGGTTGGACTGACTGGGGCGACTAGTGGTACCTGCTGCAGGACGGGACCGATGTGACGCCGTGCGTCGACGGGGGGTCGGCAGCATCGAGTCACACGGATATCCAGCTGCATCTGTTCACGACGAAGCGCGCGACAGAAGAGATGTGGTTGGACGTCGACACCGTTGATATCGGGTATCACTACGATCCTGACTACGATGAGGACGTGCTGAACAGCATCACGCTGACGAATACCTACTGCAACACGAGCTCGCCGAACCTGCTGACGATTCAGGTCGATTTCGACGACGACGAGACGCTTTGGACGCTGACGATCACTCCCCTCATCGGTGGCGACCCCGTATACACAGTAAGCGAGGGCAGCGGCGATATCACCGACGAGATCGACAGCATTGACTGGGGCGAGGCGGAGACGGGGACGTACGTCGTGACGATCTCCGCGAGGGGCGGATCCAGCTTCACGACGTTCAAGTTCTACGTGTATCTGGATATAGATGATCCGGACATCACGATTCTTGCGCCGGAGCATCCGTCCACAGTCAGGGGGTACTGACGAGTCCTTTGCCGGAATAGATCGTTGAGACGAACAACCGACGAGACGACATATAGGAAGAGCGTTCTGATGCAGGGAAAGAGTCTTCTGATCGTGATGGTGGCGGGGACGCTCGCTCTTGCGGTGCTGGGTGCTTGCCGGGCCGCCTGCGCGGCATCCGTCCCTGACCATGAGTGGCTGGTCATGAACTGCCGCAAGCTCGCCCGCGAGGGACGGGCGCAGGAAGCTGCGGAGCAAGCAGAACGCGTGATCAAGCAGTCTGAAGACATCATTCAATCCAGTCCGACGGGCGATAAAGCGGCTCAGGCGTACCTCGACATGGCCCTTATGTACAGCGCGTACGGAAAGCGTGACTTCGCGAAAGCCGACGAGGTCTTCAAGGAAGCGATCGAGAAGTATGCCGATCACGCGTTGCTGCCGGCCATGCGCTACTACTACGCGAAGAACATGGTCTGGGGCTTCCGGGCCGAGCGGCTCGACGAGGCGCTTGACGCTCGCGTGGCCGCGAGCCGCACGCAGTTTCCATACGAGAAGGACGAGGCGAAGGTGGAGAGCCCCACGCGGGCGAGCGCCGGGGAGCGTAGAGGAGAGTGGGAGCAACTCTCGGCGAACGCGCGGCAAGTCTTCGCGCGGATAGCAGAGCGGCCCGACGAAATCACGCAGGAGCGGTGCGACCACCTCGGAATAGATCGGGCGACCGAGGAGCGGGCGCGGCAGGAGACCATCAAGCACGGGCTCGTCAGGCTGGCGGGCAAGGCGTGGAGCGGGACGTGCTTCTACGAGCTGACGGCCAAGGGACGCGAGCTCGCGAAGAAGGTGGGGCTCCGGGTGACGACACTCGGCCCCGGGGCCGGGCCCGTGCACGAGTACTGCGTGAGGGAGGCGGAGAAGTCGCTGGCGGCTGGTCTGGGCGGCGTCGCCTTCAAGAGGAAGGGTATCGTGTTTGACGACGTGCGGCCCGACAGCCTGGTGATGGGGCGTGGGCAGCAGGGGTTCAGGGCGCCGCTGCAGGTGTGCTGCTCGAAGAATTACGACTACGAGGCGCGGCGCCTGAAGACGCTGGCTGAAGCGCCAGGCGTGGACGCGGTGGTATCGGTCTGTGCGACCAAGACCGGCCTGAGGGCCCTGGCACGGAAGCTGGCTGAGCTGTGTGGCGGGGCGATCCCTGCGAGGATCGTCGTGTGCGGCATCGAGGAGTGTGTGAAGGCAAAGATTGACTGGAAGGCGCGTCTGGGCGCGGCCTGGGAGGTCTGAGGGCGGACCCGGCGTCGGGAGCGGACGCGCGTGAAGGTTGAAGGGTACCGCGCAGGGCGTGTCGGGTAACGGATAGCGGGGGTGCGGGTACCGGTTAGCGGTGAGGTCGGGAAGGGAAATGCGTGAATTGGTTTTCATAGGAGTAAGAACGCTGTGAATGAAAACGGATTGGACGACCTGATAGACGATCCTGCGGACCTGCTGCTGGGAGCACTGGAGCGTCAGATAGACCGGCTGGGTGAAGCGGCCGAACTCGACTTCCACGAGCAGCGGGCGGCCCAGGCCAACCTAGAGATCATCGCCAACGAGCCGATCGGCGGCTGGCTTCCCGAAGAGATGCCCACGGCGCCGGACTACGCCGGCACGATGCCGGGGCCGCCCCTGCCATCGGAGGGCGCCTCCGCCTCCAGGCCCTGGGCTGAACCGGGACTCTATCACCCGATGGGCGGCGGCTCTCGACCCGCGAGGTCCAGGCCCTGGCACCTTTCGTCGGCGAGGGCGAAGCCGTTCACCATCCGCACGGCATCCCGCGCCGTGTTCTGCATGGCGGAGCGGAGAGTGGTTCACAAGTCGTACTGCCGGGAATCGCGGTGCGAGAACTGGCGCAGGAACGCCGGCGGTCACGGCTGGCGTGGATACGGGTGCAGGCTCCTGGCCGAGTTGGAGAATGCGGCTGAGCCGCTCGACGAGAGCGATGACAGCGAAGACGAACGTGACGAGATCGAGGCCGAGGAGTAGGCCATGGAATACCTGACTGTCGACGAGCTCAGCGAATGGCTGCGCGTGAAGAAGAGCTTCATCTACAACCTGACACACCTGGGGCAGATCCCGCACTTCAAGGTCGGTCGGCAGCTCAGGTTCAGGAAATCGGAAATTGCGCACTGGCTCGAGCAGAGGCACTGCGAGGAGGATAGAGAAAATGGGCAGCGTGTACTGGAGGCGGGACCGAGCGGCCTATTACATAAGCTACAGCGTCAAAGGGAGGAGGATCAAACGGAAGATCGGAAGGTCAAAGAGGGCGGCCGAAAAGGCCCTCCAACGGATCGAGGCCGACATCCTCAACGAAAAGTACGACCTCGCCATCGAGGAGGAGCGGATGGGTTTCGGCGCGCTGGCCGACTACTGGCTGGCAAACTTCTCAAAGCCGAACAACTCACCCTCGCAATACCGCAAGAACCGGGAGAGGCTGAAGAAGCACCTCCGCCCGTTCTTCGGCAAGAGCGACGTCGGCGACGTCGACGCGAAGATGATCGACGAGTACAAGGCCTCGAAGCAGGGCAAGCTGAGCCCCGCCACGATCAACCGGACGCTGGCGTTCCTCAAGAAGATGCTCAATGACGTGGTGAGGTGGGGCCTTGTGGAACGGAACCCGGCACGCGGGGTCTCGCTGCTTCACGAGGAAGAGGCCGGCTTCGACTTCTGGTCGGACGAGGAGGCGCGCACGTTCCTGGCCGCGTGCGCGAGGGACGTGTACCCGATCTTCTGCTGCGCCCTCAACACGGGGATGCGGATCGGCGAGGTCCTTGGGCTGCGATGGGCGAGCGTGAACCTGCGGCAGAGGGTGATCACCGTCGAGCGGAGCAGGCTCGGGACCACCAAGACGAAGAAGGTGCGCCGCATCTACATCAACGACGCGCTGTACCACGCACTCAAGGACCTTCGAAGGAAGAAGAGAGGCGAGTATGTCTTCCCAGGAAGAGACGGGGAGATTCGGAAGGACGTGCGAGGTTCCTTCAACGCTGCGGTCAAGAAGGCGCGCGTCAGGGGGATCAGGATCCACGACCTGAGGCACACGTTCGCGTCGCACTTCATGATGAAGGGGGGCAACATCCTCACGCTGCAGCGTATTCTCGGGCACTCGACGCTCGCCATGACGCTGCGTTACGCCCACCTCTCGCCCGACTTCATGAAGGACGAGATGCAGAAGGTGAGCTTCGCTTCGGCGGGCTCATTTTGATTTGTTTGTGTCCCCAGATTGTCCCCAGACCTTTTTTGCCGGCGCGAGTGGCGCACTGTGCGTGAGTCGTAAGTGGTTGGGAGGGAGGGAGTGCCGGAGGCCGGACTCGAACCGGCACGGGGTTGCCCCCGGGGGATTTTGAGTCCCCTGCGTCTACCAGTTTCACCACTCCGGCACGAGGCTCTGGCCGTCTCGGTGGCGCAGCGTCGGCGCGTAACCGTATAGCACGGCGCGGGGCGTCAGATCAAGCGGCTGGGGCCGCCGGGGCGGCGGGCGCGTCGGCGGCGCATGCCGATGGGCGGGCCCAGGACCTCTCCGAGCAGGATGGCCTCGCGCATGGCGGCCGGGCCGGTGGCGAGTCGCTGGCGCAGCGCGGCCCTGAGGTCGGCGGGGCGTGCGGCCACGCCGTGGCGCGTGGGTATCTTTCTTGTCGACCGGGGCTGCGCGACCGCCTTCGGCTTTGGCTTGGGTGGGGCGGCAGCAGGGGGCCCGGCCGTGGGCGGCTTTGCCCGTGGTGTCGGTTTCGGAGGCTCCCACGCGGCGGCCGGTCGGGGCGTCGGCGCGACCGGCTGGCGGCGCTTTCCCGGTGAGGGGACCTCGGCCGGGGCCCTCGGGACCTGCGGCGCCATCGGGACGCGAGGCGCCACGGGCCTGGGCGGTGGCGGAGGCGGTGGTGTGCCGGGCTTGCGGACGGCCCGCAGCGGGGCCACCGGGCGCGGTGGCGGCGGCGGTGGCGTGGGCCGGAGGGCCTTTGGCTGGTCCGGCCTGGGCGGCTGCTGTGAGGGTGTCTCGCCCTTGGCCATCTTGCGGATGGTTTCGAGGAACTCGTCCACGGTCGGCGGCCGCTCGCGGGCGGGCTTCTCCCCCGGGGGCGTGGGCCCCTGGCGCTGCTGACGCGACTTGGAGACGGCCCTGGAGACCGCGCCGATGAGCGAGATGACGGCAACGACCGCCAGGAAAATGAGCGGTCCGTACGGGCTGTCGTCCTTCTCGCCGATTATGTTGAACGGTATCTGGAGCATGGCTCCTTACTGCTCGCCGGGCTTCTTCTGCTCGCCCGTGTCCTTGCCGCCGATGGATTCGCGCATCGAGGTGTCGGCCTGGATGTTGCGCAGGTTGTAGTAGTCCATCACGCCGAGGTTGCCCTGGCGGAAGGCGTCGGCGATGGCGAGCGGGACCTGCGCCTCGGCCTCGACTACGCGCGCGCGCATCTCCTGGACGCGGGCAACGTTCTCCTGCTCCTGGGCGACGGCCATGGCGCGGCGGCCTTCGGCCTTGGCCTGGGCGACGCGTTTGTCGGCCTCGGCCTGGTCGGTCTGGAGCCTGGCGCCGATGTTCTCGCCCACGTCCACGTCGGCGATGTCGATGGAGAGGATCTCGAAGGCGGTGCCGGAGTCGAGGCCTCGTTCGAGCACTTTCTTGGAGATGATGTCGGGGTTCTCGAGCACGGCCTTGTGCGAGTCGGCCGAGCCGATGGTGGTGACGATGCCCTCGCCGACTCGGGCGACGACGGTCTCGGTCCAGGCGCCGCCGACGAGGCGCTCGATGTTGGCGCGGACGGTGACCTTGGCCTTGGCCCAGAGTTGGATGCCGTCCTTGGCGACGGCGCCGACTTTGTCGGGGCCCTTGGTGGGGTCGGGCGCGTCGATAACCTCGGGTTTGACGCTGATCTGCACGGCCTGGAACACGTCGCGGCCCGCCAGGTCAATGGCGGTGGCTTTCTGGAACGAGAGCTCGATGTTGGCCTTGTCGGCGGCAATGAGGGATCGGATCACCTGCAACACGTTGCCGCCGGCGAGGTAGTGGGTCTCCAGGTCATTGGTGCTGACGGTGAGTCCCGCCTTGACGGCCATGATCCTCGCGTCCACGATGAGGCCGGCGGAGACTTTGCGGAGCCGCATGCCGATCAGGGTGCCGAAGCCGACGCGGGCGCCGGAGGCGAGCGCGCGGATCCAGATCTTGAAGAAGGCGATGACGATGCCCAGGAAAATGAGGAACAGGATGGCGACGACGACAATAACGATGATCCACCCTGTCTTGAGCGTTTCGCCGCCGCCCTGGGCCAGGAGGTGACCCGTGCCCGGGTGTGCCGCGAGGGCGGCGCCGGCAAGCCCGACGAGCGCCGCAGCGCATGCGCAAATCCAGATCGCTTTCGCGACCGTGTCATGTCGTAATGCGTTCATGAGATCCTCCCTCGAGCCGTTCGTTGGCAATTATCCTGCATTATACCATAGGGGCCTATCACGCGCCCCCCCCGTGCATGCATAACCTCACGCAGCACGTCGCGGCCGTCCAGGTCTATTGCGGCGGCGTGCTCGAATGAGAAGTCCATGTTCGCTTCGCGAGCAGCGGCCAACGCACGGACGACTTGCGTGACGTTGCCGCCCGCGAGGTAGTGTTCCTCGAGATCGCTCAATGTTACGTCGGTCAAGTGTGCCTTGTTCGCTGCGATCTTTGCGTCCACGATCAGCCTAGCCGGCACCTTGCGCAGCCGCATCCCGATGAGCTGGACAAAGCCCAGTGGGACGCCCGAAGCCAGGGCGCGGATCCAAACCCCGAAGAAGGTGATCAACACCCCGAGGATGATCAGGAAGATCACGGCGATCACTACAATAGCTACCGTCACCACCACCGGCTGCTGACGCTCAGCCGCGGCTGCTGCGAGCAGCTCGTAGCCCTGGCCGAGTAGTGCATTCATGCTGAGAGTGTCCCCGCTGAGTTGGGTGGCGTTGTCGCGCCCCGGTTGAGTTGCTCCAATCGCAGAGTCTGCGTCAGGTTGTGTCTTTCTCTTGTTCAATCGTGCGGACGACGAGGTGGTTGCCTTCGAGGCGGAGCACCTCGACGGGCGTGCCCGCCGGCACGTACTCGCCTTCGGTGACGACGTCCACGCGCCGGCCGTCGACGTCGGCGACGCCTGCCGGTCTGAGATAGGACTCGGCGACGCCGCGCTTGCCGATGAGTTTCGCGTACTGCTCGGCCGAGCCGGCGAGGACGTCCACGCCCTGCTGGGTCGAGCCGAGGAAGAGGGCCTTTCCGAGCCTTGTTTTGCGAAGTACGCGGAAGGCGACCACGCCGGCGGCAATGCCGGCGATGGGGATAACGAGGATGGTCAGGACGATGCCGGCGGTGGAGAAGTTCATCGCGGCGACGACGATGCTGCCGATGAGGGCGAGGACGCCGAGGGTGCCGACAATGCCGCCGGGGATGAAGATCTCGCAGAAGATGAGACCGACGCCGACGAGGCCGAGCAAGACGACGAGCCACACCATAGTTTATGTGTCCTCCTGTGGCGGCGCCTCGGGCGGGCGTTTTTCGCGTACCATGATACGGTTGGATTTCACCTCGACGATCTCGACCTGGGCGCCCGGCTTGATGAAGTCGCCGCGGGTGACCACGTCGTAGGGTTCGCCGTCGAAGATGGCGCGGCCGGCGGGGCGGAGCATGGTCCTGGCGACGCCGACGCGGCCGATGAGCTTTTCGGGTTCGGCGAGCCGCGAGCCTTCCGAGGCGTGGTAGCCGGCGGCGTGCTTTTGCTCGGTGCTGAGCACCAGCGCGCCGAAGAGGGGCGTGTGCGGCAGGACGAAGCGGTAGAGCAGCACGATGGCGACGCCGCTGGCGATGATGGCGATGCCAAGGATGGCGGCGGCCTGCCAGAGTTGTCCCGGCAGCGGCGGCAGGCCCTTGGGCGGGTTCTCGACGAGCATCTTGAAGAGGCCGGCGAGGATGCAGATGATGCCGGTGATGCCCACGATGCCGAAGCCGGGGATGACGAACAGCTCGATGGCGAGCAGGACGAGGCCGATAACGACGAGGATCAGGTCGGTCCAGCGCGCGGCGCCGGCGCCCATGTGGCCGATGAACAGCAGCGCGATGCACGCGAGACCCACGATTCCCGGGAAGCCGAAGCCGGGGACTTTGAGCTCGGTGGCGATGCCGATGATGGCGCCGAGCAACAGCAGGGTCGAGACGAGAGGGCTGGTGAGAAACGCTGAGAGCGCTTCCGACCAGGACGCCTCGAGGGTGACGATGCGCGCGCCGCGGAAGGCGGCGAACTTCTCGATGTCGGTGATGGCCTGGGCCGTTGGCGCGGGGGCGCCGGCGGCAGGCGCGCCTGCGGCGGGGGCAGGGGCGTCGATGATTGTGGCGCGTCCGACGGCGACGCGCAGGAACAGCGCCTCGCGGTCCGTCAGGCTGAGGATCTCGCCTTCCTTGACGATGAATTCCTTGCCGTACTCTTCCCACGGCGGCTGGCCGGCGACGCCGCCGACGAAGCGGCTCGGCGGGCCGGTGTCGGGCCTCTCGCCGGTTCGATACTGTTCCGGGATGCCGAGGCGGATGCTCCTGGCGGCCATCTTGCGGGCGTAGTCGTCGTAGCGGATCACCTTAGCGATGTCGGTCATCGCCTCGGCCAGGTCGGGATCGTGGCCGTTGGCCTCGGCGTTTGCGCGCATCTGCTGGGCGTAGAAGCGTGTGTACTTTTCGCCGACCGGGCTGACCTCGCCGCCGGGCGAGACCGCGATGACCATGGCGGCCCCGAAGTTGGCGCCGGGGGCTACGACGATGTCGTCGCAGGCGTACGTAATCACCGCGCCCGCGGAAGCCCCTTTGGTGTTGACCCAGGCGATGGTGGGGACCGGCGAGCCGTTGAGCACCTTGCTCAGCTCGACGGCGGACGCGGCAACGCCGCCGAAGGTGTCCACTTCCAGCACGACGAGGCCCGCGCCCGCCTGCTTGGCTTCCTCGAGGCCGCGGCGGACGTGGACGACCATGATGCCGTCAACCATGCGGTTGAGCTTGAGGTGGTAGATGAGGGGCTCCGGCTCGGCGTCGGCCGGTGTGGGGGCGGGATCTTCGCCGGCGAGGAGGCGGCCGGCGGGCGGCAGGGCGACGGCGAGGGCGATCAGGCACAGGGCGAGAACGATCCGTGCCGTGCGGGCCGCTTGTGCCCGGTTGCGTTTGAGGCTTGGCCCGACAGACATCGCGCACCTCCAGGCGACGAAAAAGATGGTGGAGGATACCGGATTTGAACCGGTGACCCCATGCATGCCATGCATGTGCTCTACCAGCTGAGCTAATCCCCCACCGCCACCCGCCCGTTTCCGGTCCGGGCAAGCGCGCCCCGCCCATCGCGCTGTGGCGGGGCGGTCTCTCTAAGCTGTCAACATTATGTTAGGTCGTCTCGCGCCTGCGCGTCAACGGCTTTCCCTGTAAAGAAATCGGGGACAGTGGGGCTGTTGAAAAACCGGTTCTATGCAAGCCCTTCGGGCTATGGTTTGGTTTGTTGCGGGCTCTGTACCCAGGGTTGCGCTTTGCCCCTCGGCCGGCCCCTCGACAAGCTCGGGGCAGGCTCGGGGCAAAGCTGACCCTGGGCTAACCTATTCTGCCCTTTCAGGGCAAGGACAGGCTCGTCGAGACTACGGGTTTTACAACAGGGTGGCAGTCCCTAGTTTCCGCGCATGTACTTGCGGTAGAGGTAGCGGAACTTGTCGTAGGTGATGCCGAGGGCCTCGGCGGCCTTTGCCTGGTTGCCGCCGGCGGCTTCGAGGGCGTTCTCAATGAGGCGGCGCTCGAACTGGGCGACTCGTTCCTCCAGCGGGCCCTCGTCGAGGGCGCCGGTCTCGGCGTGGGCCGCGTCGGGTTTCGGCAGGGCGAGGTCGGCCGGCTCGATTGTGTCGCCCTGGGTCTTGTAGAGGGCGCGCTCGATCGTGTAGCGGAGCTCACGCACGTTGCCGGGCCAGGGGTAGCCCTGGAGCGCTTCGATGGCCGCGGGGCTGAGGGTCTTGGGGCTCAGCGACGGGGCTTCGCGCACGAGGGCCTCGGTGAAGTGCTCGGCCAGCAGCGGGATGTCCTCGGGGCGCTCGCGGAGGGGGGGCACGACGATGGTCTCGAAGGCGAGGCGGTCGCGGAGGTCGTCGCGGAACTCGCCGCGGGCGGCGAGGTCTGAGAGGTCGGCGTTGGTGGCGGCGATGATGCGCACGTCGACGTGGATGGTTTCGGTGCCCTGGACGCGGGTGAAGCTCTGGTACTCGATGATGCGGAGGACGCTTTTCTGGAACGGCATGGGCATGTTGCCGACCTCGTCGAAGAACAGCGTGCCGCGGTCGGCGAGCTCGAAGAGGCCGAGCTTGCGTTTGTCGGCGCCGGTGAAGGCGCCTTTTTCGTGGCCGAACAGCTCGCTGCCGAGGAGGTCCTTGGGCACGGCGGCGCAGTTGATGGTGATGAACGGTTCGTCGGCGCGGGGGCTGAGGCGGTGGACGGCGGCGGCGACGAGCTCCTTGCCGGTGCCGCGCTCGCCGACGATGAGGACGGGGCGGGGGATCGGGGCGACCTTCTCGATCGTGTCGAGCAGGGCGCAGATGGCGGGGCTTTGGCCGACGATCAGGTACTGCCGCTCGAGCTTGCCGCGGTAGAAGCTCGCGGTGCGTTCGAGCGCTTCGGTCCGGCGCCTCAAAGCCTTGTTCTCGGCGACGGCGCGCTTGAACTGGGCGATTTTCTCGAAGCTCACTTCGAGGTTCTCGGCGAGGTAGATGTCCTTTTCGAGGAAGTCGTTGGCGCCGCCCTTGAAGGCGCGCTTGGCGTTCTCGACGGTGCTGTGGCCGGTGAGGATGACGACGGGCAGGTCGGGCCGCGCGCGCTTGATCTCGTCGAGCAGCTCGAAGCCGGTGTCCACGCCCTTGCCTTCGAGGTCGAGGTCGAGGAGCACGAGGCTGAAGCGTTCGTCGTCGTCGGCGATGAGCGCGCGGGTGCGCCCGACGCTCTCGGCGACGACGACCTGCTGGTCGCGGTCCTCGAGCATTTCGGTGACGGCGCGTTGGACCTCGGGCTGCTCGTCCACGAGGAGGATTCTGTCGCGCGAGGGTTTTTCGGTCATGGCGTTGGGCAGACTCCGGCAGTTCCTGGAGGCGCAATTGTGGCATGGGCGGGCCGTGCGCGTCCAGCCCGGCGTTCGAGGGCCAATTTTGGGGTAAGGGGGCCCTGCTCGTCGAGGGGGCCCCTCACCTCACGGGTGCATCTTGACCGGAGCGGGCGACGCACCGGCACGTTATCGAGAGCCGCGCAGCGGCGACTGGTAGTAGCCACGGGCGAAAGCCCGTGGTTGCCGAGGCGCCCGCAGACTCCTGAGCCCCGTCAGGGGCGATTGAGCTGGGCACGGCGGATCTCTCGGCTCGACGACGTGAATCGCCCCTAAAGGGGCTCCGTAGTCTGTTTGGTGCGTGCGCTCCACGGGCTGGCGCCCGTGGCTACTGCCAATCGCCCCCCGACGGGGCTCTAAGCCTGCTTGCTCGGGCTGCTCGGTGATGACTGCGCCGATCCTTTCGCTTTGGGCCTCGACCCAGGATTCGTTATCCGAAAATCTGGGCTCGATGCTGAGGCGCGGGCCCGTTCGCGTTTCAGTGGACGCGTGCGTATCGCAGGAGGTTGCTGCGCGGCGCAGCGAAATCGCGACCCTCATCGGAGCAACCGGCGTATAATGTGTCGAGATGCCACGACGGTTGATAGGTGAGGTGCACGGGCCGCGCGAGCCATGAACGGCAAGCCTGAGAAACAGACCCCGCACGCGACGCTGCTGGATGCCTCGGCGCTCGAGGACATTTCTCGCGCGCCGGGCGTGTACGTGATGAAGGACGCGGCGGGCCAGGTCATCTACGTGGGCAAGGCGCAGGACCTGCGCGCGCGGGTGCGGCAGTATCTCGTGCCCGAGCGGGACACGCGGCCGAGCGTGCCGTTTCTGATGCGGCGGGCGGCGGGCGTCGAGACGATCGTCACCTCGACGGCCAAGGAGGCGCTGCTGCTCGAGGAGACGCTGATCAAGAAGCACCGGCCGCGCTACAACGTGTTCTGGCGCGACGACAAGACGTACATCAGCCTGCGGCTCGACACGGGCAAGGCGTTTCCGAAGCTGGAGATCGTGCGGCTCAGGCGGCGGCCGCGCGACGGAGCGCTGTACTTCGGGCCGTACGCGTCGGCGCGCAAGGTGCGCGAGACGGTGCGGACGCTGCACGAGATCTTTCCGCTGCGGCAGTGCTCGGAGGCGCAGTTCCGCGAGGCGCGGCGGACGGGTCGGCCGTGTCTGAACTGCCAGATGCGCAAGTGCTACGGGCCGTGCGTGGGCAATATCAGCGAGGCGGACTACGCGGCCGTGGTGCGCAACGTGGTGCAGTTTCTGCGCGGGCAGGCGGACGAGCTGGTGGCGGACCTGGGGCGGCGCATGGAGGCGGCGGCGGCCGACGAGGACTTCGAGCAGGCGGCGCGGCTGCGCGACCAGGTGGCGGCGGTCACGGCGACGCTCGAGCGCCAGCAGGCGGTCTCGACGACATGGGCGTCGCGCGACGTGTTCGGCCTGTACCGCGAGGCGGACGCGCTGGAGATCGCCGTGCTGCACGTGCGCGAGGGGCGGCTGCTCGAGGCGACGGCGCGCTCGTTCGCGAAGGTACAGGAGGCCGATGAGGAATTCTTTGGGGCGTTCCTGCTCTCGTTCTACGACGCGGCGGGCATCATCCCGCCGGAAGTGCTCGTGCCGGTGGCGCTTCGGGACGCGGCGAGCGTGGCCGAGGTGCTGGCCGAGCGGCGCGGCGGGAAGGTGGAGATCGCGGCGCCGCAGCGGGGCGAGAAGCGCAGGCTCGTCGAGCTGGCGGCGAAGAACGCGCAGGCGGCGTTCGAGGCGGCGCGCGACCGCGACGCGCGGCGGCGCGACTTGCTCGACGAGGTTCGCACGGCGCTGCGGCTGCGGCGCACGCCGGAGCGGATCGACTGTTTCGACATGTCGAACATCGCGGGCGCACACCGGGTCGGCGTGGTGGTGGTGTTTCGCGACGGGGAGCCGGACAAGGGCGAGTACCGCAAGTTCCGGATCCGCACGGTGGAGCAGGGCGACGACTACGCCATGATGCACGAGGTGCTCTCGCGCCGGTACGCGCGCGCGAAGGTGGAGGGCGGGCTGCCGGACCTCGTGGTGATTGACGGGGGCAAGGGGCAGCTCAACGTGGCGCGCGCGGTGCTGGAGGAGCTCGGGCTGGGCGGGCTCGACGTGGTGAGCGTGGCGAAGGACAAGGCGGCGTGGGGCGCCGGGCGGCTCAAGCTCGACAAGGTCTATTTGCCCAACGTCAAGGAGCCGGTGCGGCTCAAGCGGAACGCGCCGGTGCGGTTTCTGATTGAGCGGGTGCGCGACGAGGCGCACCGGTTCGCGATCGCCTACCACAAGCAGGTGCGGCGCAAGGCGCAGTTCGCGTCGGTGCTCGACGAGGTGGCCGGCATCGGGCCGGCGCGTAAGCAGGCGCTCTTGAGGCACTTCGGCAGCCTGGCGCGCATCCGCGCGGCCACGCTCGAGCAACTCGCGGCCGCCCCGAAGATGACGCGCGCGGCGGCGGCGGCGCTTCATGACGCGTTGCACGAAAACGGTTGAACTCGCGGCGTTGGTGTCGTGTCTATCCAAGGCGGGCGCACAACCGGCGCATTGGGGGCCTCGCTTCCCAGACAGGCCCTATGCTGGTAAAGTATGCTAGCGCATGACGGACCATGGGTTTCCGAGGAGGTGCATGATGAAGACGGCGATGGTGTGTGTGATGTGCTGCGTGGCCGTGCTGGCGAGTGCGGCGGAGAATGCGGCGCCGGAGGTGGACTCGACAATCACGTCGGTGACGGTCTATAGCGACCGGGCGCTGGTGACGCGGACGGCGACCCTGACGGTGAAGCCGGGCGAGTACGACTTCGTGTTCGCGGGGCTGCCTCGGTGGCTCGACGACGATTCGCTGCGGGCGTCGGGCGCGGGCACGGCGTCGGCGCGGCTGCTGGGGATCGAGTCGAAGGTGGCCTACACGAAGGAGACGCCCGAGGAACGGGTGCAGACGCTGCGGGACGAGATCCAGGCGCTCGAGGACCGGATCCAGGTGGTGAACGACGAGGTGGCCGTGCTGGGCGAGCAGAAGGAGTTCATCACGGAGATGCGGTTGGTGGCGCAGCAGGCGGCGGCGCAGCAGTTCCAGTTCAAGGAGGTCAAGACGGAGGAGTGGAGCACGGTCGTCACGTTCGTCGGGACGAGCCTGGCGGAGCTGATGCAGACCGGGCGCGAGAAGCAGGTGGCGCTGCGCGAGCTCAATAAGGAGCTGCAGATCAAGCAGGCGGAGCTGGGCCGGATCGGGCGTGAGCGCGTGATCGAGACCAAGCAGGTGACGGTCTCGGTCGAGGCGCTGGGCGAGGGGACGCTCGAGCTGGCGCTCGACTACGTCGTGGGTGGGGCGTCGTGGGGGCCGCTCTACGACGCGCGGGCCGACGTCGAGAAGGGCACGGTGGAGCTGACCTACTACGGCACGGTGGCGCAGAAGACGGGCGAGGACTGGACGGACGCGACGCTCTTGCTCTCGACGGCGCGGCCCGCGGTGGGCGCGCAGGTGCCGGAGCTCGAGCCGTGGTACCTCGACAGCGGCTGGCGGCGGATGGTCGAAAGCACCGGTGGGGGGAGGCGCATGACGCGGGCGAAGGGGTTGGCGCGGCCCGAGGCGATGGCCGAGGACAAGATGGCTGAGGAGGACGAACCGGCGGAGGCGCCGATGGCCGTGGCGCTGGCGACGGTCGAGGAGCGGGGCACGTCGGCGGTGTTCGAGGTGAAGAAGGCCGAGACGGTCCCCTCGGACGGCCAACCGCACCGGACGACGATCGGGATCGTGAAGCTCGACGGGACGATGCGCTACACGATCGTGCCGAAGGTCAAGACGACGGCGTTCGTGGAGACGGAGGTGACGAACACGAGCGAGCTGCGGCTGCTCAGCGGGCCCGTGCACGTGTTCCTCGGGCCGGACTTCATCGGCCGGGCGCGGCTCGAGGGGGTGTCGCCGGGCGAGGAGTTCGAGCTCTCGCTCGGGCCGGACGACCGGATCAAGGTCGAGCGCGAGACGCTCAGGGACCGCACGAAGGTGTCGAAGACGCGCAACAAGGTGGCGGTCCGGAACACGATCGAGGTGACGGTGGAGAACTACACGGGCAAGACGGCCTCGGTCGTGGTGCAGGAGCAGGTGCCGGTCTCGCAGGACGCGGACGTGAAGGTCAAGCTCATCGAGGCGACCGACAGGATCGAGGCGGACGAGGCGACGGGCGAGCTCGAGTGGACGTTCGAGCTGGGCGCGGGCGAGAAGAAGGAGCTCACGTTCGAGTTTGAGTTCTCGTTCCCGAAGGAGGCGTTCGACTACTACCGCCGGACGCAGCGCTACGAGCTTTCGTTCTAGCCCGGATTTCTCATAGCGATTCGGTGGCGCAGTCATCGCGCATGGCATCATCCATTGCCGCATAGGGGCGTTCTGGAGCCTCGTCAGGCGCGTGTGGGAGTGGCCACGGGCGTGAGGGTTTGCTGAAAGACCTGTGCCCTCGACGCCCCGTCGGGGCACCACGTGAGTAGCTAGCATGAATGCGTAGTGCACCTCGGTTGGCGAGGCGATAGGCTCCTCGCTGATCGAGAACGGTAATTCAACCGGAGGTGCACTATGAAGACGTACGTTGGAGTCGATTACC
>Ga0180432_10005668_pt1 | contig 16511 bp, 17 predicted proteins | sample SS_ome_10_FD_132414 | JGI IMG/M metagenome (GOLD analysis project Ga0180432, IMG submission 132414) | Hypersaline lake sediment archaeal communities from the Salton Sea, California, USA - SS_1_MS_2 metaG | ecosystem: Environmental > Aquatic > Non-marine Saline and Alkaline > Hypersaline >... | reverse complement strand
TGCTTCCGGTGGTTCCGCAAAACCATGCAATTCCTCCGGTCTTTGCCCTGCCTGATTTACTGAGCTGGACAAATGACCTTGCCTCAACAGGAATGTCCAAAGAAGCCCCAAGAAGCCGTCTGGTCTTTGAATGGTCTTGTTTTAGAACTGCATTTTCAAAAAGAGTTGCAACTTTTTGCCCTTCCTGACTATATACAACAGAAGTTGGACATGTTTGTCCAAATGAATTTGCAGAAAACAATAATCCGGCAGCAAGAACTGTCGCTGCTGCAAACTTCTTCAACACAGGCATCCGGTTTTGATTTTGTAATCGAGATAATCTCATAAGAATCACTTGTTACCCCCCTTGGTATTACATGTCTTTTAGAAGAAATATTTATAAAATGAGGTAAAAAATGATAAGAGAAAAATCGCCGAGGCCAAGAAATGGGATTTCTTGAACGTCGATTTTTTGAATAGAAAAATCGCCGAGAGAGAGATTTGAACTCCCAATCCCAAAGGGAGTGCTTTTCGAGAGCACCGCACTACCGGATTTCACGCCTTGCAGAAACTGGCAAGGCTTTATGCGATCTCGGCATAGATAAAATGATAGCGAGATGGAAAGAATATTAAAGCTAATTTGCTTTTATCCTTTATGATAGTTCTTAATCTTAAAACATATCAGGCCAGCATTGAAAAGGCGCTGCTTTTTACAGATATTGCAGGCGAAGTTGTTGCTGAGACCGGAGTTCGGATTGTTGTCTGTCCTCCAGTAATCCACCTTGGCAGTGCAGCAGAGAGGTTTTCAAACGTATTTGCACAGCATGTTGATGAAGTTGGCTATGGGGCACATAGTGGTTCGGTTTCAGCTGAGATGCTAAGAAGTGTAAATGCAAAGGGATCTTTGGTCAACCATTCTGAAAAAAGAATTGGATCGGAAGAAAAAATCAAAACAATAATCAACAGACTCCATGAGAATAATCTTGAGAGCTTGGTTTGTGCTGCAAGCACTGATGAGGCTTCTTCAATTGCACACTATGCCCCAACATTCATTGCAGTAGAGCCGCCAGAGCTTATTGGAAGCGGAGTAAGCGTTTCAAAAGCAAACCCGGATATTGTAACAAATTCAGTAAAGGCAGTAAAGGAAGTAGACCACAAGATCACTGTGCTTTGCGGAGCCGGTGTGAGCAATAAAGAGGACATAAGCAAATCATTGGAACTGGGCTCCGAAGGGGTTTTGCTTGCAAGTGCATTTGTCAAAGCAGCTGACCCAAAGGAATTCCTGAGCGAACTGGCATCGGTTTTCTAAGCATTTAAAAAACCACATACACAAAAAAGGATACTACGCGGTTATAGTCTAATCTGGTTAGGACCTAAGCCTTCCAAGCTTATGATCCGGGTTCAAATCCCGGCGACCGCAATCCTCTGTTTTTTTGTTAAAAATATAAAAAATACATATTTTTGTTTTGAAAAAAGGGAAAAGTCACAATTGCTTTTATAAACAGGTAATGAAATGTGTGAAATGGTGTTCTTCAGAGAAGTATTATAAAAGGCCATCACCATTACTTTACAGATGCGAAAACGAATTGTAACCCCCAGCATAATGCCTAAAAAATTAGCAACAGTTGAACCCAGAGCTGAGGGAATAATCAAACCTGAGATTACACTACATAATCTGCCTGGACTAAAGGTAGGTGTAGACCCTGATATCAATGCAGCTACTACAATTCACAGGATCGGAAGAATGGTCAGCGAGGATTTTCCAACAATAGGAGACTACGTAGCAAGATTGATGGAAGAATTCAACAGAGTTGATTTCTGCAGTGTTTTCAGACTTCCTAAAAATACAAGATCAAATGGACTGCTTGAGCACAGGCTTACAGTTTCCAAATGCGAAGAGGGCTTTTGCATTGATGAATCAACAGAAGGAATGGAACAAAACGGAATAGTAAGAGGCGCTCTTGAAAAAACATTCCTGGACCGGGCTCCTGTGATATTTGACTGGGATCTTGGAATCAAGGTTGTGTTCAGTGATCTGGACATGCATAGTGATCTTTGTGATGTTTATCCTGTAGGTGAAAATGAACATTCTGGAAGTCTTACAGTTATGCCATTCTACTACAGGGATCCAGTACATCCTTCGGGGCTTGTTGTTTTTGAAGGAGACCTCAGATGCAGGGATTCGCAGCTTGAAGGATTTGCAAAAACATACTGGACAGCAAAGGCAATTGCTGCTGCAGCTGCACAGATTTCATTCCAACTGACCCACAAATTTGATGCAATAACAGTACTGACAAAGTTTGCAGACTTTGAAATTGATTTCAGAAAGGGAATCATAAACCTCATGGAACATGAAATAGATGATCTTCATTTGATTTTAATTGATGCAGATAACTTTAAGGAAATTAATGACAGATATGGACATAGCACTGGAAATAGAGTACTTCGTGCCATTGCAGAAAAAGTCAAAATATCAGTTAGATCAAGCGATGTTGTTGCAAGATGGGGCGGAGATGAGCTTGCAGTTATTCTAAGGGATGTTCCAAGGGAGGAAGCAGTGCGCATTGCAGAGAGAATAAGAAAGAATGTCTCACAAATCGAGATTGAGGATATCGGAATTACCTGCAGTATTGGAATTTCTGATGTCGGAGACATTGCAGATAAAGTTGCAATGAAAGTTGCAATGGAAATGGGACCGCCGGAAGAAACACAGAGCATAATATATGAGCAGGCATTTTCACTTTCTGATTTCAGGCTGCAGCAGGCAAAAGAAAAAGGCAAGAACAGAGTAGTGTTTGAAGGCCGTGCAACAGCATAATCTTTTTTTAAATTCAACCAAGTACAATTCCTATAATGCCTCTGTAGCTCAGAAAACTTTTGGAAAAAGTTTTATCAAAACTTACAAGCTAAGAGTTTGAGCAATGGTAGAGCGACTCTCTCGTAAAACTTTTTGGGAAAAAGTTTACAAAAACCGACTCTCAAAAAACGGGATAGGAGTAGGCCGGGGGTTCAAATCCCTCCTGAGGCTTTCATATTTCAGGTTTCAGTCTTTCAATGCAATGGGCGCAAACAGCTTCTGCTTCAGCTGTCCGAGGCGAGGGAAGAATGCTCATCACTTCCCTTGCAGTATCGGCATCTTTTACATATGAAAGGAGATCTTTCAGGGCCCGTTTTCGCAAAAGCATGGATTCTGAAGCAAGGCCCTTTGTCAACTGCGGCAAATCCGAGCTTTCTCTAGTGACAAAATCAGCAGAGGATTCTGGAGTTATCATATATAGGCCATCAGACGATGGAGCTTTTTCTTCACTTTCAACCTCACTTCTAAGTTTGGCAAGGAATTCCGCATCTGAAGGAGTAGAGGCAATCAGAAGCCTCAGTAGCGAATACTCCAAAGACTTAGTCTCTCCATTCAGAAATGCCTCTGTCCCTAAATACATGATTGTGCTTTTGCGGATTTCTATATTCTCATCGCCATCAAGGGATTCAATAATTCTGTCTGCAACGCTATCTGGAGGAAATCCCTTTCCAGTTGCATGAACAAAACAGTCAATTAAAGCAAAAACAACTGCAGGATTTTTTTCACCCTCGAGAGCATCAAAAGCAACTTCAATCAGCTCTTGCAAATTAGTTTCATCAGTGGCTTTAATCATTTTACCAAGGTCTGCGGCGAATTTCCAACGTTCTGAAGAGTGCTCACTCTCAAGGCCTTTTTTTATCTTTTGAAGTCTTGCACCCCTCATCTCTGGAATTGTATCATGAAGAGGCTTTGCGGCACTGGCAACTGGCATCGAAGGCTGTGTGGGAGCTTCACGAAACCTGCGTATGCTTGATTCAGGTGAGCTGCCGGCACGAACAACATCTGAACGATCCCTTGTTTTTGAACTGCTTCTGGACATAAATGTAAGATAGATGAACTAGTTAAAAATAAATAGGAAAAGGAAAAAACTATCCGAGGATCTTGGAGAGCTCGCCTTCAAATACTTCAGGATCTGAAACAAGCTTGTGTGCTTTCTTTCTCGTATCCTGGTATTTTGAAAGCCTTGAGACTGACTTCAGTGATTCGACATCATCCTGAAGCTTGTCAAGTGCAAGATCCCTTGAATCCTTGAACCTTGCTTTTGTTGCAACTGACAAAAGAGCAGAGCTCTGTCCAACAAGCCTTTCAACTGCAATTGACCTACAGTCCTGGTATGGAGAGAGCATTGCAACTTCAGTTAGCATGTCAGGATCATCGATCTCATAGACGATGTCTGAGAGCAGCATAAGAGCAGTTGACTTTGCATCCTTGTACTTTGATTCATAGACAATTGTTCTAAGTGCCCATGGATGCTCAGAAAGCCTTCCTACTGCAAGGTATCTTGTATCTTCGTTGTTTGAGAACTTTGCAAGCTCAACAAGAGCATCAGTATCATCGATCTCATCAACATAATCAGACAATCTTGCTGCAGCAGATTTCTTGACATCAATATGTTTTGATGAGATTACCAAGGACGATAGTGATGTTGAATTGGATAGCCTGCTCACTGCCTCTTTTCGCATTTTCCGGTAGCTGGAGTCTTCAGCAACTTTCTGAAGCGCAGCCTGGTTGTCCGCGATTTTTTCCATCGCAGCCTCGCGCGAATCCTTGTGAGGAGATTTGGAAGCGACTTCTGCAAGTGCATTGCCATCAGACATCAGGTTGACTGCATCTCCCCTCGTATCCTTGAAGAGGGAGGAGCATGCGACTTCTGCAAGAGACTGGCTATGCGATGAAAGATCATCAAGCGCAGAAGATCTGGTATCTGAAAACTGGCAGAACTTTGCTATCTCAACAAGTGCGTCCGCATCAAAGGTAAGATGTGAAATTGCAGCAAGCCTGACGAACTGGAAATTCGAAAAGCATGCAAGCTCAACAAGTACTCTTGCCCTCCCTTGCAGACGATCAACTGCCTTTAGCATTGAAAGCCGGTCTCCGCTTGTGAGAAGTTTTGCAAGGTGTGCGAAACTGTATCTATCTGGCGATTTTTTATGGGAAGTCAACTTTTTCTTCTTTTTTACAACTTTTTTCGGTTTCCTCCCTTTTTTTCTCGCTTTAGATTCTAATTTAAACTGGGTTTTGTGGGATCTGGTTGCCATGCATAAGTTTTCTCCGATAGATATAAAAAGGATTCTGCACTTTTTCGGGAAAAATGCGCTTTTTGAGCAAAATTTGAGCAAAAATCTGCTGATATAAATGTCCTTATTTGTAGGAAAAAATGGGGGAACCAAGATTTGAACTCGGATCACCAGCTCCCAAAGCTGGTAGCATACCAGGTTAGCACATTCCCCCTAAATCAATACATTTAGGACTGTTCTTTTGAAAAGATGCGTTCAAATTTCTTTGAGAGATGTTCTTTTATGTGTTTGGTTTTTTCACAAGCACATGTGTTGTGCCGAATTTCTTGATAAAGAAGCCATGGCGGGCATAAAGATCTATTGCAGGATTCATCACTTTGACCTTCAGGAATATTGGGCGCTCTATCTCAGAGAGCATCTCAAGGGTGTGTTCAATTAGCAGTGTTCCGACTCCCTGGCCGCGCATGGATTTTTCCACTCCGATGCCCTGGAGGATCACACGCTCGCCATCATCAATGATATGAGCAAAGCCCACCGGCTTTTCGCCTTCTTCTGCAAGAAGAATTGTATCATCTTCTGATATTTGTACCATTGCACTTGGAAAAATAGTTCTGATGAGTTGCTTTGCAAGATCCATTTCTGAAGATCTTAGCAGACGGATATTGATCATTGCCTCACGTTAAAACATTAGTATAGATGTGTTTATATCCTATTTCTTTTTCTGTTTCTTGTACTGTGCCATGATTTCTGCATAGCGGGCATCAAAATCCTCGTGGAGTCCCTTTCCTATCTGGTTCTTGGTAAAGGCATCTGCCTTTGCAGCAAGAGATAACTTGTTTGCAAGGGTTCTTGCAATCTTTCCACGTACCTTCTTAGGAGATGCAGAGATCCTTGCGTGCTGGAAGATTATGCCGTGCTTTGGCGGCGGGATTCTCTTGTTTTTAAGATGCTTAAAGAGAGCCTTTTCAGCTCCAATAACCTGGATTGCACTTGCAGGAAGAAGTGCCAGCTTTGAGATTGAGCCAACATGGGAAACAAGCTTTGCTGCAACTTCAGGTCCCCCCACTTCAGAGAGGTTTGGGCAAAGCTCAAGTGCCAGGGTTTTCTGGTATGTTTCAAAGCGATCACGAAGCTTTCCAAGCTGAACTATGGATTGTGCAAGAGACTGGCATTCTGCCACATCAGCTGATGGAAGCTTGACTCCAAGGCTTGTCTCGGATTTTTTGGCAAGGTCCGTTGCCTTATTCTGGCCAAAGAGAGAAGATAGTTCCTTAGTATCAAAATTTTCCCTGTCTATGAGAAGAACAGCATTTGAGAATTTCAGCTTGTCCACCTCGCGAAGCTCTGGAAAATAGATCCCATACCAATCCTCAAGCCTCTCGGCAAGAAGGTTGATGGTCTTATCAAGATCTTCGATGGACTTGGTAACACTGCCAAGAAGCATGTCCCTGCTTTTGAGTGCTTCTGTTACGCTTTCCTTTGATTTTTTTAGAAACTTGTCTCTTTTGCCTTTCATTAGTAAAACCAACATTAAGAATTATCAGATAAAAATAAGATTAAAGAAATTAAAAAGGTTAGTAATAGCTGTAGTTTGCCCAGTCTATGCAATCGTCTTTGAGATAGTCATCAGAAATGTTGTTGCAAACATCAACCACATAGGGATATCCTGTTGCATATTCATAGTAGCAGTCGTCCTTCTCTTCTGTTGTAGTTAGTTTATCGCATGTGGAGGGACTCTTCTTGTTTTTCGCAACTGCAGCATAGCAACCTGCTTTGCTGTATCCATAATAGTAGTCATCTCCGCTTAGCTCATCACAATAGCTGAGTTCGCCTGTTTGTGAAGCAGCCTCATAATAGCAGTAGTCGCTATCAGAGCTCTTTCCGGAGAACATTCCGCAGACACTCCAGTCAGAGATGTAATATGCATTGTAATAGATATAGTCGTAGAGGCAGTCATCCATCTTTGGAGTTGACTTGATGTTCTGGCAGATCGAAGGATCCTCTAATTCAGTAGACAGATGGGAAAAACAATCATACCTGGAGAGGACTGAGAGGTTGTTGCACAGACCCATATCATCGTTGTAGAGAGCAAGTTCAACACCGCACCTTGCTGCAGTATAGTCACTGTAGGAATCAGAATTGTGTATCATCTTGCAGTATGTAATATTATTGCGTGTGAGCGCAAGATCATAATAGCATATATCCCGGTCGCTCTCGCCATAATAGTCAGAGGATGATGACGCATCCTGACACTCCTTCAGGGCAAGATCGACCTTTGGACAGTTGTTCAGGTCACTTACGATCGTAGAACCATCAGAACAGAGATACTGCTGCTGGTTATTGGTCATATTGACGCATCCAAATAGTAATACCATGGCCACGAGACCCAATAGAATAACACTCTTCATACTATTTTTTACGATACCACGCCTATTTAAAGATATTTTCGAAAAGTATTTCAGAAATTTGCCTGATTTTTAAACTTATTTTCAAAGCGTAAAAGGTATAAATCATTCACATGTAAGTAAATGGTATGACAGACGTAGAAAAACAAATAAAAGATACAATCAAAGATGGCGGGGTCTTGGCCATGCTCTACTTTGACATTCATGCTAAAAGCAAAGAACTTGTGCAGGAGCTTGGAACAGGCTTCATCAACAACATGATACAGAAACAAGGGGTAGTAATGGCACTTGGAGAGATCGACGAGCCTGTCGGCGGCGAGGAAGGCAAAAACTGGTCAAGCTGCATTTCACTGAAGGTACTCACAAAGGATTTCAAGTCGCTCAGTGCGATATGCATGGCGCACAGCCCTTTTACAATTGAGATTCTTCGTCCGGATGAGATCGTGCTTCCGCTCAATGAAGCGCATGACCTGCTTGGGACAATGGCAGCTACAACCGCAGAATACAAAAGATATATATTAACTAAATTAGCAAAACCAGGAGAGATGGCTGGTATTGAAGAAAATCTCAGGCAAAGAGCAAAAATGGGTAAGAAAATTTTAGGTGATAAAAAATGAGACTTATAAAAAGCGGCATTCCTGGACTGGATAAAATTCTTGGTGGAGGGTTTCTTGAAGGATCAATCGTAACGCTCAGCGGACCTACGGGGTCTGGAAAAAGCACCATGGCACTTCAGTTCATTCTTGAATCTGAAGCACCTGGCCTCTACATTTCAATTGAAGAGAGCAAAAAGGATTTCTTCTTCCACATGAGCGGATACAAATGGGATCTCCAAGAGGCAGAGCAGAACAGAAGGCTCATTATCCTTGATTATCCGATTTACGAAGTTGACCAGGTCCTAAACCAGTACAGCGCAATCCAGGAGATCATACAGACAACAGGAGTAAAGAGGGTTGTCATTGATTCTATCATGCCGATTGCACTGCATTTCCCAAACGAGGATGAGAGGAAAAAAGGATTCCTCAAGCTCATAGACAACATGAGAAAATGGGGAGTGACCACCCTGATTATCGCGCAGGATCGCGCTTCTGAAAATTGGAAGAGACTTCCATATACGAGTTTCGAGATCGAGAACTACACCGATGGCTGGATCAACCTGTACTACCAGTATGATGAGAAAAAGGAAGAGAGATGCAGATCTGTAGAAGTGCTGAAGATGAAGGGAGTCGAGCACTCAACCAGAAATTATCCGTCCCAGATGGATACAAACGGATGGGTTGTGTTTAGTGATCAGCAGCCAGATTCAAGTTTGAATAAGCCAAAAGCAAAGGTTGCAAAACCAGCAGCAAAGAAAGCCCCGGCAAAAAAGCCAGTAGCAAAGAAAGCGCCTGCCAAGAAGAAGAGCGACCGGGTAGTGAAGGAAGTAACAAAAAAGGCTGTGAAAAAGCTGCTCAAGAGAAAAACCCTTGGAATCAGGAAACGAGGCTAGACGTATTCTACTTCCTCAAATTGCTGCCTGAGGAACCTCCAAAGCGCATTGTATGCATTGGCTAGTTTGGGCGGAACAGAGCGTACGAAAGAATCAAAGTGAGATGGCTCTGAAGTATCGTTTTCACTTTTGGCAATGTCCCGCCTCTCTGCAAGGCCTTCTGCAGTAAATGCTCCCTGAGTTACATAATGCATGTATGATTCTGGAACAAATTCATTGGTAGTTCCCAGTGAATATGTAATGCGGCTTTCTGCACCATAGAGATAATCAGCTGCAAGGACTAATTCCGGCTTTTGAACACCGAAAATATCTGATCTGGCCTTTGTGGCCATCATTTTCCTGAAATTATGCAACACTATTATTTGTTCTCTTGAGAGACCTGCGAAAAACGAATGTCCGACTTCATGAAGAAGAATGGCAACAAGATTTCTTCTGGCTCCGCGAAGCGGGAACTGGTAGATATGAACCTCCTGGTCAATATATTGAGAACATTTTGCTGCTCCGCTTCCCCATCCGCCCAGACTCAGTTTTGAGAAATGCTCGCTGGTGAGGTGAGAATCCGGAAGCAATGACAATACCTCAAGGATCAGCTCATAAGTAGTATGATGAAGGTTAGGTAGTTTGAAATCACGGGCTCTAAAGCCCCCACTAAGCTCAATGTTCCGCTCTTTCAGAAAGGTACGAAGCTGCTCCTGTGCAAATGCTGTCTTTTCCTTTGACTCTGTGCGTGGCTGCAGGTAAAGCAACCTGGATAGGGCCTCAAATTCAGCAGCATATTCTTCAGAGACAGGCAGCCCCATTTCAGTTCCAGCTCCGCCTGATAGATACTGACGGGCAATAGGAGGACCTTCCGCATACCGCTGGACAATTCCATTGAATCTCATCAAAGACTCAAGGTCAGGATCGATTTTCTTGGAGAAGAATGGTTTTTGCAGCTCCCTGACTACTGGTGGGAGAATAATTCGCCTGCCTTTGGTCTTTTGCATGTGGTTATTAATGGCTAAACGTATTTATAAATATATGTTAATAATTAGAGATTTTACCCCAGACTTTTTGCTTTGTTTTCACTTCAGAAGATACCATGATCCGCTTTCCAAGTTTTGAAAATTTCTCGATGGACTGTTCATCGGCACCTTCAAGAACTAAATCATGAAAACCATCAAGGTTTCCGCAATAATCTGCCTTGATTTTTGCAACAAGAAGATTTTTCTCAGAATATTTTGAAACATCAGTTTCAGGATCAAGAACAACCCTGCAGCGAAGTGAGAGGAGTTTCTTGATCATCTCTTCTTTTGGAGCGCATTCGACCTGGACATTGACAAAACAAGTTAGAGTATCATAAACATCAAGATTTGTTGAGCTTCCGGAAAGTGCATCCTCATCTATGATATGGATCAGCTTGAATCCCTCTTCCTTGAGCTTCTTTGCAATATCAACTGCGCTGCCAAGAAAGCGGAGCACCCCGCCTGCCCTTGAAAAAGCCTGCTTGTCCTTGACAACAATCTGCGCGATTTTCATCATGACATCTTCCCTATGATTTCTTCAATAGATAGTTTTTCTTCTTCTCCGGAAGACATATCCCTGAGTGTGAGCTTGCCGCTCTCAAGTTCTTTTTCACCGATTATTATCATGTATCCTATTGAGAGTGAATTGACAAGATCAAACTGCTTTCTGATATTTCTTCCAATCAGGTCGGTCTCGCAGGAAATCCCTGCCCCGCGAAGTTTGGCAGCAGCAGAAAGGGCATCACCATAGAATTTTGGATTCACTGCCGCAACAAAAAGCTTTGTCCTTGTTTTCTGCCTTTCCTTGTTCTGCTCAAGAATCAAAGTGATCAGGCGCTCAATTCCAACTGAGATTCCAACTGCAGGATTGTCCTGGCCATACACTCCAAGAAGCTCATCATATCGCCCGCCGGCAAGGCATGTTCCGATATCATCGCTGAGCTTGACCTCGAAAACAGGTCCTGTGTAATAGCCAAGGCCGCGAACAAGGAAGAGGTCAACTTCGACTTCAAAATCGCAAAGGGAGAGGATTTCTTCAAGCTCCTTTGCGCCTTCCTCAGAATAAGTCGATGCAAGCTTCAGCTTTTCTTCGTTGCTTCCTTTTGTCTGGACGATCTGCAAAAACTCATCTGTCTTGTCTTCAAGAATTTCGCGAAGCAGCTTTTCAACTTCAGTGCTTCCGATCTTGTCAAGCTTATCAAGAATCCTGAAGACTTCTGGCTTCATTTCTTTTGGAACTCCTATTTTTTCTGCAATCCCATCAAGGATTTTTCTGTTGTTTAGAAGGATTCTTGGTTTGCTAAAGCCAAAGCTTTTGCAAAGATCTGATGCAAGGGTCAAAAGCTCTGCCTCGCAGCGCATGGAACTGCTTCCAATAACATCAACGTCTGCCTGGGTAAACTGCCTGAACCTGCCGCGCTGGGGCTCTTCGCGTCTCCAGACATTGTCAATTGCATATCTCTTGAAAGGCTTTGGCTCATCGCAACCTGCTGCATATCTTGCAAGAGGGACAGTAAGGTCAAAGCGAAGGCCGTATTCTCCTCCATCGATTACAAATATCTGCTTGGAGACTTCTGCTCCTGCTTTTGCCTGGAGTGTCTTTAGATATTCCATAGCCGGAGTATCTATCGGCCTGTAGCCAAAGCTTCTGAAGATGTCCCTGATTTTATCTACAACTTCCTCGCGAACTATCATATCCTGCGGGGAGATGTCCCGCATTCCTTTTGGAGTTAGCTTCATATTTTCCCTCTTTGATAACTTGTGCTTTTAAAATAGTCAATAGCAGCCCGTGCAATTACATCGGTAGTATCAATTGCAACCAAGCCGGAAATCTCATCAGAAACAACCAGTGGCAGGTCAGTGCATGCCAGAAGAATCCCTCCTGCTCCTTTTGATTTTAGGGAATACGCAGCCTGCTCAAGGAGTTTTTTCGGGTCCTTCTTTTCTCCGCAGAGGATTTGGCGGATTGCACGGGTGACTATGGCCTGCTCTTTTGGATCAGGCTCGACTATCCTAAGTCCTGCTTCCTCAAATGCCTTTTGGAAATAGCCTTTTCCCACAGTCACTTCTGTTGCAAGGATCCCCCAGGTTTTGATATTGGTTTTTTTGGCCTCAAGAAGAGTTTCTTCAACAATGGACAAGACAGTAAAATCCTTGCGAAGCTCTGGAACAAAACCCTGCATGGAGTTGCATGGGATTATGGAAAAATCCGCTCCTGCATCATCAAGTTTTTTGATTCCTGATCTGAGGGCATCAAGAACCTCCGGGTCATTGTCCTTCTTCTCCACGACATCAGGAACAGGCATGCTATAGATAAGAATTGGAGGAAAATCCTCATCAAGCCGAGCTCCATATTTCTTCTGGCAGTAGCTGATCATCTTCATGTATGTGTCTGCCGTGCTCTCCGGCCCCATGCCACCAAGTATTCCTATCATAGTGTTATCCCCCCTTTCTTTAATTCAGCTTGCAATGGACGGATGAGATATGCCCAGAGACATTCAGATACTATCGGAGCAAATCTAGTTAAACGATCTGTTCCCATCTTCTCGAAACCCTGGATAACTGAAAGTCCATCAGACACCTGCCTGTTTGCAAATGTAACCGGAGCAGAATCTTGGAGTGATGCTGCCTCAACTGCAAGGGCAGAGAGACGCACAAAACAGTTGAGAACTCCTGCAAAAAGAAGTGGCTGTCCGCTTGCCCTTTGCGCAAGATTGGAAATTTTCTTATTGACATCCTCTTTTGAATCAGAGACAAAAATCCTCTGCTCCCCCTGCTTTCCGATATATGGAGTCACTGGTTTGATGCATTTTGGCCTGTTTCTGAAATCAACTGGCTGCTGCAGCTGGATGATGTCCATAAACTCCCCGATGAAGCGATCATACTCCTGCTCCGCGCCAGGCCCTATTTTTGCATCAACTTCATAGAATTTTTTTAGATATGACGCTTCTGCAACTTCAAAAAGACGGTATAACTGCGGGGCTGGAATGTCTGCCAGGGCAGAACTGAGTCCTGGAGAAAGTGCCTGGCAGATTTCATACTCAAATGAATCAGAGACAGTTGAGAATAATGGCCCGGACCTTTTCTGGTCAATTATGCCTGATGTCGATTTCAGGCTGTCCACTTCTTCCCAGTATTCTGGAGAATACCAAAGATCAGTTGTTCCAAGAACAGTTATCGGGATATCGAAAAGAGCGCTTGTTTGTCTGAGCATCCTGATCTTTTGCTCTTCTGTGTATTCAAGCTCTTCCCTGGACCTTCCGTTTAGCTGTGCATATCTTCCTGCAACAAAAATCAACAGCTGTGCTTCTGCCCCAAGAGATTTTAATTTCGAGAGAAGCATCAGCACATCAAACTGGTCAAGCGGTTCTGAAAACCGCGAGGCGCTGATTCCATAATAAAATTTGGATGGGGATTCAACGCTGACTCTGGTGGTCAGACCAAAGCTTTGCATGCCTTCAACAAGCAGCTTCTGATCCAGATTCCTTTTGGGGATGAAGTACATCCCTTCCTGATTTCAACTGACAGTTCATAGTCTACACCTCATTATTTTTTTGAAAAGAAATAAGCAGTTTCTTGGTCGGACTGAAGGGTTGCTTCGAAGGAGCGTTTCAATGAAGTAAATCCCTTTCACTCACCATTATTTTCACCATTAATACACAAATTGTAACTTTCCTAATATTTAAAGGTTTGTAACAATTAGAGAATTCATGGATCCTATTTCAGTCCGGAAAATGAGAAAGATCGAGGAAAAGGCATTTGCAAGCGGGATAACTGTTCTTGAGCTTATGGAAAGGGCAGGCTCAGAATGCGCAAAGCTGATTGAGAGCAAAATGGGAACTGGAAAGAAGATCCTGATCTTCTGCGGGCCTGGGAATAATGGCGGCGATGGCCTTGTCTGCGCCAGATATTTACAAAAGAAAAACGAAGTTGCGGTTGTAATTCCAATTGAGCCAAAAACAGAAGCTGCAAAGGCAAATCTTGAGAGGGCAAGGAAAGCTGGGATTAGAATCGAACAAGATATTCCTGATGAAAGTCTCAAGCCGGATATTGTCATAGATGCGCTTCTTGGGATAGGGGCAAGTGGACCGCTTCGCGGAAATATAAGGGAATTATGCAGGACAATCAACCGGTTGCCTGGAAAAAAGATCTCAATAGATGTCAAAAGCGGAGCTGATCTTGTGCACAATAAGCTGGATGAAGACAGTGTTAGGGCAGATGCAGTTATTTGCATCCATGCTCCAAAAGCAGGGCAGGATTCTGGCGAGGAATTGTGGGTAGCTGATATCGGGCTTGGAAAATTCGCAATAGAATAAAAGGTTTCATCTGAACTATAGTCCAGATGGCAGAGTTCCTCAGGAAATTGACAGCAGTAATGTTCTATGCATCAATTCCCATGCTTATTCCCATTTTTTATAGTTTGTACGTCGGAGATGGAGCATGGGTACCAATTTTAATCACTGCACTTTTGCTGGCATTTCCGGCAATTCCCCACCTGGTTGCATCTCTTTTTGAGAATACCATGAATTTTCTCAGATCACTGGTGAATCCTGATACTCCATTCAACTCTTCTTTTATGCTCATAATGAGGGAGATGAGAAAAGAAGTTGACACGCTGACTCTTGGCCAGATACTCACCCTGACATCAGTAGCCTGGATAATTGTTCCATTGATCTCAACAATACCATATGCATACTACGGAGTTCCTCTTGCCGATGCATTCTTTGAAAGCATGTCCGGATGGACCTCGACAGGGCTTTCAGCACTTCCGTCACTTGAGGGGCTTCCTCAGAGCATGATATTCTTCAGGAGCATAACCCAGTGGGTCGGAGGTCTTGGTATCGTCGTACTTATTTTGACAGTAGTGCGCGGAAAAGAGGCAACAGGTTTCCTCAAAGCAGAAGGAAGGGCAATGACAGAAGTCGGAATTGGAGAGACAGTTGGGATTATTTTCAAGACATATGCGTTCCTCACAATATTTGGAATTGCACTGCTGTTTTTCCTTGGGATTGACCTGTTTGAATCAGTAAACCTGGCGTTTGCAGGAATTTCAAACGGAGGGTTTTTCCCGTTTGATGATTTTGCATTTACAGACTTGCAGAAATTTGCACTTGCCATTTTGATGTTTGCCGGAGCAACCAGCTTTATTTTCTACAGGAACATCTGGGAGGGAATACCGAAAAAATCCATTTTCGATGAGGAATTCCTTCTATATGTCCTGATCACAATTGTTGCAATCGGCCTTATCACATATGTTGGGGGAGAAGAATTCTACAACACAGTACTCAATACAATATCAGCAATTGCATGCGGAGGATTTGCAATCGGAGACCTTTCCATAATCCACAGCTTCCCCCTCTACCTTCTGATACTTCTGATGCTCACAGGCGGCATGGTTGGTTCAACAACAGGAGGAATAAAGCTCTGGAGAATCCTGGTCATTTTCAAGGCAATCGGAAATCACATAAAAAGCGCATTCCTTCCATCCGGATCAGTGCAGGTCGTAAAAATCAATGGAGGAGCAATAGATGAGCACATGATAGTCGAAAGCGCGACATTCGTCTTTACCTACATATTTTTGTTCCTGTTCGCATCAGGAGCATTCATGGTCGCAAATTATTCACTTGAAGAATCATTATTCATGGTAGCCTCTGCCCTTGGCAATGTAGGGCTCTCAACAGTTGACGTCCCTGAAATCGGACAGATGGGAAAGGCATTTTTAATCTTGCTAATGTATCTTGGTAGAATAGAAATATTCCCAAGCTTGGCACTGCTAAGCTATATCACAAGGAGATGACCATGAAAGTAATTGTTTTTGGAGGAGGAAAAGTCGGAACTGCCCTTCTTCGTTCTTTAGGAAAAAAGCACAAGATAACTATTGTTGACCATAACAGGGAAAGATGCGATTATCTTGCAGGAGAATTCAATACAAATGTCGTTTTTGGAGATGCGACAGATCCTGATCTTCTCGAAGAGCTGAAGGTCAGCGAGGCAGATTATGTTTTTGCAGTAACAGGCAGCGAAGAGACAAACTTCCTTGTTTCAGTCTATGCAAAACACATCAATGCAAAAAAAGTCATCTCAAGGGCTTCAGAAGTCAAATATTCCAGCCTGATGGAAAGGCTTGGTGTTGATCCTCTTGTTCCTGAGGTAACACTTGCAAGAGAGCTTTCAAACATGGTCCAGAACCCTCTTATCTCACTCATGCTTGATCCTAGCGATTCGAACATTGAGATGGTTGAAAAAGAAGTGACAGGAGGGATGAAGAAAAAGACAGTGCAGAGTGTTCAGGAGAAAAACGATTATACCATAATTTCCGTCTACCGTGAGGGAAAATTCCTCTTCCCAAGCAGTGATTTTGTACTTGATGAGGGGATGAAGATCGTTGTTGTAAAACACAACGTTTAATTTCCTTTATCTACATAGATAATGCTCAAATAGCCCCGTCGTCTAGTGGTCAAGGATGGCGGGTTCTGGTCCCGCCGACAGCGGTTCGAATCCGCTCGGGGCTATTTAATAATCATTGCAAACAGACTATTT
>Ga0180432_10005667_pt1 | contig 16511 bp, 27 predicted proteins | sample SS_ome_10_FD_132414 | JGI IMG/M metagenome (GOLD analysis project Ga0180432, IMG submission 132414) | Hypersaline lake sediment archaeal communities from the Salton Sea, California, USA - SS_1_MS_2 metaG | ecosystem: Environmental > Aquatic > Non-marine Saline and Alkaline > Hypersaline >... | reverse complement strand
TCCAAATCTCGTTGCCGGTCTCGCCACTCGGCGTACTCGCGAGACGAGTGGTCTCCGTGCTCAGCGACGATACGACGAGACGGAGACGATGTACGACAGTCGGCGTCAGCGACGAGAGCGTGAGCTGTGACTGACAACCCTGCATGTGACGGGCACACCGTCGGCGGCGGCGGCATCCTGTACGGAGGACCTGTCTGCACTCCTGCCCCGGGGACTTTGACTTTGACGACACGAGTCGCCATGCACAGACAGCCCTTATGGTCGCCGGGACGGAAGAACGCCCCTACCCAGCCAGCTCCTGTCCCTTCGGTGGAGAGCACAGGGTCATCGTAATCGACGAACTCGACACCGTTGAGGTGTTGGTGAGGCTCGAAGTTGTTGACCCTCGAGGCGGGGTCTCCGTAGCGCCACACGAACGCCAACGAAGTGACTCCCCGTTTCTCACCGAACTCTGCCATACGTCGCCCGTTGGCGACCAGTCCCGGAGACACAGACGCTGCACCGATGTTGCGAGTCGCTGTTTCTGCAGCTGCTCCACCGGCAGCAGCGAGAGCGTCTCTGATCTTGTGTGTCGGGACTCTCGTGTCGAGAGACTCGCCCCGTACAACACGGGCCGGTGTCCCGTCCGGTCGGTACAACGCTGCAGATGCTGCACCGAGCAGAGCGTCAAGCAGTAACTGTTCCCCGTCGGTGCGGTCTCCGTCGAGTGTTGCCCGTTCCCCGTCGGTGAGCTTGATCCCAGTGAGCTTTTCGAGCACCTTCGCTGCTGATTCTTGTGTACGTCGTACCCGAGCCATGATCCTGTCGACAACGGCTTTGAAATCGGAGCGTGAGATCGCAGCAGCCACCAACGGTTCGACGTCGGTCCCGGCAGCGGCAAGCACCGGGACGACTTGACGAGAGTCGATACCGTTGACGAGTCGAGCGAACTCGGTGCCCTGTGCCTTGCCCCGTATCCGTGCTCCTGCCTTCTCCAACACACGGTCGATGGCTGCTTGAGCTTGAGTCACTGCGTAGTCGAGCAGCGACAAGTCCAGCTCAGAGAGTTCATCCAGTGTGGCGACGAAAGGGAGCAGGAACAGCGCCAGCTGTCACTGCCTCCTGGTGCGCCAATACACGCTCAGTTACGAGCGCTGCGATCTGTTCAACGATCGCTGCCGATGCTGCCACAGGCGGAGACGTCTCGACTTGCGGGCCTTCCTCGTCTGGTTTGCTCCGGTCGATGTCACCACCGATTTCGACGGGGCCGCCAGCCGACGGGTCGCCACGGCCTGTCAACCAGCCGATCAGTTCGAGCTCGTCGAGGCTAGGAGATTCATCTTCGTCGTAGCCGAGCCGTTCACGTGTCGCGTCGAATCCGATCAGCCCATTCTTGAGAGCATCGAAATGCTGGTCTGTGCGGTCTGCCGGAACGATCGCTGGCGTCAAGTCACGCCACAGCATGACCCCTACAGTGTCGACTCCTGCAGCCGCCAGCAAGGGAACGAACCAGCCGACAGTCAGGCTGTCGAGAATCTGACGTACTGTTGGGTCGACGTGCTGCGTGACAGCTGACTCGTTCACTTGCCAAGCGGTCCAGTGGTTGACGTCTGCCATGCCCAACAGAACTTCGGGAGGGAGGTCCATCCCGTTCGCCAACCTACGGATCAGTTCTTCACGGTCGTCTCGTGACACGTCCCAGTCACGATCGAAAGTGATATGACGCATCTCAGCGATGTCGTCTGAGTCTCCTGACAGCACCCACGGCACGATCGACGCAGCCGAGCCAGCGTCAGTGATCGGCCTCGTCATCCGGTCGGTCAGTTCTTGCTCGAACGACAGCATCTCGTCGTCGTCGATGTCGTCATCGAAATCCATTGTGTCTGGGACTGCGAACACGCCAGCGTTGAGACGAGACAACGACCTGGCTCTCATCTCTCGGTTGAGGAGAATCAACTGCTCAGCTACTTCGAGGGATGCACGCAACGGGGAGTCAGGCTCAGACACTTTACGTGGATGAGGCCGCCACACCAGGAACACATTGTCGTCGTCGATGACTGTCGAGTCGTCTCCTGCCCTCGTGTAGCCGTCTTTGGCTTTCTTTAGTTCCTGTGTCGAGTAGACACGCCATGTCCTTACGTCGTCTTCTGTCTCAGCGACAACGTAGGCACGGCCAGCGACATCGAAATGGACGACCAGTTCCGACACGATTCGGCGCAGCATGTCGGGGCCGCCCTCAGCGTCGATGAGCTGGACGATCCGTTGGTCTTGTTGCGAGAGAGACTGAGCTTTCCCGTTCTCGTCGACTTCGACTGTGCCGATACGCTGAGGATCAGATTGAGGGTCGGCACGTCGAGCTGCGAAGTAGTCGAACCGCTCAGCGATGTTACGCCGGATGGAGACTCCGTAATGGATTTCGGGGACACGGTCGTAGGTTTCCCACGCCCGATCTTCCCAGGGTTCCTCTGTGAGCTTGATGGGCTTAGCTGCGCTGTATTTGATACGACGAGCAGCTGCTGTGATTGTGGAGCGACGTCCTAGGGGCGTAGTCATAGAGCCATGCTACTGCGTGGGTCTGTGAAACAGCCCTGCAGCAGCTGACAGCGCAGCCACGTACGCTGGCCATTCCCACCATGCCCACCAGCGGCGAGCACAGACGACAGCACCAGCGACCCACACTGAGACACACCAGACACATTCCAGCCATGTCCCGAAATAGGTCGGTTGCGCAGCAATGAATGTCTCGGGACCGTCGTCGTGGTCGAGCCGTGCCATAGGACGTCCGCGCAGCAGATAGTCTCCTGCGTCGCTGACGTCGATCTCTGAGCTGTAATACTCTGTTTCTTTGCCGGGGAAGCGACGAAACAGCCACAGCCTCGGCACGTCGAAGATGGAGTCCTCGACGATCAGTTTCGTGATCCGGAACACAGCGAGAGCGTCGAGCAGCAGCACGACAGGGTCGTATGTCATCGCCGGATCACTGTCGGTTTGGCACCCTCTGCGATCGCTCGGCGTGCAGCGTCGAAGGCTGCGCGTCGTTCTGCAGCCTTGGCTTGCCTAGCCGCGTTGACAGCGTCTGGTGTTTTCCGGTTGCCCTTACAGCCGCAGCCCATCAGATCGGCCCTACCGTGACGACACGGAGAGCGGTACAGAAACAGCCTGCATCGTCTTCTGCTGAGTACACGAGTGTGTGAGTGGACTGACGTGTCGTGTCTACCTGCCCGACTGTCTGCACAGCGATCTCCTGTCCGTTGCTGTCGTAAGCGTGCGCTCCGGGGTCTGTGAATGTCGCCCCGACTTGTGTCCTCATCGTCTGAGGCCCGTTCAGTTCAATACGCATGACGTTGATCCTACATGATCTCACGCCGGTCAGCCGATACGGTCGGGGAGTCGACCATCTGTGCTGCTCCGCTTGACTCTCCGGCTACGTTTCGACTGGAGCTTGGTGATAGCCCACACCAAGCCGTCGAGCCGGTCCGGTGACCAGCCTGCATCCTTCGCCCATGTCGTCATCTGATCTTCTAGCTGTGGGAACGTCCCGACATGGTGGACACGTCCCTGCTCATACGTTGTCGCCACCGGCTCTGCACGGATGTCTTTGCCTCTGGTGGCGTTGACATTCTCGTACGGTATCCGGTCGGCGTCTGCAGCCTCAGTCACGAGTGCCTCGACCATGTCGCCGCCGTAGTTGCGCTCTCCGACGACTTTGTCTGCCTCGTGCACGTCGTAGCACACAACGATCGCTCGGGCACGCGCCATCGGAGTCCCTTTCTTGGAACAGTCTCCGATCACTGCGTAGTGAGGCTGGTCGGGTCGATGCCCGCACGGGCACCGACCTTTGATCTCTCCGGCAGCGATGATGCCTGTCTCTCCAGCTGACTCTGTCGATCCGCCCGACGGGTCGACACCGACGTACACACGTCCGAGCTTCGGGTCTCCCCATTCCGGTCGCCACCGGTAATCGTCGATACCTCTGAGTGTCCAGAACGCCCCCTCCACGTCCTCCAACAGGATGCCCTGGATTTCTTGCTGCCCGATACGTGTGCCCGAGTACTTCTCGATGATCTCGTGATACTTCGGAGCCAAGTTTTCGAGGTTGTCGTACGACGAGCCACGAGTGATCACGACATCGTCGCGTGCCACAAGTTCCCGGACCAACTTGAGAGGCTTCGGTGTGGTAGTGACGATGTAGCGTGGATCGTCTCCGAGCCGTAAGCCGAGCATCAGGTTGTTGTACGTTGTCTCCAGCACATCACCGACAGCAGCGTCGTCCCATGCAGCCAACTCTTCGAGCCACGCTCGATGATGCTGAGGTCCTCGCAGCCGTGCAGGTTTCTGAGACGAGAACAGCTTGATCAGCGACCCGTTGGACAGCCTCAACTCTCCGATCGACCGGTTCCATGTGTAGTCGGTGTCTTCTTGCAGACCTATGTCGTCGAGCTGAGCCTTGACTCCCGACTCGCCTTCGATGCATGTGTCGCGTGCGTCAGCGAAAGTCGGAGCGACGATCGCGTACCTGAAGTCCCGGTGACGGAGACAGTGTTCTACGCAGTCCTCTGCTCCGGTGCGAGTCTTGCCTGAGCCACGCCCAGCGAGGATCACCCATCCGAGCCAGTCGCTCTTCGGTGCGATCTGGTAATGGTGTTTCTTGGATGCCCAGTCGAGTGTGTGTATCAGCCGTTTCTTGTAACTCGGTGGAGCATGAGATAGCAATACCTCTGCAGCGTGCTCCACGAGTCACGCTGCCGGTTGTCTGGTCTCCAGCTCATCGACGCTGCAGAGCGTCTGAGACGTCAGTCTCTGTCGGGGACAGGCACTGCGTAGATGAGAGGAATGGAGAGCACTGTGACGACACCTTTGACGATGATATTCGCCCAGAAGATCGACCAGAGGACGTCCCCGGGGAGGTCGCCGTAGAAAGCGATAAGCACGAACAGTGCAGAGTCGATAGGGAGAGCCACAGAGTTGCTCGACAACACTCGGCCCCATTGGAGCCTGCTCCCGAATGTCTGTTGCCACCGTTCGTACACGGAGCCGTCGATGAGCTCTGACACGACCTCTGCGATGATCGAAGCGAACACGATACGCCACACTGGTGCGAGCAGTGCAGCGAACTCCAGCTGCTCCCCCGCTCCAGCGATATCTGCAGGGAGCTGCCCGACAAGCCAGAACAGTCCCGCCATGAACAGGTTGACGGCAGCGGCAGTCAAGATCGCTATCCGTGCCGCTCGAACTCCGGCGACTTTGTGGACCAGATCTCGCAGCGTGAATGTCAACGGGTACACGAGTGTGCCGCCGTCGATCGAGAATCCGAACAGAGAGAGGATACGCAGCGACGCGATGTCGGAGAGCATCTGAGCAGCGACGTATCCACCGGTGACGATAACGAAGGCTGCGATCCATGCACGCTCGTTGGACATCCAGTGACGTTTCACTGGCGTGGCAGTAGCCATAGAGATGACTCCTTGTGTTTGGTGCCCCGGGTATCTGCGACCGGGCTGACGTGATCATACCTGATCCGAGACCGACTGTCTCGGTCATCTCACGCCCTCGTCGTTGATGTCAGCGACGAGCTCTGGCTTGATGCCGTCGCTCTCCAGATCGAACCATGAAGCGACGACACCCATCGAGATCACGAGAGACACGTACATCGGGTTGTTGACTGCTCCCTCCATCAGGTTGAATGCCTCCAACCCGACTTGTGACCCGTCAGGAGCGAACACGGACGCGTACCGTGCCGTTTTCAGAATGTAGTTGTTGTCAAGCGACACGACATCGTCGGGCAGCATCGAGTAATACTGGAACTGTTTTTTCGGGGAGCCGCCGAGCAGATGAATCCGGCGACCAGCGAGAGCGTCGAACGGGATCGGTGTGCCCCCGTACGACGTCGGGACTGAGTAGCCGATGACGTACTTGTCTGGGATCGCTTCGAGCCCTTCCATCGTTTTGGGGATCACGATGACGTTCTCGGCGTACTCGCCTAGTTCTTCGGCCCATTCCAGTATCTGACCTGTCTCGTAGAACTCGATGTCATCTGCCTTGCACTGCTCTGGCGACATGATGTCGCGCACAGTCGCGTACTTCGGTCGCCAGTATTTGACGACGTCGAGATGCCGGTCGTGGTCGTAGTCGTGGTAATGGTTGTCAACGAAACCGGGCCGGTGCGTGTCCCAGTAACCTGCAGCACCGCACGCCAGATCAGACGAGCGTGTCCCGTACTTCCATCCCGACTTGACAGCGAGACAGCAGAACACTTGCACAACGTCGAGCCAGTAGTCGTTGCTGTTGGCACGGGGAGTCCCTTGTGTCATATACAAGTCGACACCCATCGTGGCTTTCGGCTTGTGGGGACGCTTGTTAGCCATCCCTGCCGCCTCGATCTCGGCGTCCAGCTTGACGATGTCGTCCTCGACGAACCCGAGACCGGACAGATCTGGCTGGTCAAGTAGCGCAGCTCTGAGAGCTTCCTGGTCGTAGCTGCCGAGATCACCCAACCGGTTGTCGGCCAGTGCGTAGGCTCTCTGTTCATCGTCAGCGAGATCAGATTGGTCGACACAAGCGATCTTCGCCCATCCGAGCTTCTGTGCTCCCAGATAGGTGTGGTTCCCCGCGATGATGATGCCTTCCCCGTTGACGGCAATCGGTTTCCTCTGCCCGAAACGTGCGAGCGACTTAGCGATCTCAGCGACGTTACCGCGGCGTGGATTGTCGGGGAGCAAGATCAGTTCGTCCATAGGCCGGAGCAGCTGCTGCAGTTCGTCGGGGCCGTGCCATTGACTCGTCATCGTTGCTCCTGGTCTGTCTCTCTGTCGATCTGTTCAGCATCAGCCATGATCCTGTCCTCCATCTGGTCGATCAACCCGCGCAGCTCCCGGTCGAGCTCTGACTCTGCCCACGTCTCGACACGTGACGTCGCACGCCCCGACAGTAACTCTGCTTTGTCAACAAATATCCCGTACGCTGTCGCACGGGCACGTAACAGCTGATGGTTGTTGTTGGCTGACGCTTCGAGGACACCGTTACGCATCGATGCAGCAGCAGCGCCAGCGCCGAGAGCTTCGTTCTCTCTGTAGTCTCCCCAAGCAGCCTGGACACGCTCTGCGTTGACTGCTCTGGCCTGTGCAGTTTTTTCGGTGTCTGCCTGTGCGACGACTCCGGCTTTCTTTGCCCAGTCGAGGATGGTGCGGCGGGGGATCCCGAGTGTCTCGACAGTGTGTTTCGTGCCGTGCTCGACGTACATGTCGATGGCTTGTTGCCGTTGTTCGTCTGTGTAGCTGCTGGACATCAGGGTCTCACTGTAGGTGGCTGTGACGGGTGTGGCCATCTCACAGAGATGTGTCGGCTTCTGCCTGTTCGAGTGTCGAGTAGTGGTCTTCGTCGAGTAACGGATAGTGGCTGAGCTGTTCCAGCATGTCGTCGGCGGCGGCGAACAGCTGGTCTGGTGCAGTGCTGTGGATCATCAGTTCGTCCACCCATCCGACTGCCCAGTGTTGGAAGTGAGCGACGCTGAGCAGCGGCGTGTCGACGCTCGAGGTGTTTTCCCACGGGCGGCCGAGATCGTCGACAGAGTCGATCTCAGCTATGTCTGAGAGCTGTCTGAGAGCTACTTGGTAGTTGGAGACTTCGACGAGGTTGCTGTCTCGGTGCATCCCGAAGCCTGCTAGATACCATCCAGCGTCGACGAGACGTTGACCGTTAGGGAGCTGTCGTGTCTGTTGTGTCCTATCCATCCTGTCCATCCTGTAGTTGTTGTAGATGTTGTAGATGTTGTCTGCAGTAGGCGTGGCCCCGTACGCGTGCTCGTTGGCATCTGTCGGGGACGAGCTCGCCGTGTCGTTGCACTGTCGCTGAGCACCGGTCGATGTCGAGAGGGAGCCCCTTCGATGGGCCTGACGTGAAACGTCGTACCTTGACTCGTCGTGGCTTCATCCTGTCCTCTCATCGTCGACGACAGCATACAGAAACATGTCGCCTGGTGAGTACTGCTGACAGAACCAGCACACACCAGCGTGGCCTCTGTCGTAGGAGACAGGACGGAACTCTCCGTCACGAAGAGTCCATGTCGGGTCGACGCCTGAGTTGAGACGCCAACACTGACGGCACGCCCAGAACATGTCGGCGGCGCTCATCGTTGCTCCCTCCTCAACGCTCGGCACGAGTCACAATCGCATAGCGTTTCGACAAGCTCATCAGAGCTGTACTGAGCATGCTCGAAGCGGGGGTCGAGCGTGTCGGCGATGCGTTCCAGCGCAGCAGCGATACGGAGCTGTACTGCGTGCTGCTCCATTTGGTGACGTGTCAAGCTCATCGGTACGACTCAAGTTCAACACCGGCATGTAGCGGGCACAACACGTCTCCGTTGACCAGCCACGTCGCGTAGCTGTTGCAGGCTGCACATGTGAGATGGTCGTCGTAGGAGACACGGTCGACAGAGACTCGTCCCGACTCCAGCGACTCAGCGAACCGGGTCGCATCGTCCTCGTCAACGAACTCCAACGTCACTGTGTCGCCCCCGGGGAGTGAGTCGACGACTCCGTTGGCGAGACAGTGAGCGATATGGAAGCGGCGAGGCCCGTCAGTTGTTGACCCGTGGAACTGTGTCGAGTGCACCAGCCAGCAGCCCCCGAACATGCGCCCATACTTAGCGTCGAAATACTGAGTCGTGTCGGGCGAGAACCAGAAGGCTCCGATCTCGTAGTTGGCTCGTGACACTTCCTGCCATGTCAAGAACGCTCCTTTTTCGAGAGCGTGATCAGTGAAGTCCATCAGTCCTGTCCTCTCATCTCGTCAGCTATCTCCAGCTCGATCGCTGCTGCTTCGCCTCCGACAGCCAATGCTGTCCTGTACCTGTCTGCATCTGCGATGCCTTGCTGATACTCGTTTTCGCAGCGTACACACCAACCGGTCTCCGGAGCACGTCGCCCCGGGCGGCCGCATTCGTCACAGATGAACAACTCATCCATCAGTGGCTGTCCCGTGCTCTGCGTGCCATGCTGCGACCAGCGACACAAGCACATCGGCGAGCACGTCGATCTCTCCGCACATGCGGTCGAGCGCTGCTCCTTTGCTCTGCAGCACACCGAGACCGTTTCCAGTGAGCCCTCCAGCCTCGACCCGAGCGATCGAGGCTTCCATCTCTGTAGCGATGGCTCGCGCTTCGTGCCGGTACATGTCGAGCAGCCGTGTGAACTGGCGCTGCGCCAACGCTACGGGGCCGACCAGATGCGAGTCAGACGCGTACAGCGTCTCGTCGTCGATCAGGTTGTTTGCGATGTCGTACTTATCCAATATTCCCATGTTCCTGTCCTTCCTAGTGCTTGGTGCGACACACTGGGCCGATCCCGAGTGCGACGCTGGTTTCGTCCTCGAGCTTCCTGTTGCATGCTCCGCAGCGCCCAGTGAGCTGCCCGTAGGCTGCGAGCGCTGCACGAGGATCAGCAGCGATGACACGCAGAGCGTCGATGACATCTCCGTCGTATCGCTGACCGGGACGCTGCGTCCCGTAACGTTGTCCCCGCCCGTACTCGGCTGCATCAGACACGAACACGTACCCGGCCCATTTCGGGTTGCGGGGAGTGTCGATGATCAAGTTGTCTATCTTGACTTTGAGGCGAGTCTCGCCCCCGGGGACTGCGTAACGTCCCGACGGGAGAGCGCTCAGATCGATACTGTCACGTGCAGGCTCTGACCGGGCAACGCTCGGAGTGTCTGCTGCTGCTGCTGCTGCTGCTTGCCTGTCACGTGTCTCTCGTGTACCACAGTCAGCCTCCGACGGTCCGCAGTACACGACCCATTGGCCGTTGACTTTGGCGATGTGTCCTGCTTGTGCTGGCACGTGCGCTGAGCAGATACGGCACGTCCCCGGATACCGGTTAGGACGACGAGCGGCAGTCTCTGCGTTGTTGCGAGTGAGCTCGTTGAGTGTCTCGATCGCGTCTGACACTTTGCTGCGGTCGTTGCTCGTCATCGCTATGCGGCACGCTTCGATGATCGACGGTTCGACGAGCTTCTCGTCTGCGTTGTCGATGAGCACTGAGAGATAGCTGAGTTGCTTACTCGATGGAGAGTCGTGCCGCAGCGTGCGTCGCGGCTGGCTTGCTGCTGCGTCCTCCCCAGGGACTCCAGAGACGACACGACGAGGTGACGGGTCTCCGCAGATACAGTCGGGATCGTAGTCGGGATGTTGAGGGTTCCAGTGGTGGTCGTTGGCGTACTCTGCAGCATGTCGCTCACGCATGTCAGCGACCCAACGACGATCGGTGGTTGTTGTCGTCATCGCTGCGCCCCGGGGAGAACGATCAGGTCACGAGCGACCAACTCGTCGACGACGTCGAGATATGCACGCTTGTCAGCTGCGTGCTGCTTGTCGTCTCTGCTGTCGAGCGAGTCGAGTGTCAGCGTCTCGTTGTAGATAGTCTCAAGCAAGTCCCACAGATCACTGTCACTCATCGCATATGTTGCTGGCAGTGTCGTTGTCATCGTGTGCTCCTGTCCTTTGCTCACATCTCGATCATAGGGCTCACACTCCCACACTGTCAACACGTTGTTGCATTGTGTGCTGTGAGAGCGAGACAGTGCGAGACATGCGTGTTATAGAAACACACGCTGTCTCGCGGCACTTTGAGACAATGTCGCGCGACATGTCTCGCCCCGTATTCGTTGAGGATTCGGGTGATATGTCTCGCGTGTGTCTCGCATGGTGGTGTCGCGCGACATGTCTCGCTCGCGAGTTGCTGGAGTCGACACCGACATTCTGCCACCGAGAATCGGCACGTCTCTGGAACATCGACATGTGACGCGACAACACTTTACGGACCGACCCTGGCGACACGTTGATGAGCTGTGCTATCTCGCTCGAGGTCAGCGGCCCGTTGTCGCGTAACGCCAGAGCGATCTCGTCAGCTCGGCGAGTCGACGAACGATCAGTCTGGACAGCGACACGTACGTCGAGAGGATTCAGCGCAGTCATCGACACAGCATCGAGCGACTTGTCTTCGTGTTCCCCGACAGAGGCAACGTCGATCCGCCACGCGAGCTTGTTGCCTTTCAGCCCTGTGTTGTTGTCAGACACAACTTCCCAAGCGACCGACGGAGCGTCAGCGTCGCGTGACACGTCCCACAACATACGGCTCCGGTTCTCGTGCATGACTGACCCGAACGCTCCTTTACGTTTCGTCCTGATCGCTTCAGACGACTTGTGAGCCAAGATGAGAGCAGGCACCCCGAGATATGACACAGCGTTCCAGAACAGGTTGGCGAGCTCATCGTCGATCAACGATCCCCCGATGGCGGCTGACAGAGAGTCGATGACGACACCGCCGTATCTCTGCAGAGCGATCTCGTCAGCGATCGTCTCAGCTGCGTCACGTAACGGGACTCGCAGCTGCCGGTAAGCGACACACGGGTCGAGAGGCATGTCAGCGCCAGTGAGCACTGCACGGAGACGCTCAGCAAAGTCGAACTGGTTGGCTTCCCAGTCGCAGTAGAGGATCTTGGTGCGTGTCGGTTGCCGTGTGTTGCCCGACATGATCTCGACTCCGGTTGAGGCTTGCACTGCTGCAGCTATCCCGATGAACGACTTGAACGTGTTGGTGCCGCCCGCCACGAGAGTGCCTCCGGAAGATGGCCACATCGGATATATGAGCCATCTGTCTCCCGTCCGTTTCGCTGGGACAGGATTACTTGTGCGTCCTGACGCTTTGAAATACTCGACAAGGTTGTCGCAGATGCTGTGTACTAGTTCGTTGGTCTGTTCCTTGTCGACACGGTTCATTGCTGTGACGAGAGACGACTTCGCTGACGACGACAACAAGTTGATCCGTGTGGTCGAGAGGACGAGCTTGCCCGGATCGGTGCCGCGGTGGACGACTTTGATCAACGAGATGATCTCGTCTCGGCGTGCACGAGTCGGCCATGTCGCTGTGACTTCCCATGCTCCGTAGGTGTAGATGACGTTGACGTCCTCGCGAGGCGACACATGCCAGCCCTTCACTGTGACGCTCGTTGTTCGATAGCCCAAGCGTCGAGCAGCGACCGAGTAGCGGTAGGCGTGAGCTGTGCCCCGTCGGGTCGGAGCCAACGTTCCAAGTGAGACCAGTCTCCAGGGGGATGGTCACGTTCCCATGCTGCAAGCAGGTCGGCTTGGTCTTTGGACATGGCGACCCATCGAGAGACACGCTCGGCTGCTTCGACGCGCATCGTCAGTTCGTGCCATATCGGGAGCGGAGCAGCGCCAGTGTTGAGAGCAGCGGCGAGATCGTCGACTTCGACGAGAGCCGGATCGACATCAGCGAGAGACATATATCGTGTTACCCTTCTGTGAGCGAGAGACACGCCAACACTAGCACCGGTCACGGCAGCTCCCACGAGACGTCGGGCCGGTGCTTCTGTGTGTAGTCCTTGAGTGCTTCCGCGACGTCCCAAGCCTTCGGGCGGCCTGTTATCCCGAGCGCTGCGAGCTGCTCACCGGCCCACGCCGACGAACGGTTCCCGGGGATCGCTCCGTCAGAGAGCAGAGCATGGTCGTCACATGCACGCATGACATTATCGAGCGTGTCTGCCGATGCTCTGCCTCCCATCCCGATCGAGTGTAAGTGAGCCATCTGAGTCGCTGGAGCAGCGCAACCCGGCCATTCACATTCGCTGCCTAGCTCTGACAGCAGAGCGTGCAAGCGTCGTCGGCGTTGCCCTCTCGTCATCTTCCTGTCCACAACGTGTTGACCTTTCGTGTGACGACGTGTTACGCTCTCAGTGTAACTGCACAGCTAGGACAGGAGTAAGCATGCAGCAATTACGTTGGTACAACGACTCGTCAGAGGTCGTTGCGTTCGCTCACTGGATGGCAGACACGACAGCCATGTCACCGTCCGACGTGATCAGGATATTCGAGAAACCATGGACGTATGAGTCGGACCATGCAGAGTACGTGCATGCGACGTCACAGATACAGACGACGTCGCTGACGACACGAGAAGCGATCATGGAACTGGTCGACTTGTTCAAGCTCGCAGCTGTCGGAGCCGACAAGCTCGACCATACAGAAGCGTACATCGAGATGATCGCTGATCTCCACAGAGAGATCACAGCGCTCATACGGGGCGGAGCGATCGTGACAGTGTTCCAAGGGCTCGCTCGCGACTGGCGAGATCGAGCGTTGGACTGCGACGACGAGCTCGCCCGTATTTTGGTCAGCTGGGCCGACACTGTCGAGCACCGGCTATGAGCGGAGTCGCCAAAGTCGAGCAGCTGCCGCAGTGCAGTTTCTGTGACGAAGAGGCACGCTACGACGGCAAGACTACACACAGCCTGTGGGCGTACATGTGCCCGACTCACTGGCGTGCGTACGGGATCAAGTTGGGCACCGGATATGGACAACGACTAGTCCTGACAAAGGAGGACACTCGATGATATGCCAAATGGTAGGTCAGACAGAGATCGCTGAGATGCTCGGAGTCAAACGGCAGACAGTAAGGATGTGGAACCATCGCGGCATGCTCCCCGAGCCACACCAAGTTCTTGCTGCTGGACCGATCTGGCGAGCAGAGACGATAGTGACGTGGGCGAAGCAGACAGGGAGACTCAAGTGAAAACGACGCTAGTCAGAGACACCGAGCAGGAACATTTCACGAGAGTTGTCTGCCCGACGTGCGCCAACACGCTCCTTGATTTCGACACGCTCACGTCAGGCAAGCAGGTCGACAAGATTATGAGCTGGACTGTTGCTCAGCTCGCAGCGTTCATGCGTCTGCAGCACAACTCTGGGATCGAGTTGAGTGACCTGATCGACCGGACATCCGGGGGAGTGATGCCCGGGATCAGTGGAGCGCTCAACGGGGACGTAGGCACGATCGGTGTGTCTGACTTCCACGGCATTTTCGTCGGGATCGAACCCGACGGGTACACCCACTCGTAGGACAGGAGAACGTAATGTCACGATACATATTGGCAGCAGCAGTGTTCGCTGCGGTGCTGGCAGGATGCGGCGGCAGCGATGTCGCAGCGAAACAGCATGAGACTCCGGTCACAGTACCGGTCTCAGTTACGACGACAAGCACGACTGTGCCAGAGACAACGCAAGCGACGACGACAACAACGACGACGCAAGCGACGACGACAACAACGACGCAAGCACCGACGACAGAGTTCACAGAAGATGACGCTCGGAACGCGCTCGCCGGGATGACTCCTGACGAACAACTCGTGTTCGCAGTCATAGCGATGCAGACGACACAACCCGGACCGTTCACCAACATCGAGGACGCACTCGTCGAGCAGATCATCTTCGATGTGTGCGCAATGGCTGACTACAACGCAACCGGTGAGGATCTTGTCTGGTCGGTGGTCACGATGCCCGGATCAGACGACGAAATGTGGGGCGGATGGACGTTCCCTGAGATAGTCGGAGCGACCCTCGGGACACTCAACAACACCACCAACATCTGCACTCCAGCTCAGTACGTCATCATCTACGAAGCCAACGACTATCTCTCAGGAGTAACAGGATGAGCAGAGTTATCACGACACTGGCTCTCGTCAAGCAGCTGTCAGAGCTCGTCGACGCGATCTGCAGCAGGCCTCCCACCGACGACGAGCTCGCTGACGTCATCGGACATATGAGCCGGATCGAAACGAAGCTAGGGACCACACGACGCAGCTGGGAAAGGATCACACACGAGCTGCCGCCGATCCCCCGTTCCGACAGGACTCGACGTGTCGACAAGAACACTCGCGCAGCGTCTCCGACAGCACAAGGACGTGACTTCGAGCTCGTCCCTCAGTTCAAAACAGTCCGGTCGTATAACACTGGAGCGATCCTGCTCGCTGTGTCTGAAGCAACAGGATGGGACACGTGGCGGACAATGCTGGAAGCTCGACGAGCCGACGCTGTCAGATGGTCATGGCGGTACACCGATCTGAGGAACTGGCTTCGGAGCCTCGGCGTGACAGTAAGCACCGGGGGACAGGAGACCTCAGACGACGATGATGTCACCGGCCCGATGATAGGTGAGATCAAGAAACCCAACGGAGTCAAGAAGGTTTACATCGAAGCGGCAGCAGTCCCAGAGACGTCACCTCCCGACCCGGAACCGGAAGGAGCCGACGATGACAGAACCGACTAAGGCACAACTCGCTGAAGAATTGGCAGAGGCTCGCTCTGAGCTAGCTGACCGGCGTCAAGGAGTTATCGTCGGTCTCCACGGAGTGCTGGCAGACATGCCCGATATCGAGCGGCGTCGAGTGCAGACGTTCCAGGCGTTCAACGTCGACGACGTATACGCCACAGTCCGTCCTTTGTTGATCAAGCATGGCCTCGTGGTCACACCGACAGTCCGGTCAGTCGAGTACACAGAGGGTGTGTTCGCTAAGGGCACTGCCTACACCGACGCTCGCATAATCGTGGATTACACGATCACTGCTCTGTCAGACGGGTCGACACTTCGCATGACAGGAGCAGCGGAGGGACGCGACACACAAGACAAGGCAACCAACAAGGCACTGCAACAAGCCTACAAGTATGTGCTGATCCAGACGTTGCTGATCAACACTGGCGAGGACGCTGAAGAAGACCCCGGCCGTGGAGACCGTCCCGTCGCGTCGGCTGACACTGACGCTGTCCGTGCCGAGAATCAGAAGCGTCTGACCAACGCAGCGAAAGCAGCACTCGTTGAGATGTTGCCCAACGCTACAGAGGCAGCTGAAGCATGGCCACTGGTGATGGAAAAGGCAGCTCTGCCTGACGGTATCCGTACCGAGTCAGACCGAGACAAAGTGATCGCCACTGCAGAGTCGATGTTCCTCGCTCCGGCTTCCCCGTCGCAGAAGCCTGAAGCAGACGACGGTCTCGACGCTCCCTTCAACTGAGAGCCTCTCAAATCAACTGTACCGGCTCGGGGCGTAACTACTCCGAGCCGGTACTAGTTGTGGCACACGGGCGATCTCAGCGCTGCCACAGAGACAGTTAGTGGTCGCTGTACTGAGGCTGCTGGTTGACGACGAGCAGGTTCCCGAAGATAGGCCATCTCGCGGCGAGAGCTCTGACCAGTGCGTAATACACGCCCTGGACGACAGCGACGAGACCGATGACGAGACCGACGGTGGCGTCGTCAGGCAGAACGATCTTCCACTTGGTCTCAGCGTAAGCGAGCGCTGCACCGACGGCAATCGGGACATAAGTACGGATATGGCTCGTGATGTAATCGCTGAGACTGTTCAGAAACTGTGTGATCACGGTGACTCCAATCTGACGAGATCACCCGGCTGGATACCTGCTCCACCGAGATGGTCGTTGACATGCTCTCCGATGCTGCGTTCCAGGTCAGCGACATGAGCCTCGAGCGCAGCGACTCGGTCTTCGAGAGGCGAAACGAACTTGGTATACAGCCATGCCAAATCTTCACGGCTGGTACGCCACGTCCGTGACTCGGGCACAGTGGAGCCGCCCGCCGCCACATACTGTTCCCAGTGGTCGTCGGCCCAGCTGCGCGCGTCGATCTGGAGCTGCTGAGCATGCTGGTGCAGCTGTTCGTGTTCTT
>Ga0180432_10005666_pt1 | contig 16514 bp, 15 predicted proteins | sample SS_ome_10_FD_132414 | JGI IMG/M metagenome (GOLD analysis project Ga0180432, IMG submission 132414) | Hypersaline lake sediment archaeal communities from the Salton Sea, California, USA - SS_1_MS_2 metaG | ecosystem: Environmental > Aquatic > Non-marine Saline and Alkaline > Hypersaline >... | reverse complement strand
GGGAGGGGGAGATGATTCCCCCTGGCTCCCGGTGGGAGGGGGAGATGATTCCCCCTGGCTCCCGGTGGGAGGGGGAGGTGATTCCCGCTGGCTCCCGGTGGGAGGGGGAGGTGATTCCCGCTGGCTCCCGGCGGGAGGGGGAGATGACTCCCGCTGGCTCCCGGTGGGAGCGGAGGAGGCGGCTCGAAGGCGTGGAGCACGCCGTATCCGTCCCCCCAGAAGATCAGCGTCCGGCCGTCCACTTGGCCCATGGACGGCGAACTCCACTGCCCGTGGAAGACCTGCGGGATGGCCAGGTCGTCCCTGGCGACGAGCCTGCCGGTGAGCTTGTCGAGCACGAGGAGGTTGGGACGCAGGCCCTTGGGGCGGACGTAGTCCTTCTTCTGGGCGGGGTCGTGGAGGTTTGGGAGTACGCCCTCGGAGTGGCTCGTGGTGGTCCAGACGTAGTCGCCCTGGACGAGGGTCGTGCAGGCGTGGCCGTCGTGGGCGTGAACGCCGAACTCTCCCACGATGTCGTAGCGCCAGATGACGTCGGCGCGGTATCATTCTGGCCGGGAGGGGGGCGCGGGCGCTGAGAGCCCGGCCCGGTGTCATTCTGGCGGGGAACCGGACGCTCCTGCGTCACGGCGAGACGGGCGCGGCCATCCGGCCTCCCGGTCCCGCCGTGGGCGTGTCAGACCGCCCCGAGATCGAGGCGCATCTGCAGCCCGTGAAGGTACCGCTTGAACTCCGTGACACTCGGCCGGTCGTGCTCCTTGAAGGCAAGGCACTTCAGGACCATCTTGGAGAGTTCGTCCGGGATGTCCGGGTTCACCTGGGTCAGGGGCGGGATGCGAACCTGTGCGTCGGGCACGAAGCCGCGCTGTTCGTGCTCGCCGGGCATGATGGACGGAATGTTCTGTCCGGTCAGGATCCAGTACATCGCCGCGCCGAGGTTGAAGACGTCCGTCTTCTCGCTCAACCGCCCTCCGGCCTGCTCGGGCGCCAGGTAACCGAAGGTGCCCTTGAACGAGGTCAGCTTGTGGCCGACGGGGGCGGCGAACCCGAAGTCAATCAGCTTCACGTCCAGGAACTCGCCGACCAGGATGTTCTGCGGCTTCAGGTCCGCGTGGACGTAGCCGGCCTTGTGGGTGTTCTCCAGGCCCAGGCAGACCTGGCGGAAGATGGTGAGCGTCTGCTCCAGGTCGTAGTCGTGCTTCTCGAATAGCGGCTCCCCTACCAGCCGCTCCATCATGAGGTATGCGGCGAGGACCTTGAAGAGCTTCTTGACCTTCTTGAACTCCTCGACGCGGACGGCGATCTGCACGCCGCTGGTGCGGACCTCCTGGATGGCCTTGAGCACGCCGTACTCGTTCTCCAGGTGGCCTATGACGCGCAGGTCCTCCTGGTCGCGGACGGGGATGAACTTGGCGGCGAAGAGCCGGCCGTCGCTCTTGCGCTTGACCTCGTATATGCGGGTTCGCGCGCCCGTACCCAGGCTCTTGCCGATCTGGTAGCCGGGCAGGACTTCCTGCACGGTCAGGACGTTGCTCTTGCCCATATTCCTCCCCCCGGGGACGCTGAACAGGGCGCTATTTTAGCCCGCGCCGCCGGGTTGCGCAAACCCTACGCCCGCTTCTCTTGCGTCGGCGAGCAGGTACTGTAAACTGTGCCTGCCCCGCAGCAGCTTCCCCGGGGTAGCCCCCGGCGTCCCGCCGGGGGGCGGGGCGGGCCAACGCCGGGCGAGACGCCCGGCGCTACCCCGAGGGAGGAACGGGAGCGCGGGGTCTGCCGCAAGCAGCCCGTGCCATCGAACTGAGTCGTGGGAGGTGGAACATGTCGAGGCTGTCCGAGGAGCGAATCAGCGAACGATACCGGGTTCTGGGCGAGGACCTGGCCGACCGGGGAATCGACGTGGACCAGGTCAAACAGAAGGTCGCGGGGTTCGAGGTGGAGGTGCCCTCGTGGGTCTTCGGCGAGTTCGGCGGGGGACGGTTCGGGGACTACATGCCCCCGGGCCCCGCGCGGGACTTCCGCTCGAAGCTGCGGGACGCGGCGTTCGTGCACGAACTGACCGGCGCGGCGCCGCGCGTGGCCATCCACGTCGGCTGGGACAAGCCTGAGGAGGTGGCGTTCGCCGACGTGGAGGCGGGCATGTTCGCCGAGCCGCGCGAGTTCGCCCGCGGGCTGGGGATCGACTTCGGCGCCGTCAACCCCACGTTCTTCCTGAAGGGCACGCACTACGGCAGTCTCAGCTCCCCCCTGCCCGAAGTGCGGCGGATGCTCATAGACCACTGCATGGTCTCCTGCGAGGTCGCGCACGAGCACTCGCACGGGCTGGTGACCTACTGGCTGCCCGACGGCACCAACTACCCGGGGCAGCGCGACCTGTGGGGGCAGGAGAAGCTGGTCCGCGACGCCTTCGAGGAGGTTTACCGGACGGCCTCGGACGACGTGATCCACCTGATCGAGTACAAGCTCTTCGAGCCCGGCACGTACAGCACGGCGATCCCGGACTGGGGCACCGCCATGGACATGGCGGACGCCCTGGGCGAGAGGGCCGGCGTCCTGGTGGACATGGGACACCACCCATTCGGCGTGAACGTGGCGCAGATCGTCGCCCGGCTCATCGGCACGGGGCGCCGCGGCGGGTTCCACTTCAACACCCGCTACGCCGCCGACGACGACCACTCGCTCGAGCCCAACCTGTCCATGTACGCCATCTTCTGCGAGCTGGTCCAGGGGGGCGTCGTCTGCTCCGGGGACCCGTCGCGCGACTGGGCCTACATGATAGACCAGTGCTCGTCGCTGGAGAACCGCATCCTGGCGGTGCTGCACAGCATCGACTCGCTTCAGGTCTCACTGGCGAAGGCGCTGGTCCTGGACCTGCCGGGTCTTCGGGAGCTTCAGGACGCTCAAGAGATCATGCGCGCCAACCGCGCCTTCCTGGACGCCTTCCTGACGGACGTGCGGCCCATCCTCTGGATGGCCAGGCTGGAGAAGGGGCTCCAGCCGGACCCCGTCGAGGCGTACGTGGCCAGCGGCTACCAGGGCAGAATCGAGCAGGAGCGCGGCTGAGGCCGGCCGGCGCCGGGCGAGCCATTACCAACGGGGGGCCTGTTCATGTCGCTGTCGAGAATAGCAGCGGGCGCCGAGCCGTCGGCGACCCTTTCCTTGAACGCCACGGCCAAGCGCATGATGAGCGAGGGCGTGGACGTGATCTCCTTCGCCGTCGGGGAGCCGGACTTCGACACACCCGACAACATCAAGCAGGCGGCCCACCGGGCCATCCAGTCCGGCTTCACCAAGTACACCCCCGCCGCCGGCATGCCGGAGCTGCGCCACGCCATCGCCGGCAAGCTGAAGGCCGACAACGGGCTAGACTACGCGCCGGAGCAGATATTGGTCTCCAACGGCGCCAAGCAAGCCCTCTACATGATCATGCTCTGCCTGCTGGACGAGGGCGACGAGGTGCTGCTGCCCGCGCCGTACTGGGGGAGCTACGCTGACCAGGCGCTCATGTGCGGGGCGCGCCCCGTGCCGATCGACACCACGGGGACGGGCCTGAGGCTGACCGCCGACATGCTGCGGGACGCCGTGACCGACCGCAGCAAGCTCTTGCTGCTCAACTCGCCCTGTAACCCCAGCGGCGTGGTCCTGACGGCGGACGAGCTGCGCGCGGCCGTCGAGGTGGCCCTGGAGCACGGCCTCTGGATCATGTCGGACGAGATCTACGAGAAGCTCATCTATGACTACGCCGAGCACGTCAGCCCTGCCGGCTTCAGCAAGGAGGCCCACGAGCGGACGATCACGGTCAACGGTCTCTCGAAGACCTACGCCATGACCGGCTGGCGCCTGGGCTATGCAGCCGGTCCGGCGGAGTTGATCCGCGCCGCCGCGAGCCTCCAGAGCAACTCGACCAGCGCGCCCAACAGCATGACGCAGAAGGCCGGCGTCGAGGCCCTGACAGGCTCCCAGGACGCCGTCGAGGAGATGCGAGGAATCTACGACGAGCGGCGCGGGCTGCTGGTCGAGGGCCTTAACGGCATCCCCGGCATCGAGTGCACCGCGCCACAGGGGGCCTTCTACGTCTTCCCGGACTGCTCCGGCCTGATCGGCCGCAGCCGCGACGGCAAGCGCATCGAGAACACCCTCCAGCTCTGCCAGGCGCTGCTGGAGGGCGCGCGGATCGCGCTGGTGCCCGGCTCCGCCTTCGGGGCGGAAGGCTACGTGCGCTTCCACTACGCCACGTCGAGCGAGAACATCGGAAAGGCCCTGGAACGCCTCGCCCGCTTCGTGGAGGGCCTCACGTAACGGCCCGGAAGATGCCCATGCCCGGGTCGGCCACGCTGAACTCCCCCACCGGTTCCAGCACCTCGAAGCCGGCCTCGGCGAGCCACTGCTCCAGGTCGGCCGGCAGTGTGGCCTTCAGGTGATAGATGACCTCCGTGCGCCGCGGCTCCGGCCCGTCCGTCCGGCTGACTACGCAGCGCTGCTCCATCAGCCGCCGCGTCCGGTCCCAGCGATAGTGGAACTCGGCCGTGCCGGACGGGATCGTGCGCGACTCGGTGTAGTCCTCCCGGTAGAAGGACGGCACGTCCAGGCACTTGTCGAACGCCAGGAGCCCGCCGGCTTCCAGGCAGCCGCGCAGCGAGCGGAACGCCTGCCTGAGCCGCCCGTCGTCGAGGATGTAGTCCAGCCCGCTGTGCATGCAGACGGCCAGTTGGAACGTGCGGCCCGGGTGGAGGTCGGTCACGTCCTGGCGCAGGAACTCGACGGCCTGCCCGGCGCGGCTGGCACGCCGCCGGGCCGCCTGGAGCATGGGCTCGGAGACGTCGGCGCCGACGACCCGGTAGCCCTTCTTCGCCCAGGGCACAGCCGAGAGGCCCGTCCCGCAGGCGGCGTCGAGTATCCAGTCGCCCCGCCTCAGCCCCCGCGCGCGCAACTTCTTCTCCAACGCGCCGACCCAGCGCTTGTAAGGCGCCCACGAGACGAGCTGGTCGTAAACGTCGGCTATGCAGTCGAAGTCGTTGACGTCCCACTGCCGTGCCATGCCCGACGCCATGACCGCCTCCCACAGGACGCGATTCAGATTGCGGCCGGGCCGCCCCGCCGCTACACTGAACGCCGGTACAATGCTACGTCCGCCCGGGCCGCCTGTAAAGGCCGGGCCGCCGGCGGATGCCCACGCCTTCCCGGACACGCCCATCGTGACGGCAGAGACAGATAACGTCAGGGCCGAGGTGGTCATCGGCGGGCGCGTGCAGGGCGTGTTCTTCCGCGCCCACGCCCGCCAGATGGCCGGGTCGCTGGGCCTGACGGGATGGGTGCGCAACCGCTATGACGGCAAGGTCGAGGCCGTCTTCGAGGGCCCGCGGGACAGCGTCCGGAGGATGGCTGCCTGGTGCTACCGCGGCCCACGTCTGGCCCGGGTGACGGACGTGGACCTGGACTGGCAGGACGCCACGGGCGAGTTCACCGATTTCTCCGTCCGCTACTGAGCCGGCCCCCGCGGACGCCCCCCTCGTCGAAGCTTCCTTTGTGACACCGGGGTTCGCGTGTAAAATCCGGGCGGGTTACGTGTTCTTGTAATTAGACCGGGTGCGGTCAAGGCGGAGCTGGAGCTTGGGACCATCGCACAGAGAGCTCGAGGAATGGATCATGCGCATCGCCCCCCGGGCCATCGCATACGCAAGGACCCTGACGGGCCGGCCGGACCGCGCGGAGGACGTCGTGCAGGACGTCTTCCTGCGGCTGCTCGACCATCAGGAGTACGACCTGCTGAGGGACGGAGAGAAGCTCTTGTTCACCTCCATCACCAACGCGTGCATCAACGAGGCGACGCGCCGGCGTGAACTGCGCAGCCTCGACGAGGAGCGCGCCGGGGGCGTCGCCCTTGTGGACGAGCTGGCCTCGCCGCAGGGCGTGGGCCCGCTGGACGTGGCGGTCTCGCGGGAGCTCGTGGCGGCAGTCGAGGCCGAGCTCAAGCGCCTGCCCGCCATGCAGCGCGCCGCCGTGGAGCTGAAGGCCATGGGCAGGTCGCTGGCCGAGGTCGCCGGTATGCTCCAGGTCAGCCCGGGCAACGCCGGCGTCCTGATCCACCGCGGCCGCGCGCGCCTGAAGGAGAAACTGGGCCCTCGCCTGCCGGGGGAGCTGCGATGAGAGATGAGAGGAAAACCGACCGTGTGCTCGACGAGGCCGTGCGCCGCTATCTCCAGTCCGAAGCGGAAAAGGTGGACGCGCCGGCCTTCCTGGGCCGCCTGAAGGAGAGCAGGCGACTCAGGGCGGGGCGGATAAGGCGCTTTCCCGTCCGAGTGCTCGCCCTGGCCGCCGCGGCAGCCGTCCTGCTGGCGGCGGGCATCCTGTTCCTGCCCCGGCCGGAGCCGACGGAGCAGACGGAGGAGTCGGTCCTGCTCGCGTTCGAACTGTCCGCGACGGCTCTGCGGGATGAAGCCGCGGCCGCCTGGGGCGCGACGTGCAGCGTCGGCCGGGCGGCGCTGGGAGCGGGCACGACCCCCCTGCTCGACCTGCGGGAGGTCGGTACGGACCTGCCCGAGCCGCCCGACCCGGCGGCCCTGCTGCGCCACGTCACACGGGGCCGCTCGGCCCTGGAGAGAATCCTCGGCGGCAAGAGCCGCCCACAACCCCCAGACAGGGAGGAGAACGAACCATGAGAAGCACACTGACTACCCTGAAGGCCCTGACGGTCCTGGCGATGCTGTCCTGCGTCCTGGTCGCGGGAGCCCACGCCGCCGTCGAGGATTGCCTGCCCGCGGATGCCACAGCGGTCATCAAGGTGACCGACCTGGGCGCGCATTACGGGCAGTTCGCGGCGGGCCCGCTGGCTGCCAAGCTGAGAGACCCGTCATTCCTGCCCGACGTGGCAGCGGGCATCCAGCAGGCGGAGAACTCGGTGAAGGAGTTCGAGCAAGCCCAGGGCGTGGACGCGGAAGACGTCGTGCTGCGCGTTCTGGGGCGCGAGTTCGCCCTCGCCGCTTTCCCTGACGAGACCGCCGTGGTGGTCGCCGAGGGCGATACGGCCCAATCGATCCGCGGCGCGGTCGAGGAGTTCCTGCGCGTCGAGGGGGCGACCGGTGAGTTGACGGGCCTTGACAGCGCCGACTACAAGGGCACGGAGATTCACATCGCCGCGCTCAGGACGAAGACGCGCTACCACGCGCTGTCCGGCCGGGTGCTGGCCGTCAGCGAGAGTCGCTCTGCCGTGCAACGCGTTATCGACGTCATCGCGGGCGACGCGCCGGCCCTCAGTTCATCCGAACAGTACCGAGAGGCCACGAGGGCAGTGCCCGGAAACGCCGTCGGATGCTCGTACGTGGGCGGGGCGCTCCTCGAACATTGCGCGGAGAAGGTGGCGCAGGACGCCGCGTCCGAACCCCGCCCTGCACGCGGGAAAGCCGGCGGCCGGGCATTCAAGGCGGCCCTGGCGGAAACGCTCGGCGCCGCGGAGTTCGCGACGCTCGCCCTGACCGGCGACGACGCGCTCCGGCTCCACCTGAGCGTCAGCTACAAGGACGGTCGCCTGCCGCCGCGTCTCCACGCGCTGCTTCCCGAGCCGGGCGCCGGACTGGACATCCTCGACACCGTCCCGCCGGAAGCGGCCATCGCCGTGGCGCGGAACGTCAACCTCCAGGGGGCTTGGAACGTGTTGGTCGAGACGATGGACTCGGGGGGCGTGCGCGCCGAGGCTGCGCTGGAGGGAATCGTGGCGATGGTCGGCGGGGTAGAGAGCAGAGAGCAATTCTTCGATGAACTCGGCGGCCAGGCGGCGCTGTTCGTGCTGCCCGGCGCCCGGCACGGCACGCCGCCGGCAGTGGCCCTCGTCGCTAGACTGCGCTCGACCGATCACATCCCGGAGGCCATCGAGAGCATCGTCGGCGCCGTCGTGTACTTCGCCCGGGCAAGCGGCAAGCAAGACGTGTCGCTGACAAAGGCGGAGCACTCGGGGACCACGGTCAGCACCGTGCGGGTCGAAAAGCCCGGCCCGTGGAAGAACCTGAGCCCCAGCTTCTTCCTGCTGGACAACCAACTCGTCCTGACAACGTCCGCGGACGCGGCCGAGAGGATAATCGAGGCATCAAGCGCCCGCCGGCCCCGGCCGGAGGCGGACCTGACGGATGGCACGGTCTTCGTGCGGGGCTTCGCGCGCGCCGGGCAACTGCGGTCTATGCTGGCGGAACACCGGGATTTCCTGGTCCAACACGCCGCGGAGAAGAACGGCAAGACCCGTGACACGGCGCGCCACGAACTGGAGGCGCTGGGCAAGCTGCTCTCGCTGGTGGAGGACGTGCGCTGGGCCGGCTCGTTCAGCCAGGGCCGCACGGACCATGTGCTGATCATCCGCGCGGCCGACGCGGCGCAATAGGCGCCCGGCGGCTATTCCTTCGCCTTGCGCTTCGGCGCCGGCTTCGTGTACTCGCACTCGGGATAACGGGTGCAGCCGTAGTAGGCCTCCCCTTCCGAGGAGACCTTCTTGATGAGCTTGCCCGTGCAGCCGTCCCCAGGGCAGTCCTTCGGGTTGGCCGGAAACTGCCACGCCGTGCGGCAGCGCGGGAAGCCGCTGCACGCCAGGAACCGGCCGAACTTGCCCCAGCGCAGCAGCATCGGCCTGCCGCACTTTTCGCAGCGCTCCACGGTCGGCTGCGCGTCGGGCAGCGCGTCCTTGGGCATGGGCGAGGTTCCCCTGCAGTCGGGATACTTGCTGCACCCCAGGAACGCCCCACGCCGGCTCTGCTTGACGGTCATGGGGGCGCCGCACTTCGGGCACGCCGGCAGTGCGTCGGCCGGGAGCTCCGTCTTCTCCAGCGCCTCCTGCACGGACAGCAGGGGGAGCCGGTTGCTGCACCGGCCGCAGGTCATCTCGCTGGCCCCCTCTTCCAGGTGCATCGGCGCGCGGCACTTCGGGCAGGAGAACTGCGTCGTCGTCCGCTCCTTCAGCTTCACGGGCTTGCCGTCGGCGTCCAGGCCCATGATGTTGCGGCATTCTGGAAACGCCGAGCACCCGAGGAAAGGGCGGCCGCGGCGCCCGATGCGTTTCAGCATGGGGGCGCCGCACTTGTCGCACCTGAACTCGGTCTCCTCGGCCCCGCCGCCGGACGACAGGTTGACCGTGTAGTCGCACTCGGGGAAGCCCGAGCAACCCAGGAACTTGTCCCCCTTGCGGCTGAAGCGCACGAGCATCGGGCGCCCGCACTTCTCGCACTTGACACCGGGCGCCTCTTCGCGGCCGGCGGCCTCCATTCTTTCCCTGGCCTGCTCCAGGTCGCGGCTGAAATCGCCGTAGAACTCCTCGAGGATGCCCCGCCACGCGCGCTTGCCCTCCTCCACCTCGTCCAGCTCCTCCTCCATCTTGCTGGTGAAGGAGACGTCCATCTCGCGCGGGAAGTGCTCCACCAGCAGGTCGGCAACCACCATGCCCAGGTCGCTGGGCTGGAGGGCGCGGCGCACGCGGCGCACGTAATGACGCTTCAGCAGCGTGGAGATGGTCGGCGCGTAGGTGCTGGGGCGACCGATGCCCTGCTTCTCCAGCTCGCGCACCAGCGACGCCTCGGTATAGGCGGGCGGGGGCTGGGTGAAGTGCTGGGACGGGTCGAGCTTCTCCAGCCGGAGCTCCTGCCCCACCTCGAGTTCGGGCAGCATCTGGGCCTCCTCCTCCCGGCCGGGCCGGAGGACACGCGTGTTGCCGTCAAAGATCATCTCGCGCCCCTGCGCCTGGAACATCGCCGGGCCGGCCTGGACCTCGGCCGTCCTCACCTTGTAGCGGGCGGGTTTCATCTGGCTGGCGACGAACCGCCGCCAGATCAGGTCGTAGAGCTTGTGCTGCCGCGCGTCCAGGCAACTGCGCAGGTCCTCCGGGCGGCGGCGCACGTCTGTGGGGCGGATCGCCTCGTGCGCGGCCTGGGCGCCTTTCGGGCTGCGGAACCGGTTCGGCTTCTCGGGCAAGTAGTCGGCGCCGCAGGTCTCCTCGATGAATCCGCGACACGCCCCCAGCGCCTGCGAGGCGACGCGCGTCGAGTCGGTGCGCATGTACGTGATGAGCCCGACCGTCTCCGTGCCGATGTCGACGCCCTCGTAGAGCCGCTGCGCGATGCGCATCGTCTGCACGGCGCTGAAGCCCAGCCGGGTGTTGGCCGCGCGCTGCATGGTGCTGGTGATGAACGGCGGCCAGACCCTGGACTGCGTCACGCTGTCGCTGACGGCGCTGACGGCGTACCTCTCCCCCCTGAGCTGCTCGACGAGGCGGAGCGCCGCGTCTTCGGAGCCGATGCGGGCCTCCTCGCCGTCGATCTTCAGCAGCTTCGCCTCGAAGGCCGGCGGCCCCCCCAGCCGGCAGAGCAGGGCCACGATCTCCCAGTACTCCTCCGGCTCGAAGGCCTGCCGCTCCCGCTCGCGCTCCACGATCAGGCGGAGGGCGACGCTCTGCACGCGGCCGGCGCTCAGCCCGCGGACCACGTTCCTGCTGATCAGCGGGGAGAGCTCGTAGCCCACGATGCGGTCCAGGATGCGCCTGGCCTGCTGGGCGTCCACCAGGTTGAGGTCAATCTCCCGCGGGTGCTCGAAGGCCTTACGCACGGCGTCGCGCGTGATCTCGTTGAAGGTCACGCGCCTGGCTTTCTCGTCCGGCAGCTCGAGCACGTGCTTCAGGTGCCACGCGATGGCCTCGCCCTCCCGGTCGGGGTCGGGCGCCAGGAAGACTTCCTGCGCCTTCTCGGCGGCCTTGCGCAACTCGCTGACGATCTTCCGGCTGGCCGGCGGGACGACGTAGGTGGGCTCGAAACCGTTCCCCACGTCCACGCCGAACTTCTTCGCGGGAAGATCGCGCACGTGTCCGCGCGATGCCTTCACGACGTATCCCTTGCCCAGGTACCGCGCAATGGTCCGGGCCTTGGCGTTCGACTCCACAATGACAATCTTATCAGCCATATTCCCATCGCCAGAGATGTCTCGGGTGCAAACGGTACGATTGTAGGCGCAAGCTCTCGCCGTTGTCAACATGCGCGCTTTTGACCCGGCGGCCCGGTGCCACATAGAATACGCAATGCAAAGGCCCTGTGCCGGGGGAGAAACATGCATCGCGCCGAACCGCTGTTCGTGGCCCTGACCGCCGACGTGGACGCGGACGCCAACCGCCCCGCACCGGGCCGGCCGGATGCGGTCAGCCCGTGCGGCGAAGCCGAGTTCGACGCCTGCGCGGAGGGCACGCGCGCGCTGGTCGAGGTCCTTACGGCGCTGTCGCTGCCGGCCGCGTTCTTCTGGGAGGGGCGGGCCCTGGAGTGGTTCAGCGGCCACGCCGCCCCCCTGCTCGCAAGCATCCTGCGCAACCCCCTGGTCGAGAACGGGTGTCACGGCTACGCACACGAGGACTTCGCCGGATGCGGAAGTGGGCTCAGGCTCGACGCCTCAGAGGCCCTGGCGCGCCTGGAACGCGCCGGCGCGGCGTTCCGTTCCGTCTTCGGGCGCGCCCCCGAGGGGTTCCGGGCCCCCTACTGCCGCCTGACCGACGAACTGGTCGCGGCGCTCGCCGAACTGGGTTACCTCTATGATTCGAGTCACACGCGGGAGCCGTCCCCTGACCGGCCCCTGACGCCCTACCGTCTTCCCGGCACGGGCGTGTGGGAACTGGCCCTCTGCCGCGCGCGCGACAGAGACGGGAGGCCCGTTTCCAGCTACCTGTGGCAGCTCTTCGAGGGCAATCGGGACGTGGTGGACTACCTGGACCTGCTCCCGGCGGCGAAGCGCGAATGCGGCGGCGGGCTGCTCCTGTTCGCCCTGCACCCCTGGCACCTGGTGGTGTCGGCGGACGGCGAGCCGCTGAACAGACGCGGCCCTGAGGCGCCGGAGACCCGCCTCCGACAACTGCTCCAGGCGGCGACGGAGACGGACGGAATCCGTTTCACGACGCCCGGGGAGTACCTCGCGCGGGATTCCTTCGGCGAAAGGCGTGTTTGACAGCCAAGGCGCGCCCGCGTATAATGTACTTTGGCGTTGGACACACCAATCCGGAGTGTATTCCTTCATGCCGCTCGATCCCACGGATCTTGCCCGCAGACTGGCCGCGATGGAGACCCGGCTCCGCAAGGAGTTGTACGAGGAGTTGAGAGGGCACGAAGAGGACCTCGAGAGCATCTTCGACCCCTACTCGTATTCCCCCCTCGTCCACGAACTGCGCGACAAGTACCTGAGCCGGCTCTACCTGATCCACGGGATCCTTCAGCAACTGGCGCACTACAGCCAGAGTCGCAGCAAGCACGGAACGCGCGTCGTGAGCGTCGAGGCGCGCAGCCAGCCGGAGCTCGTGCAGCTTGTTAACCGAAAGCTCGAGGACCTGAACGGATCCAAGGTGCAGGACGTCACGTTCATCCCCGCCGCCGAGGACAACTGGTCCGCCCTGATAACCTACCAGATGAACCCGTTCGCCGCCGAGGCGGACGAGAAGGCCCCCTGGATGTGAGCCCCTGACGCGCCCCTGTCGTCCCTTCCGCTCCGCGCGCCTTGCCCGTCCGCCGCAGTTCTGGTAGCCTTGTCCCGCTCTCTTCAGAGACAGTGGACGGGGAACCCGCCATGGCAGAGCAGCGCCGTCGCATCGCCTCCGCCGAGCAGATCCGGGCAGCCGTCGGCGCGCTCGCGGACGCGATCGCCCGGGACCATCCGCCCGGGGAGACGCTGCTGATTGTCGCGGTCCTCAAGGGCGCCGTGATATTCCTGGCCGACCTGATCCGGCGCCTGCCGATGCCGCTCGGGATCGAGTTCGTCAGGGCGCGCAGCTACAGCGGCACGCAGCAGCGGGAGATCGAGATACTCGACGACGTCTGCGAACTGGGCCTGACCGGGCGCCGCGTGCTGCTGCTGGACTGCGTCCTGGACAGCGGGCGCACGCTGGCGGCCCTGCAGAGGGAGGTGGCCCGGTGTCGCCCCGCCAGCCTGAAGACCTGCGTCCTGCTCGGCAAGCAACGCGAGAGGGCGGCGGCGGTCGAAGTGGACTACGTGGGCCTGGAGATACCCGACGCCTTCGTGGTCGGCTACGGACTCGACTGCGACGGCCGGTGGAGGCACCTGCCATACCTGGCGGCGATCGAGCAGCAGACATCCGACGCAACGGGAGGGACGCAATGAGGGCGGCTCCAGCACTGGGCATTGACCTGGGGGGCACCAAGATCCACGCCGGCGTGGTGGTGCCGGACGGCGGCATCCTCGGGGAGGCGAGGCTTCCCACGGAGGCACAGAGGGACACCGAGGCAGTCTTCGGCAACATCGTGGCCGCCGCGCGGCAGGCCCTGGAGGCGGCCGGGGTGGACCCGGCGGACGTCCAGGGCGTCGGGGTCGGCTCCCCCGCCCCGCTCGACGTGGCGGAAGGCGTGCTCCTGACGCCGGCCAACCTGCCCTCGCTGTTCGGCTTCCCCATGGTCGCCCGACTCAAAGAGGAGCTGGCCCGCCCCGTGGTCCTGAACAACGACGCGAACTGCCTCGGCCTGGCGGAGGCGCGCTTCGGCGCGGGGGCGGGCGTCGAGGTCTGCTGCGGCCTTACGCTGGGCACGGGGCTCGGCTGCTTCCTGGTCATCGGCGGAGAGCTGTTCAACGGCCCGAGGGGCGCAGCGGCGGAGATATGGTGCTCCCCCTATAAAGGAGACCACGTCGAGGAAAAGGTCTCCGGGCGCGGCCTGGCCCGCAACTACAGGAAGCTGACCGAGCGCATCGCGACGGCGGAACAGATAGCGTCGCTCGCACGCGAGGGCGACGCCGACGCCCGGCTGGCCTGGCGGGAATACGGCCGCGACCTGGCCGTGCCGATCATCTACCTGTGCAACATACTGGACGCGGACCTGGTCGTGCTCGGCGGCTCGATGGTGAAGGCTTGGGACCTGTTCCACGAGACCATGTTCGAGGAGACGATGAAGTACGTCAATGCCGTCACGCGAGCGGCCGTGCGCATCGTACCCGGCGCGCTCGGCGACGCCGCGGGGATGCTCGGCGCGGCGGCGCTGGTGCTGGAAGGCCCATCCTCGGCCGCCGGAAGGGAGGGCCTGTGAGCGGCGACCCCGGCCGGATGCTGGTGACGGGCGACCTGCACTTCAGGTCCCGGCCGCCGGGCGACGAGTGCACTCTCGAGCTGGCCAGGTTCGTCTGCGACTCGGGCGCGGACGCGTTCGCCATAGCTGGGGACGTGGGCGAGACGGACCCGGCGTCCTACGGAGCCTGCCTGGACCTGTTCGCCGGGTTCGGCGGGGCCAAGCTGGTCGTCCCCGGCAATCACGACCTCTGGACGACCGACGGCGACAGCCTGGAGAAGTACCGCGACGTCCTGCCCCGGATCGCTGCCGAGCACGGCTTCCACGCCCTCGACACCGCCCCGCTCACGCTCGGCGCGACGGCCTTCATCGGCAGCATCGGCTGGTACGACTACAGCTTCCGCAACCCCGACCTGCCGGTCCCACTGGCGCAGTACGAGCGCAAGGAGCTGCCCGGTGTCTGCGTCTGGAACGACGGACGCTTCGTCCACTGGGACCTGACGGACGCGGAGTTCACCGACCGGTGCGTCCGCAGGCTGCTGCGGCACTACCGGGAGGTCGAGGGGCGGGTCGAGACGGTCGTGGCGGTCCTGCACCACGTGGCCTTCCGGGGGCTGCTCTACGGGCCGGCGGACGCGGCGCACGAGTTCTGCCGGGCCTACATGGGCTCGGAGCGGCTGGGCCGGCTGCTGGAGGACTGCCCCAAGGTGCGCTACGTCTTCTGCGGCCACCGGCACGGGCCGAACGACGGCCGGTTCGGACGCATCCACGCCTTCAACATCGGCAGCGAGTACCTGGTCAAGCGGCTCATTGATTTCGACCTCCGGACGGGCGAACATGAGACGCACGTCTTCGGGCCGGCGCGGGAAGAGGGCGCGCAGTCCCAAGGCTGACCTCAGAAGGATTGGGCGGGATCATGGCGAAGATGCAGCTCGGCAGGGACGAATACCGGGACAGGCTGCTCGGCTGCTGGCTGGGCAAGAGCATCGGTGGCACCCTCGGCGCGCCGCGTGAAGGCCAGAGGCACGTGCACGACCTGACGTTCTACGACCCCGTGCCGACGGAGCCGCTGCCGAACGACGACCTGGACTTCCAGCTCGTCTGGCTGAAGATGCTGGAGGAGGAAGGGCTCTCGCCGCCGCTGCCGGTCTTCGCGGATTACTGGGTGCGCTACCTGTCGGCGTATCCGTGGAACGAGTACGGCTTCTGCCGGCGGAACCTGGCGCGCGGGCTTCTGCCCCCGATCTCCGGCTGCTTCGAGAACTACTACGTGGACGAGATGGGCTCGCCCATCCGGAGCGAGATATGGGCCTGCACGGCGCCGGGCGACCCGCAGATGGCGGCAGCCCGCGCCTGGAAGGACTCGGCGCTCGACCACGCCGGCGGTGAGGGGATGCACGGGGAGATGTTCTGGGCGGCCGTCGAGAGCGCCGCCTTCGTCGTGCAGGACCCCGAGACGCTCATCCGCATCGGCCTGGCCATGATACCCGTCCCCTGCGCGATATCGCGGGTCATCCGGGAGGCGCTCTGGTGCCGCCGGCAGGGCCTCCGGTGGGCCGACGCCCGGCAGCGCATCGCCGACATCTTCGGCCACCGCCAGCCGTGCAACGCCGTCCCGAACCACGGCTTCACGATCCTGGGCTGGCTCTACGGCGAGGACTTCGGCGACAGGCTGTGCAAGGCCGTCAACTGCGGCTACGACACCGACTGCACGGGCGCCACGCTCGGCGCGTTGCTGGGCATAATCGAGGGCAGGTCGGGCATACCGGACAGGTGGCTCGAACCGGTCGGCGAGGCCGTCGTCCTGCACAAGTTCACCGGCCCGTGCGACCCGCCCGCCGACGCGGGCGAGCTGACCGAACGCTCCGCCGCCATCGGCGAGCGCGCCTGCGCCGAATTGTCCGACACGGTCACCATCGGGGACCGCACAGCCCTGCCCGAAGACGTGCTCTCGCTGCTTTTCAGGAACGACAAGGCGCGGGCCGCGCTCGCGCAAGACGTGCACGCAGGCGTCGCCGTGGACGGCGACGTGGAAGTAACGCTCCACTACGGCGGCGACCCGGTGATGCGGCCGGGCGTCGCGCGCCTGTTCGAGGTCTCCGTGCACAGGGGCGGCGACCCGGTCGAGGCGACCGTGGAGATTTTGCCGCCCGAGGGGTGGACGGCGAAGAGGGTGGGCGACGCGGGGCGGGCGGCATTCGAGGTGCTGGCCCCCGAGCCCGGGGCCTTCAACGACCTGGAGGTCGTCGTCACCGAGGAGGCCGAGACGCGACGGGCCGCGTTCCGAGTGCTCGGGCCGCAGGAGGCGAAGGGATTCGCTGCGGCACAGAACCTGCCCTACTGCTCCGTCTGCCACGGCCTGGAGGGCTACTGTCTCTGCACACGCAGGCAGCCCGTTGAAGAATGTAGCTCAGCCGCCCCCGGCTGAGAACGCCACAGGCGAGGGCGCCTGTGCTACACCGACACGGCCCCTCGCGCAGGCACTCTCCGGGGAATCCTCCTTCTTCAACG
>Ga0180432_10005665_pt1 | contig 16516 bp, 15 predicted proteins | sample SS_ome_10_FD_132414 | JGI IMG/M metagenome (GOLD analysis project Ga0180432, IMG submission 132414) | Hypersaline lake sediment archaeal communities from the Salton Sea, California, USA - SS_1_MS_2 metaG | ecosystem: Environmental > Aquatic > Non-marine Saline and Alkaline > Hypersaline >... | reverse complement strand
CTTTTGGGCCAACCCATAATCCCGCTCCCGCCGGGTCCGTGTATCCGCTGCTTTCTCTTCTTCAAGGGCTTGCTTGGCCCACTCGCGAAGCTGATTGTTGTACGCATCTTTGGCTAACTGGCGATCCCGTCCAGCCTGACGTTTCAAGGTCGCATTGCGATAATCGGCCAAACTCTTGATTTCTAGGGCGCGAGCGGCTGTGTCCGCTTCATGCCGGTACTTCTCTTTATAATCCTCCAAGCCTTGTTGTTGTGCCCCGAGCATCCCGCCAGCCGGGTATATGTTGTCCACACGACCAGCCGCCCTTGTTAACCCGCCCGCTTCGCTTACAAGCCCTCGATATTTCCGCCGCGTGTCCAGGCCGCCAAGCTTCTGATGGTACAAAGGCTTATGATGTATCCCGCCGCGTAACGTCGCCATTGGTTCTATCTCCCCGTGTTAAATGTCAAAAGTCGCAGGCGGGCTTGCCGCCAGTAAGCTCACACATTCCTTAATCTCGCCTATATCCATGTCATAAGGGAGTTGCCCCGGCGTAAGATTGTTCCGCCAATCAAGGGCGTTCGGATCGGTGCCGCCATAATCGGTATAAGCGCCCGTTTTCATCGCATTCCAATAAAGGTTGTCAGCTATCGGTTCGTGTTGTCGCCAATTAAACGGATTGCCAGTCGCTTCATTAATGTAGTAAACGGCAATCGTCTCTATAACGTTTCGAACGTCTTTCAGATGATCGGGGATTATGTGCGCCCCGCCCTGGAACGCACCACCCCGGGCAAGCGAATTGAGTCCTGGCGGCTGGGGCAAGGCTTGTTTTTGATTCTTGCGATAGGCATAGTATTGAGGCAACGGAAGCGATCTTCTCCCCTCAAACCCCCAGTAGGTTATCCACTGTGCAGATTTAACGCCGGAGCCGCACACCCCTGCTATCCCTACATAAGCCGCATTGCGGCTCAAGCCTAAATGTGAACTCAAATCGCCCACGTCTGCCGTTATTCGCAAACTGCCGTTAAGATATACATAAAGCGCGCCGATAGGCGGAGGATCGTAGACGATCCGCGCAGAATGAATGGCGTTGTTGGCAAGCGTCTCACAATAAACGTTCCCCAGGGTGTAATCATGGTTGGCCCTATTCGGAAGCGCCCCCCTGCTTTGAACGCTAATATGAGGCGCCCCCCACATATCGTTAAACCCCGGCCATGCCCACGGGTCATCCCAACAAGTGTCAAACTCAACCGCAATACAATTCGGGATGCCGGGCCACCCGTAGCCCATGTTCCCGCCCTCGCCGAGAACTGGCTCCTGGGCGTCATCTTGCACAATAAAGGCTATGCCTCCGCCCACCGGGTAAGGATCGCCTTCATCTTGTGGACGAAGCTTAAAATAAAACGTCGTATCAAACCCGGAACCGATAAACTGCCTATGTTCGCGCCAGACAGCCCCCAGTTGATCGGGCGTATGTGCCGTCAACCGAATTGCGTTCCAAAGCCGTACCGCATCACCTTGTAAAACAACCTTATCGCCGGGGGCATAAGGGAACCCGTTATATTCCCAAGTAGAAATGCCCGGGTAGGAAGCGATTAGATTATGGGTTGCCACCATTTGTTCACACACATCTTTGGAGGACAAGCGTTTTCGACAATATGTATTTGGGTTAATCGGCATTTCTATGGTCCGTCATAAGCTTGCCAAACGCACTCAACCGTTTCCTCAATAGCTTGCACCGGCGCACTTGACGGCGGCTCCTCGACTTCGGGGATAGTCTCTACCTCTTCTTCCGAAACGACAGCCATTTCGTTTATCCGGCGCCACAGCGCCTCGATGTTCTCCTGCAATTGTCCAAGCACCGCCCGTAGCGCTTCGGGTTTGTCCACATCGGAAACAGCACCCATGCCCAATGCCAAGGGCCGTTGACGCCGACGTTTAATATCTACCATCGCCCTTATCTCCGCGCCGTTTGCTCCCAGGCTTCCAACGAACGAATCGCTTCGCCATGCCGCGCTATCGCGACATCATGTTCGCCCACTTTCTTAGACAAACCGTTCTCGATAATCCGCGTCAGGTAATTCACTTTTGTCCAAAGGACGCCTAGGCTAAAAATCCAAAACGCCGCATTCAAAGCAAGCATAGATATGAATTCCCACGACATCCGGTTATCTCCTTTTGTTGTTTAACCGCCTAATGCGTTCCATGCTTGTTGCAAACACCGCCTCATAAACCGCTACAGTTGCTCCCGCAATGACATCGAACGTCCATTGGCGTTCTGGCCGTAAGCGCGGCAAACGGAATGGTTCTGAACTCGATATGGTTCTTTCATGTTTCAGGGTCCCGCCCGTATAGAGCTTCAAGGTGACAGGGTAAGAATCCGCATATATGCGGCCACAATTAAAGTTCACGGGCCGGGCCGCTATAATCCGTTTGTCCAACCAGCTAAACGGCTCGTCTTCAGCTTGCACAACAACCAGATTGCCTTCTGTGTGATAGTTTTGGCGGCTAATCAGCGCGGCTTCGTAAATTTCGCCTTTATGGGCTATGTCAAGCTGCCAATCTCGCGCATTCGGCAATACAGGGTCCGCTGTCAATTTGAATTCTTCGCTGTCGCTGACTGCCCAGGACCCTTTCTCAACACCGCCGACAAGAAGCTTCATGGTCATGTTCGAGTAACTGGATGCAACTACCCGCCCGACAGAAAAGCTTCCCACGTCTGTAAACCGAAGAGTCTTGTTCCTCCAGGGTGCAGTCCCATTGAGATTCCGCGCTACAAACCCGGCGTTGTTGATTGGAACCGCTTCTTCGCCAAACAAAAAGATTTCGTTCACAAGGTAATCATCGCCGGCAAAATTGAAAACGAGCGAAGTAAACGACGCCACAGAATCGCATTTGAACTCATATGCGTCGGTTACGGTTGGGCTGGATGCATCTTTTGTGGTTGACCCGTCGAGATACATATCAAAAGACAGGCTATTGTAGGAGTCGGCTTTCACAAGACCGCTGCGCGGCTTGACAATCTGGCTGAACTCGTACCGGCTGTAAAGCCACGGGGGGATAGCGACATCGTGCGCAACCAGATGAAGCGCGTTGCCTTCTGTCGGGACGCGCCGCCAAGGAAGCAACATCACGCTGTGGACTTCCGCGTCGGTCTCGATATCCAGTTCCCAGCTCGCTGCGTCTGCCAGCGGGGCGCCGGAATCCAACAACCGGAAAACGTTCCCGTCAGCCACGGCGCTTTCGTAAACTTTTACGCCGTCCGCATATAGCCGTAACGTCAGGTCCGCATAACTAGACGCGCCAACGCTTGCACATGCAAATGAGCCGCGGTCCGGGAATTTGTAAAAATGGCTGCGCTTGTGCCGTGGATGCTGAAGGGCTACGCCTTCAGCCCCGACCAGTTGTTCTTCTCGGGCGAACAGAATCAGTTCGTTGACTTTGTAGTCGTCGCCGCCAAAGTCTATGTCCAATGAACTATACTGGCCCAAGTCCGTTATGCGCATCTCGCCGGAGCTTGTCACGGACAAGGCTTTTGTGGGTGTTGTCGCGCCGTCAACGTACAGGTTCATCGTAAGACCGGTGTAACTGTCCGCATGGACAACTACACTTCGGAGTTCCAGCTTATCGGGAAACTCATACCGGGAATGGAGCCACGGGGCTACGCCGGTATCGTGAGCGACCGCACGGAAGGTCTCACTCTCTACCGGAACCCGGCTGCGCGGCAAGAGAATCACGCTGTGGACTTCCGCGTCGGTCTCTACGTCCAGTTCCCACAACGAGGCTTCGGCCAATGCCCGGGGCAATGCAAATATGGTCCCGGCTGTAACCGCTTCCGAATAAACCGGGTTTTGCGCCGAATCCGCATACAAGCTCAACGTAACGTCAGCATAATCGGATGCACCTAGACTTGCGCAAGCAAACACGCCCCGGTCCGGGAATTTGAAGAAGTTTCCCCGCCAGCTTGGCGCATCTACCAACGATATCCCTTCGTCGCCTACCGGCTGCACTTTCTTGGCGAATAAAATGACTTCGTTGACCGCATGGTCGTAGCCCGAGAAATCAATGTCAATTGCGCTGTAGTTCCCCATATCGGCCAGTCGGACTTCGCCCGGGCCAGAAATATTGATGGCTTTTGTGTAAGAGGTGGCCCCGTCTGCATAGAGCTTCAGTGTCCGGGGGTAGCTGTCTGCATGGACAATTACACTTCGGAATTGGGCTCGATCCGGGAGTTCATACCGGGAATACAACCACGGCGGCATATCGGTGTCTCGGGCTAGAAGATGCAGCACATCCCCTTGGACAGGTGCCCGAGTGCGGGGACGAAGGATTAAGCTATGCACTTCCCCGGGGGCGTTAACATCAACTGTCCATAAAGGCGTTTCGTTTGATGGGGACACCCGGGGCAACGTAAACGCTTTCCCGCTGGTAACGGTTTTAGGCTCGCTGTTAAGTTTGAGAATAACGTTGTAATCGGAAGCGCCTATGCTGCCGCAAGCAAACGAACCGCGATCGGGAAATTTGAACGATAGATTGCGCCAATTGGGGCGACGGCCCATTTGAATCCCGTTATCCCCTATCAATATCTCGTCTTTGGCAAATATCCCCACTTCCCGAACGGCATAGTCCATGTTGGCGTCTTCCGCCGCATTCAAAAAATAGAACTCGACAGAACTGCACAGCTTTGCCGCCGTACCCAGCAAGGTTTCTTGCCCCGGCGCAAGGCTTACCGTTTCCGTTGCCAACTCTACGCCGTCCAAAAACAAACGCATCTTGACGGAGGTGTCCGCGTCCACACGCACACTCACAAGCTCGACTTGTTCAGAAAATTCGTATCGGCAATACAGCCACGGGGGGATAGTCCTCGGGTTTGTTACCCGCAACACTTTGCCTTCAACGGGTACAGGTTGGCGAGCCATGAATATCGCGCTGTCGATTGCGTCATCGGCGGCAATGTCTATTTCCCAAAGCGCCGCTTCTGCAAGAGACCGGGCAAAACGAAAGACTTTACCGGAAGTCACGCAATCTACGCCGCCTGCAACGGGTTCGGCGGCGCCGTCCGCATACAACCACATGCTCAAGGGATAGCTGGCCGCCATTATGCTTCCGCAAACGGGCTTGCCCCGATCGGCAAAGCTGAATAAGTTGCCGCGCCAATTCTGGCGGCCCACAAGAGATATTCTATTGTCGGATATCGGCTGTACCTTTCGGGTAAAGAGAAGAACTTCTGTTACTTTTTCATCATCGGCCCCGAAATCGAAGTCGATGCTGCTGCAACGCGCCCAATCAAGGCGAATCTCTCCTTCATCGGATATTTGAAGCGGGGGTTCGGTTGCAGTTGCCGAACCGTCCGCATAGATGTTCATCGTCACGGGGTAGCTCGAAGCATGGACAACTAACGATTTCGGTATTTCTTGATTGGTGAATTCATACCGTTTCAACCGCCAAGGCGGATGGCCCCCGGTATTAACTTCACGAAGCAATTCTGAAACCGCTTCTGTGCGTCGGGTAAGAAGCGCCAAGCTATCAATGTGAACGTCCTGTTCGATTGATATGCGCCATGTGTGCGCCCTGTTGTCGGCCCGGGGCAGCGGGAACAAGTTCCCGGTGTCAACCTGGGCCGTATATTTCAAAGTAATCCCGTCCGCAGCATAAAACTTGACCGGGATTGTCCCTGTGCCGTATGCGGATAGCACAAGGGCGCAGAATTGGTTCTTCTCCGGGAATTTAACCCACATGTTTTCCCAAAGAGGCGTATTCTCAGGGGTAAACCGGGCCGAATCCGTAATGTCGTATACGACCCGATCAAATGCCTGGACCCTGGTTGTCTTGAAGGAGGAGACAACCTCAAATTCCCACACATAAGCCGCGCTCACATCGCCGATTAAACTTACAGGCTCGCCGCTTGTAATGTTCTTGCTTGCCGCCAGAGCGCCGTCTGCGTAAATGTTCAACGTTGCCGCGCCCTCGGCTATCATTTTGACGTAATCGAATATGGTCGGTTGTTCAAACCGCTTTTTGGGGGACCGCCATGTAAGTTCGGCCAATGCGCCGTCTGAATAGGTCGTAATAGCGTTCAGCGTCTCGTCGAAATCGACGCGAATATCGTCTGATTCGCCCGAGACTTTTAGAAACACGCTATTGTCCGCGGTCTTCGCATCCATTAAACTGGGGCTGTAATCAAGCCACTCCTTCCGCGTGAAGTGTTCTTTGGTAACAACCTCTACTCCGGAGCCAGAAACAACCGCCACCCCGTCATATGTCGCATAAAACACGCGGGCGCCAATCTGGCAAAGCGACAGAAAGTGACCGCTGCCGTCTGCCAACAACGGGGCGCTTTCACTCAAAACGGCTTTTGCCATGTGCTCCGGGGAGGACCCGGTTACTCCAAACACTTTCTCGCCGGCAAACACGATTATCGTGTTCCCGCTAATCGCAATGGCTTTAATGGTGTCTTGGAAAGGGATTGTGTATTCGTCAGGCCATACCCACAACCGGTACAGATCGGACAAATACAAGGTCTTCTCGTGAAACGCTACGCCAAACTGCGATGGATGCATTTTACTGCCGGCAAGAAACGTCTCTTTTGCCACATCGGGATAGTTCCCAAACGGCGGAAGAGGATCGGCTTGCGGGCTGCCATAGGGCAAAAGAACGCACGAATCAGCGTTAACGTCGCCGCGCAAAAGAAAATCGTCAGACCCTTGGGATTGGTTGCTGCTTTGATACACTCGATTTTTTGAATAGCCGTCTGCACGCGGCGTATTCAATGTCAATTCTTGGCCGGGGCGCACAAGAATCAGGTCCGATACTTCGCTTGGTGGACCCTCTTCGTCGGCGTCGGTAAGCATCGTTTGCACAAAATAGTAATAGCGCCGCGTGGGGTACGTATAATTCAAGTGGATGCGGAACGCTACATAAGCCGTCACGCCCGGGAAATACCAACGTTCGCCGTCTGGATTGATTACCTTAATTGTCGGGCGCCACGTAGGGCCGTTTACGTCCCACGCCCGGAATTGGCCGTAAACATGATCGCCGTAAAGCAACGGGACAAAGCCCCCGGGCAAGACGGAATCCCCATAAGACGGCACTTCTGGGAGGTTAACTGCTTGCTCCGGTCCTCCTTGCCCCCACTCGTCCGCAATGAATTTGAACCGATAACGCGGGCCGTAGACATAGTAAGGCTCGTCCCTATAATCCAAGTCTTTGTAAAAAGACGACATCGAACAGATCATCCACATCCCAACTTCGTCGTACCGTATGGTCACTAACGACAAAAGTTTTGTGACAACGTTGTCGTAAACCCAGTTTCCCGAATCGTCGATGTAACAGAAGTATGTCCGGGCCTCGATGTTCATCCAAGTGTTTCCGCCCACCACGGGTTTACAGATGTATTCAAGATTGTTCACAGAGGGGGCCGTAGGCTTGGTTATCTGTATCACGTCGTCTGCCGGGATACCCGACTTCAACACACCGTCTTCTTTATGCATCGCGTTGAACGGCCCGGTATGGACGGCAGGCACCAACACGCCGCTTGTCAGATCGCAGTTATGCGCCCGTTGCGCAGCGTTTTCCGGCAGTTGTTCTGCATCTAGCCGGGGGATGATCCCTGTAAATGTCTTCCAATCAATCATTTGCCCGTTACCACCCGATAGAACTCCGCCATATAGGCCTTTGATAATTCCGCGTTCATCCGATCATCGCCGTCTTCGGCAAGGGCTTTGGCAACGACAAAGGCCACGATTGGCTCGCGACTGCTTTCGTCCAGATTAAGTGTGCTGCCCGTAGCAGATGGATCGCCGGGGGACCCCATGGTATCGCCCGAGCCTAAGAACAAATCGGGGCGCAACTCATAAATGCGCCGTTCTGCATCCCCGATATATTTCAAGAGCGCCGAGTCCGACCACCGCTCATTCTCGCTGTCTTCGTCGTTGACTACGCGCCTAACAATGTCAATTACGTTGCTCGCTAACATGGCAGCTCCATATTCATATAAACTCGGGAATCTGAACCCGCAACTGTCCGTGACGCCGGCTTGTATAGGTTTCGCGTTTGGCGTCCCCAATCGCCCGCATATACCGTTGCCCCGGCATAACTGCGCCGTTCGGGTCGTACCAAGGTTTGCCGCTCATTAGTTTGATGTTCGCAATGGCGCCGGCAACAACGGCATAGCCCCAGCGGTTCAAGAACCAAGACGGGTACGCCGCGCAATCTTCTTTGGGAAGCAATACCACCTGGACTTCTACATTCAAATTGTCTTCAGTCGGCGCAGGCACTAAAGTGAGCAGGCCGGTCTCGGATACTTTGTAATCGCTGTAGGTCCCTTCCGTAGAGGGATCGTCCGGCGTGGGATCGCCTATTTCGACAAAGCGCACGCGAAGAATTACTGCGTCATAGCCGGGCGTCAGTTGGTATTCGGCCTCATCGGCAACGGTCACAAACGGGGCCAAATCTTCACGCCATATCTCGGTTTGCCGGCAAAAGTCGTGGGCAACAAGACGTAGCTGCTGTTTTAGCACTAAGTCAGGTATGCCGCCGCAATATGGGGCAATTTGGCTTACGAGGTTGTAAAGATTCGTGCCCGCAGCGGTCCCGCCTACCTGTGTGTGGTTGGTCCAAGAGGTCTCTCCGCCATATACGAATTCAACCCAGTAATCATAAATGAGATTCGGCGCCGGGTCTGTGAAAACGTATTCATAGATTCCGGTCGATTTCTTTACCATCGAGGTGCCGCCGGCAACAACGACTTCATCGGTGTCCGTTCGTTTAACGCCGTATGTCCCGGCCTCGTTGGACAGTTTGACGCTCGTAGGATCGGTCAGAATGCCATCCGCCTTGAATATCCAACGAATAACGCTTTGGCTCATTTAGTTGTCCCCTTCGCCATCAACCGTATAGGCCTTAACATCGATCACAAGGCGGTACGTGTCCCCTGTGCCTTGCGGAGTTGCCGCCATACCCCGGGTCAAAATGCCCACTATGTCCAATAACCGTTCGCCTTCGCCGCCTACCAGCAACATGGTGCTTGCGGCATCTTGGTTGTATGCCGCTTTCCACTCGTCGAAGGCGTATTCCTGGTCTTGTACTTTCCAAAACTTCCGGGTCTTATCGTCTACAAGAAACTTGTTGCCGTTGCTGGAAAGCCCCGTCGTGTCCTCATTAAGCAGCAAGTTGTAATGCGTGTCGTCAAGGCTGGTTGTCGTAATATGATCCCAAACGATGCCTTGATGGGCCGAAAGCCCATTGACGGGCAAACCGGTATAGTTTTCAACGGCGTAATAGGCGCTCTTGTTCTCGGTTGCTGGCGCCCCGGTGTGAGAGAATTCCTCTTTCTCAAACACAAGACCGTTGATAGGGCCGCCTTTGCAAACCGAATCGTCGTATACCATGATTCTCGGGCGCCCGGACGTATCGACCGTGTTCCATTTGTTCCCGTGGAAATAAACATCGGCACAGACATGAATCTCGCACATCACTTCGGCGTCGGAAATCGTGTTGTTGGATATTTCAACGCATTCAATATTGTCGGTTAACGATTCGCTGCCAGTCCCAACGCCAAACAAGCTGAAGTTGTAGCGCGTGCCGCCGCCGTTGTGGGCTTCGCCCCATTTCTTGGCCGCGTCGGACGGGCCAGGGTCGAAATAGCCTTCAAACTCTTCTGGAGGCATCCCGACTATGCTGTTGGTCTTTTCTTCGGGATTGTTGGTAACAGGATCAATCCAACCGGACATTGCGTTCCCATCTACGTAAATGTTCTTGGGCGTAACGCCACCTTTCGTGCGGGCGCACAACCGCAAGGCGCACCGACCAAACGCAGAACGGGAAAATGAATTCCCACGAATGACCCCATTGTTCATCACGCTCAAATAGGCAATATGATTCCCGGACAGGTCAAACTCGTTTTCGAGAATCGCCCATCGTGTTGCAGTCCCGAATACCATCGAATAGGCTGAGCGGTAGAAACTGCAATCTTTCATAAATAGCCCATGTATCCGATTTACGTCGGTCGGTTCCTGAACGGATATATCGTTCCAATTGTTCTGGAAATCGCACCGCAGAAACAGCAAATCAAATAGAGACGCCGTGCTATACCAAAAGGTGCCAACGTTGGTTTCCTGATCGGCAGACGTACCGTCCAACACAAGGTCCTGAAACGTAAAATGCGCGGTGCCCGCAGCCGTGTTCGCAAGAATCATCGAATATTCCTGTGCCGGGTCTGACGTGCCGCTCAGTTTTATGATTGGTTTGGCGCCCGTGCCATAGGCGCCTATCAGAAACCCGTTCCCGGGCCAATGGGAAACTGTAACTTGCCGCGAGCCGACAGTGAATGTCTGCCCCCGCTTAAAAAGTATCCGGTCGCCGCACGACAAGGTTTTGGCCCATAGGGTGTTGAACGCCTTCAATGCCGTCTTCCAGGCGTGGTCGGCCCCTTGTCCAAGACCGTCGTTGTCGTCGTCGCCTATCTCGGAATCGACATAATACGTGTCCCCCGTCCGCTCCAAAACGGTAATCTGAATAGTATCGCTTGACTCTTGGCCGTTGGCCGTTACTGTCAGTTTCGCCGTATAAACCCCAGGCGATTCATACACATGGGCTGCGTTGATCCCGCCAGATTGCGTGTTGCCGTCGTCGAAATCCCACTCGTATTTAGCCTCTCGGGTCCCCGGAGCCGATGCGTGCCCCTCAAAAAACACGGGGAATGGCGCATAATGCTCTACCGCGCTTGCTTCCGAATAGCCGTATTCCGGGCCTGCATTGCGTTTTTCTACAACCCAATCCGGCTCTGTAACTGCTATGACTGCGTTCACTGCCATTAGTCGGAATCGTCCTCTTCTTCTATGACGTAGCCTTCAGTCTCAATCGAAATTGCGTACATATCGCCGGTTTCCTGGGGGCTACATGCCATCCCGTTTGTCAATAAGACCAATAAATCAACCGCCATCAGCTTTTGGTTCTCCCGCTGCCGTCTGTTTGAATGGTCAAAGTGATGATTTTTGTCGCGTCGTCGTCGGCATAGAAATCAAGCGTAATTGGATCGGTTGCCGTCCGAACAACTTTGCCGCAAATCGTTGAATGCAACCGTTTGATCGCCGTTTTAAGGTCAAGTGTCCCATCTACTACGCCGGCCAGGACGGCTGTCGTGACTTCTCCGGCAGTCACATCGTTTAACGCCGCTATCGCATCAATAATGGTTGTTTGGTTCGCCGCGGTCGCATCCCCGCCCGGCCCTTGTTCCAGGGCATTCTCTGTAAACCGGTACACGCCCGCATCGTCTTCAAGCGTGTCGTCTACTTTGTCCGTGACGGCTTTGATAGCATCGATCAATAGGTCTAACCGTTGCCCGTCGCCAAGATCGTCTGTGTTCGCCTTGATTGCGTCGATTAGGAGGTCCAACCGCCCGCCGTTTGTCCAGTCTGTCTGAAGCTCGTTTGTGTCGGCCTTGATATCATCAAGAATGGCATCCAACCGTCCCGCGTCGGCCCAGTCGTCTGTAACGGCCTTAATTGCATCAATCAACTGGTCTAACCGACCGCCGTTTGTCCAGTCTGTCTGAAGCTCGTTCGTATCGGCGAGTATCGCATCAAGAAGCACATCCAGCCGACCGTCGTTGTGCCAATCGCCCTGCAATTCGCTCGTGTCGGCAAGTATCGCGTCAACCAATAGGTCTAGCCGACCGCCGTTTACCCAATCTGTCTGAAGTTCGTTTGTGTCAGCGAGGATCGCATCAACCAGCAGGTCCAACCGACCACCGTTTGTCCAGTCTGTCTGAAGCTCGTTTGTGTCGGCCTTGATTGCGGCCAGTTCCGTTGAGTTGGCATCCATCTCTGTCCGCACCGCTTCCGCAGTCGAACCCAAATCGGCAAATTGTGTCCCGTCCCAAACCGCATCGCCGCTTGCAATAACGCTATCGGTCGCAGCGGGACTTCCCCCCGCTTGTTCAAAGGACAGAACGGAATAGCGGCCAGCATCAAGCGATGGAAAGGCGCCGACATAAATTGCGCTCGTGCCTTGCCGGGAAAGGGCAATGTCATAATTGCCCCAATTGCCTTCTGTGTAGGATTCAAAGGCGCTACCGTTCCAAACATCCCCCGAACTATCCCACACCTGGAAATAGAGCGTTGCCCCTGAGAGGTTGTGCGGTATGATCACTTTATCGGCCATCAGATATAATCCCTTGCATCAACGATGTAACCGTTGTCGCCATCGTCGGTGTCTTTGATTACGGTCATCCCGTTTCGACAATAGATGTGCGCCAAGGAAAATGAGTCTGCATCAAGCGAAGGAGCTGACGGCGTTGCCGATTCGGTGCCTTCTTTAACGTTTGGGCCTACCCCGAGAGTCCATTGGACTAAATCAATTCGGCGGAGATCGCCTTGTGACCCGCCTGTAGGAACGGTAATCGGCCCAAGCGTCGTAGAAGATGCTAAACGAGCAATCCGATGGGATACGTAGCCCGAAAGCGCCCCTACATCCACATAAAGAGACGGCGTGCCTTGCGCCGTCACGGCGCCAGTGTCCCCATCGTTGCGGATTAAGCCGTCGCCGCCGCCTTGGGTAAGCGACAACATATGTTCGACTGTCGGGCTGCATATTGCCGCAGACAACAAAGTAAGAGGCATGCACGCCTCCTAACTAAGCGGTGCAGACTCAAGCTCTTTAAGCTGCGTCCGCATCTCCCGACGCGTCATGTCGGGCGATAGTTCTACCCCATATTCTTTTCTACCGTAATCAACCAACTCTGCCCGGCTCTGCAACCGATCTACCGGATGGACAGTAGGCGGACGCCCCGGTCCCCGTTTTTCTTTGAGAGGGGCTTGCGGCAACCGCGTATTGATCTCCGCCGCATTGCCGGATTCTGTTTCAGCGTCCGCCTCTACTGCCGACGCTGCTTCCGGTTCGTCTTCTTCATTGTCTTCTTCTGTCGGCTCAGACGCGGCATCCGACTCAACCGCAAAATCTTTCGGCAAAATAGGTAAAGGGTCTTTTCTTTCTGCTTGCGCACGGGTTATTTCGCGCATGTTGTTCTGCGCAGCAAGAACCGCAGTCCAAAGAAAGATTGCCCCATCGTCTCGGACCAAATATCGTTCTCCGCCCATGAATTTAGTTCCTTTTGGCTTGTGCATACGATTGATGTTCGCGAAGCGGGCCGGGAATAGGTGAACGCGATTCAGCTTGCAATTCTTTGAGGTTGGCGTAGTACCGGACGGCAGCCGCGCTAAAATGACCGCAGTTTGAACAAAGCATGTTCTCTGCATCATCTTCATCTGTGAATAGATAAAGACGGCTGTAACCGCATGTGCGGCATCGCCCTTTTGCCAACAACCAAGCCATAACGCATTCACCCGATTATCAGCGTGAATTTGCCGACTTTGGTGTCGCCGCCTTGGGCAACTACTACTTTGACCCGCTCGTTTGCGGCATAAATGTAGTCTTCAACCGGCTCCCCGGCAGCCGCGTACAACGATGCAACTCCTTGATAGTCGTGTGTCGGCTGTCTGGGGCAAACGGTTTTGCTCGCGTTTATATCCGTTTCAGACCAAACGTTTTGGGCTGTAGCCTCGGTTGTAATTGTGAAGTCCGCAGTGGCGGCATAAGGAGCCGTCCCGTCTTTGGCATACATCACCGTTAAAATGCGGCCTTCTACACGCGGGAAATAACCAACGCCGTCGCCGCTGCCGTCGGTCTCAATCGAAATATCGTAGTGTTCTATGCCCATCAAACTCTCCTAAGTAAAGGGAGAAGGCTGTATCCGGGCAGTATTACTGCGCGGCCACCCCCCGGATACAACTCTCAGCTCTCCCCGGGACGGTTAACCGTCAGCTTGATAGCCCAAGCAATACACCGTCACCGTGATCACGTCTGTCGTTGGGTCGCCTGCGTTAATCTCAAGGTCGATTACGTCGGCGTCGTCATGGAACACACCGTCGCCTTCCTGGTCGGTCGAGTCGTCGAAATGGACCGTGGCGGTCGTGGCCCCGTCGATGTACGTGTCTTTTGCCGTCGCATCGCCGATATCGAAATCGGTCATGGTCCCGGCAACTTCAACATGTACGCCAACGCGCCAGACAAAGGTGCCCGCTGGGATATTGAACAACTTGATAATATCCGAGGCTTTGGGCGAATCCGTTTCAACGTCCCGAGCCCAGTCCCGCCATTTGGTGAAATCAAGGCGCTTGCGCAAACAAGTCATACCCCCGGCATAAGGCGGAGGCAATACTTCTGTGCCGCCCATCCGTAGGTCAAATGTGGATACAGCCATTGTCTTGTCCTTTCAAAATTGCGGCTGGTTTAGCGGGCGCCGGACGAAACAGACACCCGCTAAACTCGCCTTTTCCCATCCGGCTTATTGCCGGATATACAGGTGCCCAATCGCTTCCGGCTTGTTGACAAGCCGCCCATAGACAAACAGCGCACGAACCAACTGACCGAAATCGTTGGGGTCCGTCAATTGCTCGCTAGTGTCTAATTGGGCTGCAAACGTCACGCCGTCCGGATGGCCGAAACAAGCGTTCCAGACTTTCACGGTGTCTGTGCCGGTCGTAAGGTTGCTCGACCGATAAATCTGGAACCGGTCCACTTCCCCGATCCGACCATTCCGGATTGGGCTCGTGTCGTCGCCCGTCAAGCCGGTATTTTTGATGTCGCTTGTTTTGATGAGCGTAATCGCCCATGCCGGCAATACCATCCAACGCCCCTCGTCATCGACCTGTTGTTCGTCCAACACCTGGCCGCATTGGCAGATCACTTCAAGGATGTTGGTTTTCGTCAACTGAAGCGGGGCCGTGGCAGCGCCAAGATTGATGTTCTCGCTTTCCAACCCGGCTGTAGCGCCCTGGTTGGCCGCGTGGGCCTGGCCATAAACGTAACTCAGAACCTCTTGGTCTACCTGGATTTTCAGGTTGTTGGTACCCCTCTTTATCCAAGGCGGGACAAAATCGATCTGAGACTGTTTCAGGTCAAGCTGGTTGGCCGGGAACGCATAGTAAAACCCCTTGTTAATGAGCAACTGGATTGTGCCCGGTTGGCTCGGGGTATAAATGAGTTTCTGGCCTTTGGTGTACTCTCGTACAGCCATCTCCCCATACGTGGGGATGTTTACTGTGTCGCCAAACTGTTTGATTTTGCCTTCATAGTTCGTATTCGCAATCTCGCCAAATACGGTTTTGGCGTAGAATTCGATGTTGAACTCCAAGGCGTACAGTTCCGGGATTAAATTCCCCGAAAGATCGGGGCTCTCCCCGGCAAGTGGATATACAGCCATTGGTCTCTCCTATCGGAAGGGCCGCCGACAGCGGCGATAGGAGAGAATTCAGGCCAAAAAGAAGAGACTTCTTTATTTGGCCTTAATCCGACCAGCCGCCCGGGCCGCCCGTATTTTCTGGCATATTTCGCGTACTTTCGGGCTGTTCGGAGGGCCGTAATGCCCCTTCTGTACAGCCTCAAGCATCGCTATTGCCTCTGCTTCATCAACTTGAGGTGGCCCAGAAGCCGGCGGCGAAGCCGCGGCCGCTCTGGGCATCACTTGAGAAGCAACGGACGGACTTGGGGTCGGGGGATTAGGGGCGTTGGAAGGCGTTGAACTTGACGGTTTGCCGTCTTGTCCGCGCCGAAAAGAATCAAAAAACGCTGCTACGCTAGTGGCATTCTGCGTGCGCTGGCTGCGCTCAAGAAGCTCTTGCCGCGTAGCCATTGCCATTGGGTCATACGCCGAAAGCCATTCTTTCCAATCGTCCCGTGCGTTGATTGTTTCCCAATCAGGCACAAGGTTGGAAAGCTCGCTCCAAAACCGCACCTCGGCATCTTCTTCAAGCTGCCGTTTGGTCGGCGCTAATTGTTCTTGTGCAACCCTGCCTGCTATCTCGGGCATGTCCCGGCGCACAATTTTTGCGACCGCAGACCACCCCTCTTCGGGTAACGCTTGAATCTCTTCGTCTGTGAGCCCGTAAACGGTGCGAAGCCGTTCTTCGGTCAATGCTGCAACAGATTCTGTTTGGGCCGGGACCGTTTCGGGCGCTTGGCCGCGATCGGGCAATCGAGGACCTTGCGCTTGAAGCGCTTCCAGCCGCGCCGTAACGTTAGCCAATTGCTCTTCTAAGGCTTTCGCACGGGCGCGTTCCCGAGGCAGTTCGGCGTTGTACTTCCCTTGGAGCGTATTAAGCGCTCTTTGCAGACGCGCCGCTTCGCTCGCAGTATCTTGAGGCGTCAAGCCCCCAGGTTGCGGCGGTGTGTCTGAGACCGGTTCCGGGCTTCTGCCCTCTGGTAGCTTGCCGGGTTCGGATACATCCTCAGGCTTAGGGTCCGTAGGGGCCGCATGGTCTGGCCCTGGATGGCCCGTATCCGGCGTTGGCGCATTAGCCAAAGGGGCATCGCCCGCATCCGCTGCCTCAGCAGGTGCTGCGTCTGTTTTCTCCGCCTGTTCGGTTTTAGCAACAGCTTCTTCGTATTGCTGCCGAATGCTCGGAGGCACGTTTTTCCCTAATCTCTTACCCATGTGTCCGTTCTCCTCATGTGGGCCTCACTGGCTCCAAGGTTTCCG
>Ga0180432_10005664_pt1 | contig 16520 bp, 19 predicted proteins | sample SS_ome_10_FD_132414 | JGI IMG/M metagenome (GOLD analysis project Ga0180432, IMG submission 132414) | Hypersaline lake sediment archaeal communities from the Salton Sea, California, USA - SS_1_MS_2 metaG | ecosystem: Environmental > Aquatic > Non-marine Saline and Alkaline > Hypersaline >... | reverse complement strand
GCTGTTGTTGAACTCGTCAAAACCGGTGACACGGATAGTATATTCTCCTTCATTTAAGTTATTGATTTCTAAGACTTGCGAGTTATTTATCCAGTCTAGATCGATTCCTTTGATCTCCCAGGTAATATTGAGGATATGGGCGTTAGAGCTTGTAAACAAGCTGATTTCATCATCCTGCCTGGGGTTGGAGGGGTGATAGATCAAATCAAATGATATTTCGTCTGTCGAAATGAAAGTATAATTTATCAACCCCGATAATTCGGGCCAATTGTAGAGTTCCCAGAGGGTAGTTCCCATCCCGATGGCTCGGGAGGAATTGTAGTCTGCGAAGATGAGTGGTGGAGAGATGAGGTAGTATACAGATTCGTTGTGTTCTAGGCTTCTTGAGTAGGTAAATGAGTTGATTTCCCAATAGTTATCCAGTTCGATATAGGGGAAAGGTCCATCGATTGGGTCTAGGTATATGTCTAGGTATCCGTCTGAGGGTGCTGTGTATGATATGTTGAGGTATGGAATCTCGGTCTCATACATTATCCACCATGTGGTTTCTCCGTCTTGTTGGTATTTTACTACTTGATAGAATCCATTGGTGAAGTTGTAGGAGGATACCTCAGATAATGTTGTGTTCTGGGCTTCAGTGGCGCTACAGGATGGTGTGGCTATGGTTATCATGGTTAGCAGTATTGCTAGGATTAGGAGTTTTGATGGTTTTTCCCACACCCATCTCTGTGCTGATGGCATCTTATTCACTAGTGTGGAGGTGTTTTTAACGATGTTTTAGCCGTGTTCTGGATTATTGATATGGATTAGGGTGTTTGATGTGTACGTTTTTGTATTGATTAGCCCGTGTTTTTGTATGGATCAGGATTGAATTTAGGCTGTTTTGGGGGTTCTTTTGTGGGTTTGAGGCTGGTTTTCGCTGTGTTGCGTTACCCCCCCTCCCTGTTAGCGGCTATTCTATTAGTCCGATGCTTCTGTTGAACTGGTCTTGTTTTTGTTGTTCTTCGGCTGCTTGTTTTGTTGCTGTTTCTAGTACTTTGCTGAGTCCTAGGGCGTAGGTTTCTCTGTCTAGTTCGCCTAGGCTGTGTACGGTTCTGGTGCCGTATTGTTGTTTTAGTGTGTTGTATATTTGGGTTCGTTGTTGCATTATGCTTTGTGGGAGTCTTACTGTGATTCGTTGTTTGGGTTCAGGTGGTTTAGTGCCCTTGACATGGTGTCCCCAGAGGTACCAGACAAAACGACCATACTCAGGTAATTTCATGTGTAGGGTAAAAAAGGTAGGCTCAATACGGTATTGTGCTGCTATTTGACACTAATTAGAGCTATAATTATGTTGAGAAGGGGCTGGGGACGGGATTTGAACGGGATGTTTATTTAACCATTATCAATAAGTGGTTGGGTCCAGAACGTGGTTTTCGTTTTGCCATTTGCCCAGTAATACTCAAAGAGGTCCTTGCACCAGCTATGAAAATTAGGATCAGAGGAAGTAAAGCCCAACAGATCCACCTCACCATCAATCTTTGGAAACGATAATAATGAAACTTCTTTCTCGGACAAGAACATCCTGATAGTGATCTCGTCGAGGTACCTGTAATCCATGTTACCTTTTACCCAGTGGTCCTGTATGGCTCTTAGTTGTTCCTTAGGTGTACGTGCCAGAGATCTGGCTGTAGGCTTATAATCAGTTTCTTCTATAGCACGGATCTTTGTCCCTTTTTCTAACTGGTTCACTATGTGTTGAATTGAGTCATGACTCGTAATCCTGACAGGACTCATGTACAGGTGCCACTCCTCCGCTTCATCGAATACCCTTGAAAGGTTCGCAACCATATCCAGTGGGTCGTCAATTCTATCACAATTCTTCAGTTCTCCCAATCTTGCTGAGAATTCTAAAGGAAGCTGACTTGTCCAGTGTGTGCTCATATAATCTTTGTTTTCGGAGATGAAAATGTACGAGTCCAGCTGACCCAACGCTGTGGCTCCATAGGGAGTTAAGATGTAATCCGAGTTTTCGTTTCTTCTAACTAATCCTATTTCAACGAGGCGTGTCACGTTTCTGGTAGTCGCTTGTGGTGTGAAATCAAGGGTGTTTGACAGGTTTGATATTTTCGACGGCCCTTTTTGGAGTTCAAACAGGATTGAAAGCCTGTCGTCATTAGATAGCTCAAATAAAAGATCACAAAGCGCTTTCATGTTAAACCCCTCTATGATAAATTTGGTGGATAAAAAGCATTAACATGGTTTCAATAATATGTGAGTTAGAGACTTCGCTTTTTGGCTAGGCCGTGAGATAGCTCCTTTTCGGTTAAATCTATTCGGAACACCCCTTTGTCTCCAGTTATCTGTAGAATGATTCCTTCAATAAACTCAATTTGAACCAGTTCTCCAAGCTCTCCTTCAAACAGAACCTCAGCCTTTGGTTCGTTGCTCACCGATATCGTATCTAAATGGCTTTTTGAGACCATCTCAATAGAGAATGAGTGCCGTCTCTTAGACATGTTACCCACTCCAATTACCTGTTGAGTTCCAAGTTGGCATGGGGGTGCCCAGACGCCTTTGCTTTCGTTCTTTTTCAATTTTTTTCACTGAGATTATGATGACTGGACAACGTGAAAAGTCGCGCGAACGCTCAAGTGTGTTTTTACATGATCTAGCGTTCATTTATTTCAAATAGAATCTTTGAACTTTAGCTCCTGATTGATATGAAACAAGAATCCAATCTAAACCGGAAAGTGCGAAAGCACCTAGAATCCTTATCTAGAAGTGTAACCAAAACAGGAGTACAAGAAAAATGAGTTATAATCGGATTGAGAAGGTTTACGAGAAGTATGCTTGGATGCTCCTCTTCGTTATTGGAGTACTCATCCTAGTAAGTGGAGTGCCTCATTCACTGGGCATCAACACAGACCCGGAGACAGTAGAGAGAATTATCGGCATGACATTAAACGAGTTCCAAGATTCAAACCCGACGTTTTTCGAATTGTATAGTTTCTATTTTAAATTTGGAGGTTTGTCGGACCTAGGAGTCGCCTTCTTTATCATGGCTATCTCTTTGACTGCGTACAGGAAAGGGGAAAAATTCGCTTGGTATATCCTGTGGTTTGTTCCAGCGTTTTTTATAGGTTCCGCTGCGATTACCATGAGTACGATCACCATGAGCGTTGAATCAAGCTTTTCATTGCTCCTCCCGATTACAATGTTTGTAATCTTGAGCCTCTTGGGGCTGCTCTTACCGTACAGAAAGTTCTTCCCAAGCAAGAGGTGAGAAATATGGAAAAGTTGAATGGAAGTGAGTCCAGCGTGCGCGAAACTGAAGGTGTGTTGCCGATGAAGTCTCTTCTAGTCGTGTACTCGTACCACCACAATAACACCGAGAAAATCGCCGACGTCATCGCAAGAGTCCTAGACTCGCAGATAAAGACACCACAGCAAACAGACCCAGAAGAGCTTAATGAATACGATTTACTAGGATTCGGCTCAGGGATAGACAGCGATAAGCACTATCAGGTTCTCCTCGACTTTGCCGATAAACTCCCTCAGCTCACGGACAAGAACGTAATAATCTTCTCAACTAGCGGACTGACGGGAGAAGATAAACGAGCAAAAGATCACTCGGCGCTCCGGGAAAAACTCCAAAGTAAGGGCTGCAGGATAGTTGGAGAGTTTCAGTGCAGAGGCTTCAATACTAATAGCTTTCTCAGGTTCTTCGGTGGAATGAATAAGGGTAGACCCAATGCCGAAGACCTCAAACTTGCAGAGGAGTTCGCTCAAAAGCTGCGAAAGGACGCGTAATACCGCATGAACCAGTCCAAGTAGGCGTATTGGAGGTTGTTGCGGTGCCCATTCGTCATCACCGCAGTGAAAATATACCGTTCGGTCTCTTCCCTGTCACAGAGGTTCAAACGCGTTCGTAGACGACGTATTAGTCTGAGTTTACTCGCCACTGTAGTGGATGAGTTTCGCTTCTCCACACGTGGATGGGTCTCGAATAACTCGATGTTTTGCACGGGGTTGTTGAGAAGGTGCTGGGGATGGGATTTGAACCCACGCTCTTTATCCGGCTACGGCACTGGTGCCTTTAACCTCTGGATCATGAGTCCAGCGCATTAGCCAAGCTATGCTACCCCAGCTCTCCAAATATTCCAATGTACTACAATTTAAAGAGTGATGTTACACAGGAATAACCTTATTCCACAAGCCTTGGATTAGTCAAAGCCACAGACACCCCACCCCGAGTATAAACCCGTGGAGTCAACATATGCAACCCATTCCCAAGACTATACGTCATTATACCAGCGAGGTTAGCCACATTCAATGCGCTATTCTCACCCTCCCTGCTAATGGGCTCAACCACATCACCAATACCGTAATCAGTGTCTGAGAGGTCCACCAAGAAGTGATTCACAGACACAGTGCCCAAAACATCCTTGATCTGGTCTCCAACCCTTACCTTACCTTTCTTGGTCAAGCTCCGTGGGAACCCATCATAATAACCAACATGAACCGTGCCCACCTTCATACGCTTGGACGCTACAAAACGCCTGCTATAGGTTAGTGCCTCGCCTTTCTCAACCGTTTTCACATGCTCGATTCTGGCTTTCCAGCAGAGGCTCTGTTTAAGTTTGATGCCCTGACCCATATCATCGTCTTCCGGGTAGAACCCCATAAGCATCAACCCGGGGCGCGTAGCATCCAGATAAGTGTAGGATTTGTGGAAGACCGCGTTGCTGCTACCGATACTCTTGGTGCCTACTTCTATTCCTTTGACTTCGCAGGCTTTCTCGATATCCAGTATGCGTTGGACCTGTTTTCTATCAAGTTCCTCTGCCTCGCTCATAGTAGAAAAAATCCCTTCGAGCCTCAGATTCGTATAGCCATTGATTTTCTCAATAAACTCAACAGCCTCGCTCCACCTAACCCCTACTCTGCCTAATCCAGTATCGATCTTCACCCAGATAGGCGTGATTTTATCTGCTTTCTCGGCTGCCTTGTTCAGGCGTCTCGCAGGCTCTGATTGGTATATGGTCTGGGTGATACTGTTCGCCACTACTTTATCATAATCTTCATCGCTGTACAGCGGGTCTATTGATACTATCCCAACATCTAGTCCTGCGTCTCGGAGCTGCATTGCCTCGTATAACTTGGCTACAAGCACCTGTCTGACGCCCTGCTCCATCATGTAAGCCACGATGGGAACGACTCCATGCCCATAAGCGTTGGATTTTACACAGGGAACAATCTCACCGCCTGTGCGTTTCCGCACCTCTTCCAAGTTGTGACCTATGGCGTCGAGGTCTATCTCAAGCCAAGATGAGAAGCCCTTGATTTTCTCTTTTATCTCCTGCTCTGAGGGTTGATTGGCAAAGTATGAACTCATATCAGATATGAATAGGGATTTCCTATTTAACGGGTTAGAAGAGGAAGCTTGGAGGTGGGCTCCATTTCTCTATCTCGGTCTTTGTAATAGCCTTGATGCGCTCCAGCTCCAGTTCTTGATCTGGTAGGACAAAAGTTATGGCTGTGCCCTTCTTGCCTGCTCGGGCGGTTCTGCCAATGCGGTGGAAGTACATGTTTGGGTCATCAGGGATATCATAGTTGATGATATATGGTACATCATCGATGTCCAGTCCTCTTGCGGCTACCTCGGTGGCAATCATCAAGTCGTATTTACCGTCCCTGAAATCATCAAGTACGCCTTGTCTTCTTGCTTGGCTATAGTCTCCATGGATGGGTTCGGCGGGTATTCTCTCGCGTTTAAGGTAGCTGGTTAGCCTATCTACGGTGTATTTAGTTCTGCAGAATATGATGCCCCTGTCTACTTTAAAGTACTCGAGTACTTCCTTGAGATTGTTCTGTTTCTCGTGGTGAGCCATCACCATATAGTACTGGGTGATATCGAGGTTACCGATCTCGTCTCGACTCATATTGACCTCAACATACTGGGGCATGAACCGCTTGCTTAGGTTCATGGTTCGTTCATCGAAGGTGGCGCTCCAAAGGCTGATCTGACGTTCCTTGGGTAGCTTTTCAAGAAGGAATGTGATATCATCGAAGAAGCCCATGTCAAACATTCTATCGGCTTCGTCCAATACCACCATCGTAACATGCCGCAGATTCAGGTTGCCTCGTTTCATGAGGTCTATGAGGCGTCCAGGTGTGCCTACTACGATGGTTACTCCTCGGCGGAGTGCTTCTATCTGGGGGTTATAGCTTACTCCTCCATAGATGGCTGTTGCTCTTGTTTTGAGATATTTGCCGTAGCTATTGATGTCGTCTGTAATCTGTTGTGCTAGTTCCCTTGTAGGGGCTATTACGAATCCTTCTACGTTTCTGGTCTCTGGGTCGAGTTTCTGTAGAATGGGGACTCCGAATGCGGCTGTTTTGCCTGTGCCCGTCTTGGCTTGCCCTATGACGTTTTTGCCTTCTAGCATTGGGGGGATGGCGTTCTCCTGTATAGGGAACAATTCATTGAATCCGAGTTCTTTTAATGCTTTTTTGATCTCGTCTTTGACTTGTAGTTGTTGGAGTTTCATTTTGATCAGTCAATATGTGTCGATGGAATGCCTCCTGTTACGTGGGGGTGGATATAAAGTGTATCCCTTCAGTGAATACATGGTTGTGGGGCTATTCGGTGGCTTGTTCTGGTTATATCAGGGTTGCTGGTTACTCTTGAATTATCCAATATACGGGTAAACATTGACTGTGAACAGTAAACGAGCAAGGATCATGGTTTACCTCATTGTATTTTTACTGCTGGGTCTATCAGTTTATATTAGACAGCAAAGTTTTCCAGTCAAATCAGCGGTGATCGTTGATCAATTATTCGGTGAGAACCCTGATTTTGGGTTTGTTGAGACTGCTTCTGGTTTGTTAAGCGAGAATGGTTTTGATGTGGTGGTTATTAGTGGAGAAAATGTAACCATTGATTTGTTCTATGATACCGTTTGGGATATGGATATCATTGTCCTGCGTATGCATTCAGGGGTATTCGATAACAGGACATGGATATTCACCCACGAGGAATATGACCCAGCTAAACACATATTGGAGCAGCTCAGCAGAGACGCAAACATTGGGAGATGCAAATCAGTGGATTACCCGGTATTCACCTTGTCCAGCACTTTCTTTCAGCGGAACATCGAATTTCAAGGAGGTACAGTCTTGGTTATGGGTTGTAACGGCTTAGATGAGGCTGACCTTGGATCAGCCCTGGTTGAGTCTGGGGCAGGCGTGGTGGTCGGCTGGAGTGGGACTATCACTGTGGAAGAGACCGATGAAGCGGTTATGGGTTTTTTAGAGCTTTTATTGTCGGGGGATACAGCTGGTGAGGCTGTTGGGGGTACTGGTTTGGTGTTTTACCCGGGTAGCGCCTATAACTTTAGACTAGGTTGATGGACAAATCTTTTTCAATGATCTTACTCATACTCAATTATGCTCTCCAGCACTTTATACACCATAATAGCTACTTTTTTGATTAGCCTGCTCTCGTTGATTGGCATATTTACACTGAGCTTATCGGAGAAGAGACTGCACCGGATATTGAATTTCCTCATCGCATACTCTGCGGGAACCATACTGGGGGCTGCTTTGTTTGATTTGATGCCAGAGGCTATCGAGCTTGTGGATGAGCACATTGTTTTTCCTATAATCGCTTTTGGTTTCGTCTTCTTCCTATTCTTGGAACGGGGGCTTTACTGGTATCACGGACATGGGCACACCCATGAGTTTCCGGTTTCTGGACACGAGGAAAACAGCAACGAGATAACAAGGAGCTTTGCGTTTCTGAATATCATAGGCGACTTTGTGCACAACTTTATTGATGGTATGATTATCGCGGCTAGCTTCATCAACGGGGTCACAGTTGGGGTAGCCGCAAGCATAGCTGTAGCCTTCCATGAACTCCCACAGGAGATGGGAGATTACGGTATTCTAGTGTACGCTGGGATAGATCAGAAGAAGGCTCTCTGGTATAACTTCGCCGCTGCGTTAAGTATCGTTGTTGGAGGGGTTTTTGGCTCAATTTTCATCGGTATGATTGAGGAGCTTAGCGGCTGGATGGTGGCTTTTAGCGCTGGTGCGTTCTTGTTCCTGTCTGCGTCTGAGCTTATCCCTGAGATTCAAGATGATAATGACTGGAAAAAATCCCTTGTCTATATTATTTTCCTCTTGCTAGGGATGTTAACCATCTATTCGCTGGGCTTCATCTTCCCCCATGAGTAGATCATATTAACCTGATCTCCGTCTTGTTGTTGAATGAAGATCGTAAAAGCAGACGAGCAGGGAATCCAGTACGCCGCAAAAGTACTCCGGGAAGGAGGCGTAGCCATATACCCAACAGAGACTGTTTATGGTCTCGGCTGCGCCCCAAGCGACCCAGACGCCACCAAGAGAATACTCCAGATCAAGCAAAGGGCAGACAAACCACTACCATTGATATCTTCCTCCATAGAAGTGGCTAGAAGAATAGTTCAATTCAATGCAACCGCTGAGAAGCTTGCGGAAAAGTTCTGGCCAGGTCCATTGATGATGGTTCTGCCAAAAAAGATGGATTACCCCATCTATGTGACATTCGGGAAGAAGACACTGGGAATCAGGGTACCCGGAAGCGAAACTTCACGAAGATTAGCACAACTCTCTGCTGGAGTCCTTGTCAGTACAAGCGCCAACAAGTCGGGCGCAAATCCGCCCCTTACTGCTCAAGAGGCTATCAACCAGATTGGAGGAGAGGTGGATGTTGTTGTGGATGGTGGTCCTTGTCTTGGTCAGCTGCCTTCAACTGTGCTTGATCTAAGTGGTTCAGAGATGTGGATAGTCCGCAGCGGTCCCATCACTGGAAATATGATTATGGAAGCCCTGAAGAGCTAGAGTTTCCAGCCCTTCTCCACGAGGAAGGCTATGCTTTCTCCTTCTGGTGCCCCTACTGCTTTGGCGACTGGTTCGCATTTTGTCCTGTATAGGTACAGTGTTGGGCATGGGGCTGGGGTCTCGGTCATGGTCTCCCAGTTGGCCATTCCCTTTGCCAAGATTAATTCAGCGTTGTTGTAGAGGTCAATGAACCATTTTGGACTCTCATCGAGCCGGACTCCTATTGCTTTGGCGCCTGTGGTTATGAGCTTGTCCGCTGCCTTATCCATTCCAACCATCAACGCGTCCTCCATCAATGCATCATTCAAGCTGGGTGGACCATCTTTAACTGCAACAGTCACATAAGCTCCCAGTCTTCTGAGCTCTTTAACCAAGAGGGTATCTAGGGCGATTTCTCCAGCGTTATCCGTGAGGAATAGTAGTTTGGTGCCTTGTTTGATATGTGCTTTGAGCTTGTCAGTATCATCGATATAGAGGGGCTCCTCAAGGAACTCCAGTGCGTCTCCTAGGTCTGCATTGTTCCCGGGCACATCATAATCAATGACATTACCAAGACAGGATATTTTGCAGGTGGTTCTGAGTTTTTCGTCTTTTGGGGTTGCTTCCAGTATTTTCTCCATGTCTGGGATTATCTCAAGTGCTCGCTCATTCTCTGTCTTTTTTCGCTCATTGTAAGGATCCTGACATCCCGTGATCTCCGCGATTAGTCTACCTCTATCAGCACCAAGAACTGAGGGCACTGTTTCTTCGTTGAAGTTCTCTCCCATGAGCCTGAGGAGGGCTATCATGGCCTCTTTTCTCTTCTCCTCATCATCTGTGCTGAGCTTGATCATAATATATCCGCGGTGGAGCAGGCAGTAGCCGCATCTTGAACCAACCTTCATCTTGTTCAAGGGTGGGTGGCGTACGCAATATAAAAAGCCTTCAAGTGTAGATATTAGGGTGAAAGACCTTGGAGTATAACCTGATTGCGACGACAGATAAAATCACTATGAGTGGAGCCAGTAGTCAGCTCTGGATGAACCTGAGGGCGGTAGGAGACCCTGAGCCAAAAGTGAACAAGACCCATGTTAAGGGAATTATTCAGGGTACTACAACACTTGACCCCGTCGAGGCTATTGTGTTGATGCGGGAACACATGAGGTCTGAGATTGAACGGTATGATAAGCTGTACAGGGTGATGCCTATTCTTTCATGGGTAAACACAGGGATCGATGCCATTGTTGCTGAGGTATTAGCCCAGAAGGACAGGATTGGGGAGGATGAGAAATTCAGGGTGACTCTTGAGAAGCGTAAAACCGATTTGAGGAGCCGAGAGGTCATCGAGGCGGTGGCGGAGGTAATCGATAATCCGGTTGATCTTGAGAATCCTGACTGGGTTGTATTGGTCGAGATTATTGGGAATCATACTGGTGTCTCTATTGTACGGGATGAAGCTTTATTCAATGTCCAGAAAGAACGAGCGGCTATTATCTTCTCAAACCAATAAGAGTGCTTTTCTCGGTTATCAGGCTGGTTAATGCCTTGTATTCATCGCCACCAACAGTTTCAATGGCGGTGTCAGTGATCTCATAGAGAGTCTTCAATGCCTTGTATTTCTCTGGGGTTAACCCAAGGGCTTGGTCTGTTGGGTCGCCGAGATAATTCGCGATCCTAGTGGCTGCTGGGTCGTTTTCTGTCTCGCTGATCACTATTATTGCTATTCGTCTTGTATTCGTAGAGACGCCGATAAGTTTGATGGCTTTGGATATCTGGTTCTGGGTAGAGACATACAGGAGGGTTTCTACGTCTAGCTTGTTGCTGATATTGCTCCCGTTCTCCATGGCGTATTGGGCGTTGGCTGCCGCGTAGTAGATCTGGTACTGGTCTGTGATCTTGTCGGCGTCAAAAAGCTGATAGATCTTGCCCTCATTCATCTGGTCAAGTTGGCTTAGTGTTGTGTTAATATCACTGACACTGATGTTCTCGGCTGCTGTGATGGTAACCCAGAGACTTGAGCCAGAGATAGGATAAGAGTACGGCATTTTCAGACCCACATAGAAAGAGGCTTGGGTTTAAACCTATCCCACAAGCTCCCGGACCTTGGCTACCAGACCATCGACCTCCTCAACCGTATTGAAGAAACCTGTGCTTATCCGTATCCCAGCGGTCCTCAAGCTAATGACATAGCCTGCCTCTGTTAATTTTCTATAGTGCTCCTCATGGTTTTCTGTGGCGAAGCTGATTACCCCCGATCGCATTCTTGGGTCTTCTGGGCTAACCATAGTGACATTCAGTGCGCTCAAGCCATCGTAGAGGCGTTGAGCCAGACCTATAATCTGTTTCTCAATCCTTTCTGGCCCCAAACTTAGTATGTGATCGATGGAAGCCTTTGTACCAACGAAGCTAAGATAGCTGGGCTCCCCAAACTCCAGCTTCTGGGCAGTATCATGCAGGATTGGATCAGTTAGGCTATGTTTCTTGATGGCGCGGTAGCCGAGTTCCCTTGGATTCAAGTCTGGTAAAAGCTCTTTTTTAGCGTAGAGGAAACCCGCACCTGATGGACCGAGTAGCCACTTGTAGCTTCCACAGGCGTAAAAATCCACATCCTCCTTCCTAACATCCACATCAAGGGCACCAGCCGCCTGTATACCATCAACAACAAGGTAAGCCCCATGATCGTGACAAAGGTCAGCGAGGGGTTTAAGGTCGTGTCGAGCCCCCGTTAGCCATTGGACGTGGCTGATTGATACTGCTTTGGTGTTGTCATCTATCTCCCTCTCGATATCCTCCAGCCGGATGCCCCCCCTCTGTGACTTTATGATCCTTATATCTACCCCCTTCTTCTGTTGGAGGGTCCAAGGGTAAACATTAGCCCAGTTCTCCAACTCATTCACAATAACATTATCACCCTGCTTGAAACCGATGCTCGCGGCGATAGTAGCTAGCCCCCTGCTGGTGTTGGGTTGGCATGCAATCTCTTCTGGGGCGGCTTTGATGAGTTTGGCGAAGCTCTGATTAGCCAACTCAACCTTCTTGTCTCCATGACGGCTTAGGTTATCCCAGTCAACGAGAAAATCCTGTATGGCTTTCTTAACGTGGATGCTTGGGGGTCCATGGTTGGCTGTATTCAGGTACACTTTTTCCTTGGTGATGGGAAAATTCGCCCTTAGATCGTTCATGTACATTAATCTCTGTCTATTGATTTGAAGTAATGGGCAAGGGGAATCTTTTTACGCATATAGAGGCTCATCTGATTAGACCATAGAGAGATAATGGTTATGTCAGACTACGAAGAAGAGACCCAGATGAAAATCGGGGATTTAAAGAGTTATTCAAGGAAAGTATACACGGTCGCAAAGGTAATCAGCATCGGCGAGCCTAGAGAGGTAACATCTAGGAAAGATAATACCACACATCAAGTGTGCGAGGCATTAGTAGCCGATGATACAGGAAGCGTCTACCTGACATTATGGGACGACTCTATCGATGCGGTAGAGGAAGACATGGTTTTGAAGCTCGATAATGCATATGTTAATGTTTTCAGGGGCAGCATGAGGCTGAATCTGGGCAAATACGGTAGCTATGAGGTTTTGGATGAGGCCCCATTTGATGAGATCGAGTTGGAGAACAACGTAAGCGACCAGCAGGTCGAGTACCAGAGAAGACCATATGATCGTGGCGGAGACCGCGGACGCAGCAACCGGAGAAGATACTAAACTCCTTTTTTCTTTTCTAGCATATCTTTTATTTATTGAAGCATCATCCAGTGGTGATTTTACATGAGCAAGATAAGGATTGGGTTGGCGAAACAACCATATAGCGGACACTTTGGCCGACAGGAGTTGGATGAGGGCCCCAAGACCATGGAAGAGGGGGGGCTGCTCAAGCATCTTGATGATTGGGGCTGCGAGGTTGTAGAGAGTAAGGAGGCTAGGCTCACAGCCGAGGAGGATAAACGATATGGGCTCAGGTACAGGCTTGGATTGGCTAACAACCATCTAGCAGACATAGTTGCGGATCAGATCAAGCAGGATGTGCTTCCCATTGGCTTAATGGCTAACTGTAATGGCTTGATGGGGATGCTGGCGGGGCACCAGAGAGCGGGGGATTCTTGGAAGCCGTTGAGGGTTGGATTGGTTTGGATCGATGCTCACGGGGACTTCAATACTCCAGAGACAAGCCTCAGCGGCATGATGGGGGGAATGCCAGTCGCTATCAGCACTGGACTATGCTTACAGCACATCAGGAGAACCAGCGGGTTAGACCCACCTTTACCCATTAGATATGTTACCATGGCGGGGGTCAGAGACACTGATCCTTGGGAGCAGCATCTAATCGATACCCATGATGTGCCCCAGATAACGGTTGATGATATCAAACGTTTGAGTCCAGCGATAGACATGGAGATGGATCGCTTGAGCAGGATTACAGATTTGGTCTATGTGCATGTTGACTTGGATATACTTGACCCTGAGGATATCCCGGGTGCTGGTTTGCCTGTGGAGAATGGTCCTACAGCGGATGAGCTTGCAGAAGCCCTTGAGGTTATGTTCGAGTATCCAAACGCGAAGGGATTCGGTATGGCGTCTTATCCTTGGAGACGGGACCCTGAGAGGCGTGGCTTGAAATCAGTATATAGACTGGTCGAAGGGGTAATAGCTGGACTAAAAAATCGGTAATTATTTGGTCTAATCAATACCACCTTTTTTAATCACCATGCGCGAATTTACAAACATGATATATGAGAGACTCAAATCCGAGATTGTCTCCCATCTCAGCTACTTCATAGGAAGCGGAAACAGCGCATTCGTCGTTGACCCCACAAGGGATATCCAGCAGTACCTTGAACTAGCCAAGAAGCATGGAGTCAACATCAAATACATCTTCGAGACCCACAGAAACGAGGACTATGTTATAGGGAGCATTGAGCTAGCCAAGCACACTGGAGCAGAGATATACCATGGTCAATGGCCCGAGTTCAAGTATGGAAACACTGTCGAGGACGGCAAAGAGTTCAGGGTAGGTAACCTAAAGGTTAGAGCACTGGCCACCCCGGGACACACACCGGGTTGCAGGAGTTATGTGGTGACTGATCTTGAGACGGGGAATGAACCTGTACTGGTCTGTACTGGAGATACATTGTTTATCGGGGATGCGGGGCGCACTGATTTCGGTGGACCCGAGAACAGGGAGAATTGGAGCACTTGGCTCTATGAAAGCATCCATGAGAAGATACTGCCCCTGGGCGATCATGTGTTGATATGTCCAGCCCATGGAAGCGGATCAGTGTGTGGCGCGAGGATAGCTAACAGGGAGGATAGTACCCTTGGCGCCGAGAAGCTGATGAATCCTTGGCTGCAGATGAGTAGGGAGCAGTTCATTAAGGAAAAAATCGAGGAGCATCATAATTATGCTCCTTATTTCAAGAAAATGGAGATTTTCAACGTTAAGGGCGCTCCAGAGTATGGATTAGGTCCTACTATTGAGGCGTTGTCTGCGGGGGAGCTTGATAAGCATCTATCTGAAGGAGGGATCATTGTGGATACTCGCTCACCACCCTCATTCGCCTCTGGTTACATCAAGGATAGTTATAATATCTCCATGAGCAGACTGGGAATGGCTGGATGGGTTCTCCCATACGATAAGCCAATATTGCTGGTATTGGGAAACCTCTCCGACATCAACACGGTAGTAACGGGTCTTGCCCAGATCGGCTACGATAACATTGTGGGGTACTTGAAGCCAAGTATGGTCTCATGGTATCTCACCGCTAGACCCATTGATAGACTGGGTATGATGACGACCCCTGAGCTTAAGGAGAAGCTGGATACCGAGGACTGGACAGTGCTGGATGTACGCAGCATAGAGGAATACGAGTCAGGGCACATAGAGGGAAGCATCAACATCTACACAGGGTTGCTACCACAAAACCTGGACAAGATACCTAGGGGCAAGCCCATAGCCTTGATATGTAAATCGGGTACTAGGTCTGGTTTCGGTTGCAGTATACTCAGGAGGCATGGGTTTGATGACATCCATAATGTTATGGGTGGCATGACCAGCTGGAGCTACGCTGGTTACCCCAAGGTCTAATACCCCTGTTTTTATCAAACCATTCTTTTGATCCATATATGAGCCAGATAATCGATATCAACGCAGAACAGCTGGACAGCTATGTCGAGCATGGAGGACCAGTGGTTCTTCTGATATGGATAAGAAACTGTGACCAATGCAGACTCTTCAAACCAATATTCAATCAACTACCAGAACACTACCCAGAAGTCCAGTTCCTCAGGATGAACATGTTCAAAACAATGGAGAACCTGAGGCTCGCAGAGAAATATGAAAAGGAAACCACCCCCATTATACCGGTCTTCTGCCTGAGAGAGCATCTGGGCACCTTCATAGGATATCATTCGATGGAGGATTTCAGGGAAAAACTGGACACGGTATTCAAGGAAAACGATTGTATAAGTTGAAGGTTTTTAACTTTCAATCACTAGGATCAAACTATGTTTCCTCTTGGACTAACCCCATACGTGGTAGGCGGAGTTCTCATCGGCGTCGCGGTATCAATGGTCTATATACTTACAGGTACACATGCCACCCAGAGCAGCTTCTTCACATCCACGCTGTCATATTTTGTGAAGCGCCCATTCTTCCAACGTGAGACATATCTGCAAAGTAGGGAGTGGCGGCTCTATCTTGCTGCTGGAGTCATTTTGGGTGCGTTTGTCTATACGGTTACGGTCTCGCCTGATGGGTTCTGGGTAAGCTCAGTGCCAATCTGGAGATTCATCCTTGGCGGCTTCCTAGTAGGCTTTGGCACGAGGCTGAGCAGGGGATGCACCTCAGGGCATGGCATCAGCGGGTTGGCGTCATTATCGACGACGAGCCTCTACGCGGTCATAACCTTCATTATAGTAGGAATAATCACTGTGAACATTCTGGGGGTGCTTGGGATATGAAGCAGAAAAACATCATCTTATTCATCGGTGGACTGGTCTTTGGTGTTGGTTTGGCAGCTGGAGGTATGAGTAAACCCGAGATAGTGCTCAGCTTCCTCAAACTAGAAGACCTAGGATTGCTGGTTCTCATGGGCTGCGCAGCGGTGATCAACTTCGTAGCCATCAACATAGTGCCAAGATTCATGGAGAAACCGGTTTTCGGTGACGAGTTCAAGCCAAGGGAAAGAAAATTCGGCAGGCACACCATGATCGGGGCAATAATATTCGGAACAGGTTGGGGAATAAGCGGACTCTGTCCGGGCGCTGCATTATCCAGTCTGGGAGTAGGTAATCTACCGGCACTGGCTGGTATAGGGGCTATATTCCTCGGTGCATATGTCATGGGAAGATGGTTCAGCTAGGAGAAGCTTTGTTTGATTGAGTTTATGCGTCTGCTGCCCTTACTTGCATTATCATTTTGCTCAGGCGTGATTGATCTAAGCCTTGGTATGGGTTACGGCTTCACAGTAACCCCGGTGATGCTGATGCTGGGATTCACACCTCAAGAGGCGGTTCCAGCGGTCCTCATATCATCCTTCGTAGGAGGAGTATCCAGTTCCATATGGAATCACAGGCTTCACAACGTGGATTTTAACTTTAAGAGCCAAGCCTTCAAGATAGCCGCTTTCACATCAGGTCTCGGCGTATTCGGAGCAATAATCGGGG
>Ga0180432_10005663_pt1 | contig 16521 bp, 15 predicted proteins | sample SS_ome_10_FD_132414 | JGI IMG/M metagenome (GOLD analysis project Ga0180432, IMG submission 132414) | Hypersaline lake sediment archaeal communities from the Salton Sea, California, USA - SS_1_MS_2 metaG | ecosystem: Environmental > Aquatic > Non-marine Saline and Alkaline > Hypersaline >... | reverse complement strand
GCCGACACCGATTTTCCCGCCGTGTTCGGCCCCGGCCGCCGGGTGGTGAGCGATGTCGACAGTCTTGAGCGGGATGTCAGCCTTGAGCGGGTCGGCACCGAGATGTCAGGCTGGCTGCTGCTCTTCGCTGCCGCAACGCTGGCGGTCGACTGGGGACTTGCCAACCGGTTCTACGCACCCCGGGAGGGAGCCGATCCCGAGGCGACGGCGGCGGCGAATTTTGCCGAGGGGCTCAGGGCCGCCCCTGACCTGCCAGCGGTCAGTCCGCCGCCGGTGCCGAGCGGTTCGGCCGCGGTGGTCGCGCCTCCGCCATTGCCGGCCGACTTCAGTCTGCCGAGGGAACCGCAGGCATGAATTCCGCCGCGACGATCAACGACCTGTCGATCGGCTTCGAGCCGGTCGGATCCTGGCTGGCTGTCGGGCTGGTGACCGCGGTGCTGGCGGCGGTCTTGGTTGCGCTGGGGCCTGACCGGAGCCGACTCTCCCGCCGCGGGCGGCTGACGCTGGTGCTGCTGCGGCTCGGGGCGTTTCTTGCGGTTGTCTTCTGTCTCCTGCGACCGAGTGTCATCGCCACCAGCCGGGTGCGGGAGTCGGCGACACTGTTGCTCCTCGCCGACGCGTCGGAGAGCATGACGGTCGCCGACGGCCCGACCGGTCAGAGCCGCTGGGAGCATCTCCGCGAAAGTCTCGCCGCGGCCGCACCGGCGGCTCGGCGGGCGGCGGCCGGCGACGGATTGCAAATCCGCACCTGGCTGTTCGACCGGGAAGTCCGCGAACTGTCGACCACCGCCGGGGAGCCGCTGCGGCTCGATGCCTGGCAGCGGCTCGGTTCGACCGAGGAGACGGCGATCGGTTCCGCCCTTGAAGATGCGACCCGGGCGCTGGCGGGGCAGCGGCTCGCTGGCGTGGTGTTGCTCAGTGACGGCGGGCAGCATGCCTATCCGCCCCGCGATCTGCCGCCGCAGACGGCGGCGCGGCGGCTGGGAGACGAGGCAGTGCCGCTCTGGGCGATCCCCTTTGGCCGGACCCGCGGCGCCGCCCAGGCCCGGGATGCGGCAATGGCGAGCCTGTCGGTCCCCGAGACCGTGTTTCTCGGCACCTCCGTCGAGGTGGCCGGCCGGGTGCGGCTCGACGGGCTGACCGACCGCGAGGCGACAGTGCGGCTGTCAGTCGAACAGCCCGACGGCCGGCTGGCCGAGGTCGCCCGTCGGACGCTCCGGGCCTCAGCGGCGGCTACGGAGGAGCCGGTTCGGCTTGAGTGGACGCCCGACAGCCTTGGGGAACGCAAGCTGGTGCTGGCTGTCGATCCGGTCGAAGGCGAGACCGTCGTCACCAACAACGAGCTTTCGACGTTTGTCGAGGTCGTCGACGGCGGGCTCCGGGTGCTGTACCTCGAGGGAAGTCCGCGGGTCGAGCAGCGATTCCTCCGGCGAACCCTCGCCGCCAGCCCCGACATTCAAATCGACTTCCGCTGGATCGACTCGACCCGGCGGCAGGGCTGGCCGGTCGATCTCGAGCCGGAGCTGTCGCGGGACTACAAGGTATTCCTGATCGGCGACCTCGATGCCGACGCGGTCAAGCCCGGGGACCTGACCGCCTTGCGGGCTCGGGTTGAGGCGGGGGCGGGCATCGGCCTGCTCGGCGGCTTTCATGCCTTCGAGGCGGGAGGCTGGGGAAGTTCGCCGCTCGGCCGGCTGCTGCCCTACGAGAAAGACCCGCTCGCCCGGCAGCGGTTCGGCGAGCCGATCCGTGCCGACTTGCACATCAAGGGGCCGCTGACCATGCGTCCCGACCGCCGCTTTGGCAACATCTCAATCCTGCGGCAGGCCGACACGCCGGAGGAGTCGCGGGCGGTCTGGCGGAGCCTGCCGCCCCTCGACGGGGCGAATCGAATCCGGCGACTGCTGCCAGTAGCCAAGCCGCTCGCTGTTGCCGACAACGGAACACCGCTGTTGGTGGCCCGCGAATATGGACTTGGCAGGGTGCTCACCTTTGCCGCCGACTCCACCTGGCGATGGGTGATGGAGGGATCGGCTGACGCCCACCGCCGGTTCTGGCGGCAGCTGGTGCTCTGGCTGGCCCGTCGCGATGATGCCGATGGGGAAACCCTCTGGCTGAAGCTGGCCAGCAGGCGGGTTGTTGTCGGCAGCCCGTTAGCCTTTGACACCGGCGTGACCCGCCCCGACGGCAGCCTCGCCGAAGGCCTCGACCTCGCGGCCGTCGCCATCGCGCCGGATGGCGGGAGCCGCCGGGTGCGGCTATCCCGGCAGGGCGAGTCGTATGTCGGCACGGTCACCGGCTGTGACGAGCCGGGCGACTGGCGGCTGCTGGTCCGTTCTGAGCCGGGCGGAGACGAGGTCTCTGCCCGGTTCACCGTCTACCGACAGGACCTCGAGCTGGCGAACCCCCGGGCCAACACGCTGCTGCTGCGGCAGATCGCCGGGGTGACCGACGGAGGAGTCCGGCTGCCGGAGGAACTTCCCGAAATCTTCGCGGAGTTGGCCGAGGAGCCGGCCGAATACACCACGACCGAGCAATGGTCGGCGTCACTCTGGGACAGCTGGCCACTTCTGGCGGTGCTGGCGGGCTGCCTCTGCGGGGAATGGTATCTCCGCAAACGCTGGGGCCTCGTCTGAGCCGCCGGGGTTTCTGTCTTTGGCCCGCCTTCCCGTCCTGCTACCGTCCCGCCTCCGGTGTTGGAACCGGGGCCGCCGAATCGTCTGCCGGGAGCCGGGCAGTGCCGAAACAACGACCGATTCGCGACAAGCTGCTCGTCGTCGGCCTGCTGGTCGGCTTTATGGTCAGCCTGTTGTCGGCGAGCAGCTTCCTCGGTGTCTATTCCTACCGGCGGCTGGTGAGGGCGCTGAGCAGTCGGGCGACTGAACTGCCCCGCGCCAGCCGGCTGGCGGCCTGCGTCGGCCGGTTGCGGCTCGCCCACGCCCGCGCGCTCGCGGCGGTTGACATCGGTGTCTGGACCGAACCTCCGATCGCCACCTCGGAAGCGGTGATGTTGTTGGAGTCGGGTGAGCCCGAGTTTCGTCCGGCCGCTGACCGCCCCGGCACAGCGGCGGCAGTCGACGGCAGCCCGGCCACCGACGACCTGCCGATGCCGGCTTCGGGGCCATTGCTCCCCGGCGGATCGTTGCTTGACCAGATCGCTGATACCGGTGCGGCGCTCGACGCGTACTGCCGGGAGCTCGCTGCGGGAGAACTCGACGAGCGTCCCTTCGGCGACCGCAGCCGCGAGCGGGAGACCGCCCGGCAGATCGCCGGTGAACTCAAGGCGATCTGGCGGCTTGCCCGCGAGGCGGCGGGGGCCCAGCCTGCCGCCACCGCCGCCGGGGGTGGCGGCCTCATCGACGAACGGCTCGTCAAGCTGACCGCGATCGGGCCCTCCCTCGACGCACTGGCCAACCTGTCGGCGACGCTGCCGACGTTTCTCCAGGCCCGGATGCACGATTTGGCCCACGAGGTGCGGGGCCGCTACCGCACGCTGATTATCACCACCTGGGCTGCCGCGCTCGCGGCCGTCTTCCTGCTGGTCGGCCTCGGTGTGGTGACCTACCGGTGGGTGTTCAAGCCCTTGCGGCGGCTTGGCAACGGATCCCGCCGCATCGCGGCGGGTGATTTCGGTCACCGCATTGAAATCGACACGCAGGATGAGATCGCCGAATTGGCCGCGGCGCTCAATGACATGACCGCCCGGTTCCGGGAAATTCGCGACGATCTCGACCGGCAGGTCCAGCTGCGAACCCGAGAGGTGATCCGCAGCGAACAACTCGCCAGCGTCGGCTTCCTGGCCGCCGGCGTCGCCCATGAGATCAACAACCCGCTCGCCTCGATCGCGATGTGTGCCGAATCGCTCGAGGGGCGGCTCGCTGCCGCCGACGCTGTGACCACCAGGTATCTGCAGCTGATTCAGAACGAGGCGTTCCGCTGCAAGGGCATCACCGAGCGGCTCCTCGATTTTTCGCGGGTGGGCGAGGTGCGGCGGCAGGCAACCGCACTCGGCGCGCTGGTCGCTGAGGTCGTCGAGATGCTGCGGCATGTCGGCCGCTTCGCCGAAAAGCGGGTCGCGATCCAGCCCGGCCCCGATGTGTTGGTAATGGCCAATCCCCAGGAGATCAAGCAGGTCGTCCTCAACCTGCTCGTCAACGCCTTTGACTCAATCGGCCCCGACGGAGAGGTCAAGGTGGCGGTCAGCCGGGACGGGGACGAGGCGATCCTGGTTCTCAGCGACGACGGCTGCGGCATGGACCAGGAGGTGCTGCGGCATCTCTTCGAACCCTTCTTCACCCGCCGGGCATCGGGGCAGGGTACCGGCCTGGGACTTTCGATCGTGCACCGGATCGTAACGGACCACAATGGCCGGATCGAGGTGACAAGCCCCGGACCCGGGGCAGGCTCGACCTTTCGGGTCATCCTGCCGGTGGCCAGGGTCGGTGATCTTCCGGCCGCTGGCGGCCGGGGTGACACAACCGCAGCCGCAAGGGAGCGTCATGCCCGTCGAGCAGCCTGATGCAACGCAGCAGCGACGGCGGACGGAGCGGCCGCTGCGGCTGCTGTTCGCCGACGACGAGCCGGCGATCCAGGAACTGATGCGGCTCGAACTGCCCCGGCTCGGGCACGAGGTGACCGTCTGTCCCGACGGCAAGACCGCGGTCGCGGCGCTCGAACGCAGTGAATACGACTGTCTGCTTGTCGATCTCGACATGCCCGGCCTCGGCGGGCTCGATGTGATTCGCCGGGCTCGGGAACTCGCTGCCGATACCGAGGCGGTGATCATCACCGGCAAGTCATCCCTCGAGACGGCCATCGCCGCGGTTCGCGCAGGCGTTTTCGACTACCTCACCAAGCCCTGCCGGCTGGCCGAGATCGAGACCGTCCTCGGGCGAGTGCGGCGAAAACGGGAACTCACCCTCAAGGTGCGATCGCTTGAGCGGCGGGTCCGTCAGGCTGAAGGCAACATGCGGCTCGTTGGCCAGGCGGCGGTCGTCGAGCGGATGCAGGCCCTCGTCGGCCGCGTGGCATCGAGCGACGCCACAGTGCTGATCCGGGGAGAGACCGGCACCGGCAAGGAACTGGTTGCCCGGTCGATCCATGAGCAGAGTCCCCGGGCAGCGGGCCCGCTGGTGACGATCAACTGCGGCGGGCTGCCCGAACACCTCGTCGAAAGCGAACTGTTCGGCCATCGCCGGGGCGCCTTCACCGGGGCTGACGAGCACCGGGCCGGCCTCTTCGAGGTGGCCGACGGCGGCACGCTGTTCCTCGACGAGATTGGCGAACTGCCGCAGGCCCTGCAGTCGCGGCTGCTGCGGGTGCTTGAATCAGGGGAGATTCGCCGGGTCGGTGAGAATCATTCGCTCGTGGTCGATGTCAGGGTGGTCTGTGCCACCCACCGGTCATTGGAGACGATGGTAGCCGAAGGGAGCTTTCGAGAGGATCTTCTGTTTCGAATCAACACCTTTGAGATCGAGACGCCGCCGCTCCGCGATCGTCTCGACGACCTGCCGTTGCTCGTCGAACATTTTGTGAGAACCCGCCGCCCGCAGCTTCCCCCGCGGGCCGAAGTCGTTTCGGCCGCCGCGTTGGCGGTGCTCAGACGCCACCGCTGGCCGGGGAACGTGCGGGAATTGGCCAACTGCATGGAGCACGCCCTCGTGCTCTGTGACGAGCTTCCCCTCGGTCCCGAGCATCTGCCGGCACGCATCTGCCGGGCTGCCGGGGACGACCGGCAGCCGCTCGCCGACCGCTCCGCCACACCGGCTGTCGGCGGTCCCGAAGCGGCCGGTGATCGGCCCACAAGCCTCCGGGAATTGGAAATGCAGGCGATCTTTGCCGGGCTGGAACGCAACGGAGGCAACAAGTCCCGGACTGCCGAGGAACTCGGCATCAGCCTCAAAACCCTCTACAACAAGCTCAACCAGCATGGCGGGCCGGTGCCTGATCGAGAGGCTGCCTAAAGGTTTTTGAAACGCTCGTTGCGCGTCCTTGCCAGGACACGTTGGGCAGCACTCGCGCAAAGCGACTCCGGCAGTCTGCCGGTCAGGTCTTGCGGACGACTCCGGCAAGCACCCCGAGCACCTTCGCTGAACTGACGTAGATCGGCTTCATCGCGGCGTTTGCCGGCTGGAGGCGAATCCGGTCCCGCTCGGGGAACCACTGCTTCAGCGTCGCCTCGCCGTCTTCGGTCTGGGCGACGACGATGTCGCCCGCACGGGCGGAATTCCGCTTTTCGATGATCACCCAGTCGCCGTCTGCAATCTGGGCATCGATCATCGAGTCGCCCATCACTTTGAGGACGAAATGGTCGTCGCGGTCGAAGAGTTCCTCAAAGTCAAACCGCTCCCGCTGTTCTTCCGCCGCCCGCAGGGTTCCGGCGGCAACCCAGCCGGCCATCTGCAGACCGCGACTGTGGGGAGACTCGGTGACCAGTTCGATGGCCCGCGACATGTTCCGGCCTCGGGTGATCAGCCCCTTCTTTTCCAAAGCCTTGAGATGGCAGACAACGCCATTCGGCGAGCGAATTTCGAAGGCTTGACCGATTTCCCGCACCGTGGGACCGAACCCGCGGGTATAGATTTTGTCGCGGATAAAATCGTAGATCTCCATTTGCCGAGCGGTCGGCATGTCGCCCGCATCCTGACTCTCGTCAGTGCCGCCAAGCAGCACTGCCAGTTCCGAGGCGGGCCGTTTGGCAGGCGTGTAAGCCCGCGCCCGCTTGACGGATGGCGTGGTTCGCTTGGGGCTGCGGCCCGCCCCTCTCTTCGCGCGGCGGGTCTCGGTCGATTTGGCGACGACTGTTCGTGGCATCGATTTCGCTTTCTGCGGGAGAACGGGAAACGGCAGGTCATACCGCCCTGTGTAGACGTCCATATCCTACTATACAGTGGTTCATTGTCAAGGGGTGTGCGGCTGCGGCTGTCGTCGCTTCCCGGTCTGCCGCGTTCCCCCGGAGACCGGCCTGGCTCTACAATGGCAGGACACGGCGGGTCGTGCGATTTGGTCAACGCCGCCGAAACGAACCCGGGTGAGGGATCGGACGGGAGCTGGTCCTGATCAACATCGTCCCAACCCCGCTAGCGAGAAAGCGACGACAATGCGCCAGTGTCAGCGAACGGTGGCTGTGAGAATCGGGGATGCGGCGCGAAGCCTCCGCTGGGCGACAGTCCTGCTGATTGCCGCTGGGCTTGTGGCGACCTCTGCGGCCGGACATGCTGCCGAGCGGAAGCAGGTGGCGGTGATCGCCCTGACCGGACCGCTTCCTGACGGTGTGGGCCAGGAAGGGTTGCTCGCCGACATTTCGCCCCAGCTCCATCGCATGGTCGAGCGGCTCGACCGGGCGGCGGCCGATGAAGCGGTCGCTGGCGTGCTGCTGTCGATTCGCTCACCCGATGTCGGGCGGGCCCGGGCCGCCGAGTTGCGGGCGGCGATCGGCCGACTGCGGGCGGCGGGCAAGCCTGTCTTTGCTCACCTGATCAGCGGTGAGCCGGTCGACTACGCCCTGGCGGCGGCCTGCGACACCATCCTAATGCCGCCCGCCGCCAATCTGGCCCTCACCGGCGTGCGGGCCGAGGTCACTTTTTTCAAAGGGCTGCTCGACCGGCTCGGCGTCGAGGCTGAGATCCTTCAAGTCGGTGAGTTCAAGGGTGCCGGCGAACCGCTGACCCGGGAATCGATGAGCGGGCCGTTGCGGCAGCAGTACGAGGCCTTCGTCGGCGATCTCTTTGAACAGCTGGTCGATCAGGTCGCCGGCGATCGGGGGCTGGCAGACGAGCGGGTCCGCGAGCTCATCGACACGGGCGTGTTCACTCCCGAGGCAGCCCGGCAGGCTGGACTGATCGATGGGATCGCCTACGAAGACGAGGCGATCAGCGGTCTTGCCGGCAGGCTGGGCGTCGATCAGCCGAAACTCGTCCGCGACTACGGCAAGCGTGACATCGACACCGATTTTTCCGGGCTCACCGGCCTGATGAAGCTTGTTGAGGTGCTCTCCGGAGGCCAGCCGGGCAACGGGGGCGGACCGGCCGGGCGGGTCGCGGTGATCCACGTCGTCGGCGAAATCGTCGAGGGCAAGGGAAGCGTCGGCATGTTCGGCGGCGAGGCAGCCGGCAGCGAAACAATTGTCAAGGCGATTCGGACGGCGACCGAGGATGACACGGTGGCTGCCCTGGTGATTCGGATCGATTCGCCCGGAGGTTCAGCCCTCGCCAGCGACCTGATCTGGCGTGAGCTCCAACGGTGCGAGAAGCCGGTGGTCGCCAGCCTCTCTGACACCGCCGCCAGCGGCGGCTACTACATCGCCGTCGCCGCCGACCGGATCGTTGCGGCTCCCGGCACCCTGACCGGTTCGATCGGCGTGGTCGGCGGCAAGATCGCCGTCGGCGGTGCCCTCGAAGCCTATGGCATTCACACCGACGTCGTCAGTCGGGGCCGCAACGCCGGCTGGCTCTCCGCCCAGCGGCCCTTCGACAAACACGAGCGGGAGGCGTTTTTTGCGACCATGCAAGACATCTACCGGCTGTTTACGTCGAAGGTGGCGGCCGGCCGACAGCTCGATCTGGAGCAGCTTGAAACCCTCGCCGAGGGACGGGTCTTCACCGGCCGAATGGCGCAGCGGGTCGGCCTCGTCGACCTGCTCGGCACCCTCGACGACGCCGTCGACGAGGCGATGCGGCTGGCGGGCATTGAAAGCACCGACGCTCCCGAGCGGCTGCTGCTGCCCGAACCGCGGGGGCTCTTCGACGAGTTCCTCGGCGTCGACGTCGATCAACCGTCACCGACCGCCGGGCTTCAGTCGCAACTGGTTGCCGCGGCGACTCGGCTGATCGATGCCCGGGGGCTGAACGATCAGCTGCTCAGTCGGTTGGCCAGCCACTGCCGGCTGCTGGCGATCGTCGGATCGGGCGAACCGCAACTGCTGCTACCGGCAGTCGTCCGGGTTCGGTGAAAAGATGCGATAAGCCAGCCGCAAAATGAGAAAAGTGGCAGCTTATCCACGCTAGTTCGGTCGCCGGCGGCGACTACCAGGCAAAGTGAGCGAAGGCCTTGTTGGCATCGGCCATACGGTGCACGTTTTCCCGCTTCGTGATCGCCGCCCCTTCACGCTTATAGGCGGCGATAATCTCCTCGGCCAACTTCTGGTAGGTCGGCCGGCCTTTCTTGTCGCGAACCGAGGTGAGAATCCAGCGGATCGCCAGCGACTGCTGGCGATTGCGGCTCACCTGCATCGGCACCTGATACGCGGCGCCGCCGACCCGCTTCGACCGCACTTCAACCGCCGGCTTCACGTTCTCGACCGCCCGGGTGAAGATTTCGATCGGCTCGGCGTCGGTCACCTTTTCGCTGACGACATCCATTGCCTTGTAAAAAATTTGCTGGGCGACGCTTTTTTTCCCATCGAGCATCAGGCAGTTGATGAACTTGCTGGCCAGCAGTGAACCGAACTTGGGATCGGGTCGCAGTTGGGTGCGACTGGCGGTGATGTTGCCCATGAACGCGTTTTCCTCGGATGAACCCTTCGCAGAAATCGAGCGGTAACTGATCGAACCGATGAGCCTCAGACTAGCCTCGTTTGGCGCCGTAGAGGCTGCGAGACTGCTTGCGTCCCTGAACCCCCAGCGTGTCAAGCGCTCCGCGAATCACATGGTAGCGGACGCCGGGCAGGTCGCGGACACGGCCGCCGCGGATGAGCACGATCGAGTGCTCCTGAAGGTTGTGGCCCTCGCCCGGGATATAGACAGTGACTTCCTTTTGATTCGACAGTCTGACCCGAGCGATTTTCCGGAGCGCCGAGTTCGGCTTCTCGGGGGTCATCGTCCGCACCTGCAGGCAAACACCCCGTTTCTGCGGGCAGCGGTCGAGAACCGGCGACTTCGAAAATTTCCGCTTTGGCCGGCGGCGACTGCGGACAAGTTGGCTGATTGTGGGCATGGTCGTGTCTGGTATGTGAGGGGGCGGCATCGAGCCGGCGAATCGCCCACTATAGCCCATAATCGACGGAGACGGAAGCGGCTCCAGAAAAAGCTTTTGGGGGATTCCGCAGCGGATTTCGAGCCGTCGCCGCGGGCCGGGGCAATCTCAGCGGCGGGCAGGCATGAGGATCTCGCCGCGGCCGCCGCAAAGGGCGTCGCCGTGCCACTGCTGCCAGGGGCCGGCCCAGTCACAGGCAGCGGCAGCCGCAACGCCCATCCCCGCCAGGTGCCTGCCGAGCAGCGGCAGGAATGCGGGGCTCCAGACGGTGCCCCGCTGGAAGTTAGGCGGAAGCAGCGGCGGAGATGCTCCGGCCTCAGCCGCCGCCAACAAAATGACCGATCCCCGCCGCATGCCAAGACCTGGAAAACGGCCGGTCCGGCCGGCGATGACAACCGTGCCGGCGAGCAGTTCAAACCCGGCCGCCTCGCCGCAGTCGCCGCCAACGACGAGAAGCCCCCGCCGCATCCGGCTGCCGGCGAGGTGTCCCACTCCGCTGCCGACGAACACGCTGCCGCCGGTCATGCCCCGCCGCGCACCCGGCAGGCAGGCGGCGGCGTTGTCGCCGGCGGCACCGCGCACCGAAACCTCGCCACCAGCGAGGCCACAGGCGAGCCAGTCGCCAGCGCTGCCGCCAACGCAGAGCCGACCCCCGGTCATCTGCTCGCCGGCGTGGCGGCCGACGCTGCCGCTCACCTGGATCTCACCGCTGCTGAGTCCCGCCCCGAGAAAGTGCACCCGGGAAAAGTCACCCCGGCAGTGCAGCACGCCGTCGGCGGCGGTGCCGGCAATCGTGACAAAATCGCCCAGGTGGGCCGGCCGGCCATCGCAGGCGACCGGGAAGCGGCTGATCTCGGCGGCGGTGGCAGCCCCGAGGCGGTCGGGCAGCACACCAGAGAAATCGAGGCTGCCGAAGGGTGGCGGGCCTGGTGTCCAATCGCGGATCGAAAGCTCAAGCGGCATAGTCGGGCATGGGGCTTGGGGACTGCCCCAGTATGCCCTGCCGCCGGACGGCGACCCAGCCAGCGGGCAAAACGCCCGCCGGCTGGGCCGCTCACCGGATTGGCGAATCGGTCAGCTGCCGGTCGTGACCGGCACCTTCCGCGAGGTGCTCGCGGGCGACTTCGTCAGTTCGACCGTCAGCACCCCCTTGTCGTAGCGGGCCGTGACCTGACTCGGGTCAACCGCCTCGGGCAGCGGAATCGCCCGGCTGAAGCTGCCGGCATGGCTTTCACAATGGGTCCAGCCGTTGCCCGACGACTCGCGCTCCGACTTTTTCTCGCCGGTGATCACCAGCCGGTCCTCTGACACGCTGACGTCGACGTCGTCCGGGTCGATCCCGGGCAACTCGGCGCGAATCCGGATCGTCTTGTCCGTCTCGGCCATGTCGATCGCCGGCAGCCAGCGGCCCGGACCGTCCGCCCCGAGCCACCCCGCGGGCGACGCCGAGCGGTCGAAGAAGCCTTCGAACAACCGATTCATCTCGTTGCGGAAATCGGTCAGCGACGGAAGGTTGGCAGGCTCCATGCCCAGGGACCGCTTGGTGCGAAAGGGAATCAAACTCATTGGTCTGCTCCTTGGGGTTCTCGCAGGGAAGGGAAAGGGACACGCAACACAACACTCACCCGGGGCGGCCTCCCGCCGGCGACCGCAGCGAGCCGCCGCCCGCCGCCGCCTCAAGCGGCGACCCGCAGGCCTCGGTGGCTGCCGCGGCTCGACGGACCGCACCTGTCCGTCAGCCGGTGGACACCGGAATCGTTCGGGACCGCACCGCCGCCTGGCGGGGCACCCGAACTGTCAGCACGCCGCTGCGGTAGTCCGCCGCAATCTCACTGGCATCAAAGCCCTCGCCGAGTTGGAACGAGCGGCGGTAGTCGCCGACGCCATACTCCTGCCGCACCGGATTGCCCGGATGGCTGCGGGCGGGCACCGGAGCGGAAATTGTCAGGACCCCATCGTCGAAACTGACTTCGATCTGATCGGCCGCTGAGCCCGGCATGTCGGCGGCGAGGACAAGCTCGCCACCGTTGTCGACGATGTCGACATTCGGCCGATAGGTCAGACCCTGCGGTTCGTCGGCGGGCGGCTTGGTGGTGAGATTGGCCTGAGGGGAAGCAATCATGATTCGGTTCTCCGTTGTTGTTGTTGGTTTCGAACGCGAGACTCGGCGACCATCTGGCCGCCAGCGGCTGCGGTCAGCCAGTTGACACGGCGATGCGATGCGGCCGGCAGGCGGGGGCCTTGGGGCAGGTGACGGTCAGCACCCCATTGCTGAGCTTGGCCTCGACCTGCTCCGGATCGACCGCCGTCGGCAGCGTCAGCCGCCGTTCAAAGCTGCCGACCCCCCGCTCGCGACGATGCCAGGTCGGCCGCGCGGGTCGTTTCTCAGCTGTTTCCGCTGCCGGCCCGGCTTCGGCCTCACCGCGGCGACCTTTCAGGGTCAATCCGTCGTCGACCGCGGTGATCTCAAGCTCAGCCGGATCAAGCCCAGGCAACTCCGCCTCCAGCAGAATCGCCTCATCGGTCTCGAAGATGTTCACCGCGGGAAACGGCTCCGTCGATGCCTGCCGCGTCCAGCCGTGCAGCGGCGGCGCGGTGGTAAGCGACGTCCAGAGTCGATCCATCTCCTCGCGGAGATCCTCTAGTGGGTGTGGGTACCCGACGCGAAGCATTTGCATGATGGTTCTCCAGGAAAGGTGAAACAGGCCGAGCCGACCGCTGCCGTCCCTGGGGCTGCCGAATCATTCGCAGCAGCGGAGCCGGAGACAAGCGAGGAGCCGTTCAAGCTCGGTAAGCCATTGGCTGAACGTTCCCTGCAAACCGATTGAACAAGGGGCGTTCAGCCGATTCATCCCGCCGGCAAGAGGTGCAAAGCGTGTGCCAAAAAATTTCCTGCTTAGACTGCGCGTTGGCTGAGCCCGGAAATTCTGCTGCACACTCGCGTTCTCCCGAGAAATTGCTCGCGTGCGCGGCTGCGCCGGCCGACGGTTCTTGGCTGCGGTCCGGCAGACTCTGTCGGTCGAATGAGTCGCAGGGCTGTCAGCCTGGCAGAACTGGTCGCACAGCGGTCAAAACGGCGGTTTTCGTGTTGTTTGCCCGAGCCGGTTACCTATACTTTGTCTCGCCCGAAAGTGGCATGTGTGACCGCAGACAGCGGGAACGCAACGCCGCGAGCACGATCGCCGACAGCCGGTTGGCCGCGCGGATGCCTTGGGACGTGGGACGCCATGCGATTCACACTGCTTGACCGAATCACCAACATCGACCCCGGCAAAAGCATTGAGGCCACGAAGGCGGTCTCGCTTGCGGAAGAGTATCTCGGTGACCACTTTCCGAGGTTTCCGGTGCTGCCCGGCGTCTTCATGCTCGAAGCAATGACCCAGGCTGCGGCCTGGACAATCCGACTCGGTGAAGATTTCGCCCACAGCATCGTGGTGCTGAGAACCGCGAGAAATGTGAAGTACGGCGATTTCGTCGAACCCGGCCGGGTGCTGACCGTGCGAGCAGAGGTGGTGTCTCAGGATGCGAACCGCACCAAAATCAAGGCCAGCGGCATGGTCGGTGACCGGACCAGTCTGACGGCCAGGCTCGAACTGGAGCGGTACAACCTCGCCGACCGCCGCCCCCACGGCGACGCGATCGATGCCCGGGTGCGGGCGGAGTTGCGACGGTTGTGGGCGGTGCTCAATCCTCCCCGCCGGGCCGATGCCCAGCCCCGCCGAACGGTCTACAGCCTGTCGGCGGCCGCAGCTGCCGCCGCCCGGCCGACCGCGGTCTGACGAGGCCGGTGCCGCGGAACGTAGCGGATGCACCGCCGCGGGGGGCCTCGAAATGCCGATTTCGGCTTTGCACGACAGACTGCCGACATTACAACCTACGCTGTCCGTGCAGGTTTCCCCAGACCCTTGAGGTGTGATGTCGATGCCGTCTCGCGATGAAATTTATGAGAAAGTCAAGGCCGCACTCGTCGACGCGTTGGGCGTCGACGATGACGAGGTGACCCCCGAGGCCACCATGGTGGGCGATCTAGGAGCGGAGTCGATCGATTTCCTCGACATCGTCTTCCGGCTTGAAAAGGCCTTCGGCATCAAGATTCCCCGAAGCGAACTCTTTCCCGAGGATGTCCTCTCGAGCACAGACTTCGTCGTCAACGGCAAGCTCAACGAAGCCGGGCTGGCCGCGCTCAAGGAGCGAATGCCCTTCGTCGACCTGACGAAATTCGAGGCCAACCCCAGCGTTCAGAACTTTCCGAACATCCTCACGGTTGAGGACATGGTTCGCTACGTCGCCAGCAAGGTCGACGGCTAGGCCGTTGGCTGCGGGGCGATGGCGGTGATCGGGGGAGCACCGGTCACCCGCAGCCCGCAGCCGCCGGGAGGGCAGTCGCAGGGAAGGGAGTTCGGCAACCGCCATGCGTTGGTTCTGGATCGATCGGTTCACTGAGTTTGTCCGTGGCCAGCAGGCCACCGCAGTGAAGAACGTCTCGCTGGCCGAGGAGCATCTTCACGACCACTTCCCCGGCGCCGCCCTGATGCCGAACTCGCTGGTGGTTGAGGGCATGGCCCAGACCGCCGGGCTGCTGGTGGCCGAGGCTCTCGAATTCAACCGCCGTGTTGTGCTGGCCAAGGTTGCCAAGGCCGAGTTCCACTACGACGCCGTCCCGGGCGACACCCTGACGTTCCGGGCGACCGTACTCGAACTCAAGCCGACCGGCTCGCTGGCCCGCGTCTGCAGTGTCGTCGTCGCCGCCGACGGCAGCGAACAGCCGCAGGGCGAGGCGGAACTGTTTTTTGCCCATCTCGAGCCCGGCGAGGGGGTTCCAAAGCTGTTCGAGCCGGATGAGCTTTTGAAGTGGCTTGACCACATGCACATTTACGACGTCGGCCGGGACGAGACGGGCAAACCGCTGGTCCGTCCCGACTGGTAGGCTGCTTGCCGGCGGTCGGTTATGGTGACAGCCGCGCCGCTGAGGTTGCGGCGGAAGCCGTCTGCAGAAAAGGGAGCCGCAATGGTGGCTGGTCGTCGTCGGGTTGTGATCACGGGCATGGGGTGCGTGACGCCGCTGGGCGTCACGATTGAGGAACTCTGGACCAATCTTCGCGAGGGGCGGTCGGGCGTCGGGCCGACCACCGTCTTTGATGCCTCGCGGTTTCCCACCCGGATTGCCGCCGAGGTGAAGAACTGGTCTGTGGCCGACGAGGGCCAGCCCGAGGATCGGTGGAAGTTCTGCGGCCGGCACACCACCTTCGCCGCCGGCGCAGCCCTTCAGGCGATGCGGCATGCCGGCCTCGAACAGGGATTGCCTGAAGCCGCCGACCGGCTCGGCATCTACCTCGGCAGCGGCGAGGGGCAGCAGGATTTTGAGTCCTTCACCCGAATGATGATGGCCTCGATCGACAGTGACTCGCTCAACGTGGCGACCTTCACGAGGCTCGGACTCGAAACACTCCACCCGCTGACGGAGGTTGAGCAGGAGCCGAACATGCCCGCCGGGCATTTGGCGGCTCTCTTTGACGCCCAGGGGCCGAATCTCAACTGCCTCACCGCCTGCGCCGCCTCCAGCCAGGCGATTGGCGAGGCGACGGAACTCGTCCGGCGTGGCGACGCCGATCTGATGCTTTCCGGCGGCACCCACAGCATGATCCATCCGTTTGGCGTCACCGGTTTCAATCTGCTGACCGCGCTGTCGACCCGCAACGACGAGCCGACCCGGGCAAGCCGGCCGTTTGACAATGAGCGAGACGGATTCGTGCTTGGCGAAGGTGCGGCGATGGTCGTGCTTGAAGAACTCGGGCATGCCCAGGCTCGGGGAGCGACGATTTACGGTGAGGTGCTCGGCTATGGCTCGACTGCGGATGCCTTTCGCATCACCGACACCCACCCCGAGGGCCGCGGGGCGACCAGTTGCATTCGGATGGCCCTCGACGATGCCGGGCTCGGTGTTGACGACATCGACTACATCAACGCCCATGGCACCAGCACGAGTGTCAACGACCGGGTCGAGTCGCTGGCAATCAAAAAGGTGTTTGGTGAGCGGGCCCGCACGATCCCGGTCTCCAGCACCAAGAGCATGATGGGCCATCTGATCGCAGCTGCCGGGGCGACTGAAGCGATCGTGTCGCTGCTGGCGATTCGGGACGGGGTCCTCCCGCCGACGATCAACTACGAAAACCCCGACCCCGACTGTGATCTTGACTACATCCCCAACACCGCCCGCGAGGCGACCTGCCGGCGGGTGCTCTCCAACAGTTTCGGTTTCGGTGGCCAGAACATTTCGCTGATCCTCGGCCGATTCACCGACGCCTGACCCATTCTGGTGTTGCCGCCGGCAAAGCAAATGCATCGAAGCCCGAAGCGCGAGCTGAGGGAAATCGCGTTGTCGAGCCCACAGCGGCATTCCCTCGGCTCGCGGCTCGGGCTTTCCGGAGTTCGGTTTCGCCCAGCCCACCAACAAAACTCGTAGGTTTTGCTGGGTGCGGCTTCGCGGTAGCCGGCAAAGCAAATGCATCGAAGCCCGAAGCGCAAGCTGAGGGAAATCGCGTTGTCGAG